>ERZ773062.67-NODE-67-length-93963-cov-12.814936_pt1 | contig 93963 bp, 93 predicted proteins | sample MGYA00580626_ERZ773062 | MGnify/ENA primary metagenome ERZ773062 (study PRJEB29015, sample SAMEA2738003) | human oral metagenome | biome: human oral; feature: human-associated habitat; material: dental | place: China | collected 2058 ... | reverse complement strand
TTGAATATTGCGCTAAAAAATACGGCGAAGACCACGTCAGCAATATCGCTACCTTCGGTAAGATGTTCGGCCGCATGGCGGTGCGCGATGTCGCCAGGGTGCTGGAAGTGCCGTACGCCGAGAGCGACCGCTTGGCTAAGTTGGTGCCGCCGCCGAACCAGGGCCGGCACATTCCGCTGTCGGTTAGCGTCAAAGAAGACGCCGATTTGCGTAAGGAGTACGAGAATAACCCTACCGCCAAAGAAGTGCTAGATTATGCTATACAGCTCGAAGGAACAATTCGCAGCCACGGCGTTCATGCCTGCGGCGTGGTGATTGCGCCGGACACGCTGGTTAACTATATTCCGCTAGAAATGGCACAAAAGGGCGTGGTGGCCACGCAGTTCCCGATGGGCGAGGTCGAGGAGCTGGGCTTGCTGAAGATGGACTTTTTGGGACTCAGCAACTTGACGATTATCAATAATGCCATGCGTATTATCAAAAAAGTTTATAAAGAGGAAATCGATCTGGCGCACTTGCCGCTTGACGACAAGCCAACATACGAGCTATTTCAGCGCGGCGACACCACCGGCGTGTTTCAGCTAGAATCGGCGGGTATGAAACGCTACCTGCGGGCGCTCAAGCCGACGCATTTCGAAGACATCATCGCCATGGTAGCGCTGTACCGCCCGGGGCCGATGCAGTTCATTGATAGCTTTATTCGCCGCAAGCACGGCGAAGAGCCGATTACCTACTTGCACGAGGGTATGCGCAACTCGCTGGAAAACACTTACGGAATTTTGGTTTACCAAGAGCAATTTATGCAAATTTCCAAGGAATGGTGCGGCTTTACTGGCGGCCAGGCTGATACGCTGCGTAAAGCCGTCGGTAAGAAAAAAATCGACTTGATGAAAAAGGTTAAGCCGGAGTTCGTCGAGGGCGCGGTCAAAGTTGGCGGCGCCACGCGCGAAATGGCGGAAACCTTTTGGACGCAGCTGGAGGAATTCGCTAATTACTGCTTCAACAAGTCGCATGCCGCTTGTTACGGCTTGATTGCCTATTGGACAGCCTATCTGAAGGCGCATTATCCGGACGCTTTCATGGCGGCGCTGATGACCAGCGATCATGACGATATCGACCGCCTGGCGATTGAAATTACCGAATGCAAACATATGGGTTTGGAGGTTCTGGCACCAGACGTCAATCAGTCATACGTCGAGTTCGGCGTGGTGCCAGCTGCCAAGCAAGTCCGCTTCGGCATGGCAGCGGTCAAAGGCGTCGGCGTCGGCGCAGTCGAAGAGATTATCCGCGCCCGCGAGGCTGACGGCCCGTTCAAGTCGGTTGAGGATTTTGCCAAACGTGTCAGTACCAGCAAAGTTAACCGCAAAGCCTGGGAATCGCTGGTCAAAGCCGGTGCTTTCGACGCGCTGGGCGACCGCAGCGATTTGCTATTCAATCTCGATACGATTTTGGCCTTTGCTAGCAAGCTGCAAAAGGAAGCGCTCAGCGGGCAAGTTGATATGTTCGCGGCGCTCGGCGGCGACAAGTTGATGCCGTCGGTCGAGCTGAAGACTTCACCGGTCAAATACACCAACAAAGAGCAGCTGATGTGGGAGCGCGAATTGCTGGGCCTGTATATCAGCGCGCATCCGCTAGATAATTACGATGCCTTTTTCGAGGAGCAGACCATTCCGCTGCACGCCTGCACGCCGCAAATCGACGGGCAGAAAGTGTCGGTTGGCGGCTTGGTGTCGACGATTCGCACCATCGTCACCAAGGCTGGCACCAAAATGGCGTTTGTCGGTATCGAGGATAAAACTAGCGAGGCAGAATTAATCGTTTTCCCGAGGCTGTACGAACAGCTAGGCGACAGCCTGCAGCAAGACGCTGTGCTGAAAGTTAGCGGTACTGTCAATGCCCGCGACCGCGATGGCAACATGACTGATGAAGCCAAAGTCATTGCCGACGAAGTCAATATCGTCACCGACAAAGAACTCAACGAATACCAAAGCCACGGTCGCAAAATGACAGCGCCGAAAGGCCGCGCGCCCGTTAAAAATAAACGCTATCCGCGCAAATCTGGAGGCGGCGCACCAGCCGTTACGGCTGCAGCCAGCGCCAAAGCGGCACCGGCAATCACCGCCAAGCCTCTAGAAAAACTGGAAACTGTCTATGTCAAAGTCAAAAACCCAAGCGACCGCGACCTACTAGTCTCGCTCAAGAAACTGTGCAGCCAAAACCCTGGCCAAAACGACATCATTATGATTCTAGGCGAAGATAAGTCCAATGCCATCCGCCTGCCGTTTCGGGTTGACGCCCAGCGCAACCTGCGCGCTGGCCTGGCCGAACTATTGGGCGACGATTGTGTCAAAGTAAAATAAATAATAGAGCTTAATAAAAACAAAAACCTCACCAAAGAAAATAGCCCGCCAGAAAGGCCTTGCGCCGAGGCTGGTGGCCTCTAGGCGGGCTATTTTCTAGCGGGCGTTAGCCCTTTCGGACGTTGCGGGGTACGTCCTCGGTCTTGGTGGCGTCGTCGGCTGGAGTCATGATGACGAAACACCCGTGATTAGGTGTTTCGATCACATAGACGGTCTCGTCGTCTTCAGTAACACTCGAGACCCAGAGGGCCTCGGAGGCGGCCTCCACGAGGGCGAGCTCGAGACGGCGCATCTGCGCCGTCACGGTGGTCAAACGCCCCTTGAGGAGCTCTTGCTGCGTCTTGTTAATGCCATCTCTGTATTGGGTATCGATCTTGCTGATAGCCAATCTACAGAGATTGAACATAGCGTAGACAGAGAGGATACTCACCCCGAGGGCGAGATACCCGCTCTTGACAAGCTGGGTGGCCACGATGGTCGTGGTCGCGATGACGATGAACTCAAGAACGAGACGGATGACAAAGCGCTTCATGATTCCTCCTCAGGAAATCACGCTCAAGTAAAAGGGCAACTTCACGCCCTTTATTTTCCTAAACTTGAGCGAAAAGCTAATATATATATCACATATGGACTGCAAAGTCAATACTTTTCGCAATTATTCCGTAAAATTTGCAAATTTTAGGCATTTTTGGCGGTTTTGCCGCTCGTCGCCAGCTCATATAGCGCGATTCCGGCCGCTACCGACACATTGAACGACTCTTTTTGCCCGAACATCGGAATCTCAATGATATCGTCAGCCAAAGCCAGCCATTCGGGCGCGATACCGTCGACTTCTTCGCCTAGCAGCAACGCAATGCGGTCTGGCGCCGAATAATCGCGCAGATTGGTGCTATTGGCGGCTTGTTCCAGGGCGGCGATGCGGTAGCCTAGCTGTCGTAGTTCGTCTAGCGGCGGTGCTTCGCGATACTCAAACGGCACTAAACTCTCGGCGCCGAGCGCAGTTTTGTGAATTTGACGAGTGATTCTTTCACGAATGTGCGGTAGGCGCTGGTCGTCTCGCGCGATTTCACTGTCGATTAGCGCGCAATTTGGCGCTTCACGACACAAACTCAAATCAGGGTAGGGCGTATAGCCACTCAAAATTAGCTTTTCGACGCCGAACCCCTCGCTGGTACGAAAAATCGACCCGATATTGAAAGTCGAGCGGATGTTGTGGGCGATGACGACGATTTTCGGCATAATTCTATTGTAGCATTGTTTTTAGCGCAAGCTTTTTGCTAAAATAAAGGTGATGGATGAAGAAGAAGTTCAGCGCCGTCGGCGCGAACAAGACGAAAAAGCTACCCGCCAGCGGGCGACTATTTTGGGTTTGCCGTATGTTGATATGCGCAATCTAGAGGATACGCTACCGCTAGTCCCTGGCATGATTCCGATCGAGAAAATGCACCAATACCGCATCGTGCCGCTAGCTAAAGGCGGCAACGAAGTGATGTACCAAATCGGCGTGACTTCGCAAACGCCGCAATCTATTTTGCAGAAGATCAAGCGCGAGTATCAAGATCGCGGCGACAAATTACAGTTTTTGCTAATCAGCGCCAGCGGCTACCGGGCAATGATGCTGCGCTATGATCCGCCGAAGCGTACCGCTTACGACGACATTGAGATTGCTAAAGAAGGCGATAGCAACACCATCGCTCAAGTTAGCCAGACACTAAATCTAGTATCGAGTGAGGAATTATTTGATTTCCTGATCAAGCAGGCGGACAAGCTTGGTGCTAGCGACATTCACATTGAGAACGAGCGCGATTCTATCCGCGTACGCATGCGCGTCGACGGTGCACTGCACCCGGTGGCGCAGCTAGAACGTTCGCGCTACCGGATTATTATGGGCGAGCTAGCTAGCCGTGCTGGCGTTAGTAGTGCAGCTATGGAGTCGCAATCTGGCCATATGCAGATGGAAATCACTACCGATCAAGGCACGCATCTATTGAACCTGCGTGTCGAGACTGTGCCAACGTTGTACGGGCAAGATGCGGTGCTGCGTTTGTTTAATTTTGATGAATCATTGTTGAACTTGGACTTGCTGGGCATTCCGCCGCGCCAGCGCAAGGAAATCGACGAAGTTGTCAGCCACCCGCGCGGTCTGGTGCTGATGGTCGGGCCGACTGGCTCGGGTAAATCGACGACGCTTTATAGTATGCTCAACGCGCTGAATACCACCGACCGCAAGCTGATTACACTCGAGGATCCGATCGAGTATGGCCTGAGCGGCATGTCGCAAATCCCGATCGACACGACGCACGGACAGAGCTTTGCTGATGGTTTGCGCAGCGTCTTGCGTCTCGACCCAGACGTGGTGATGGTTGGCGAGATTCGTGATGTCGATACGGCGCGCACGGCTATTCAGGCGTCAATCACCGGCCACTTGGTGTTATCGAGCTTTCACGCTAATACTACTAGCACAGCCTTTAGCCGTATGATTGATATGATTGGAGTCAACCCGATCTTTTCAAGCGCTATCCGCTTGTTGATTGCTCAGCGTTTGGTGCGGCGTTTAGTCGATCACACCAAGGAAGCATATGAACCTGATGAAGCAACACGTAAATACGTCCAGCGCGTACTCGAAAAGCTGCCGCCTGATGTCGAGAAGCCTGATCTGGATAATTTCAAGCTGTGGCGCCCCGTGCCTAGCGAAGATGCGCCGTTTGGCTACAAAGGCCGGGTGGTTATCATGGAACAGCTGGTTGTTACCGATGAAATCCAGAAGTTTATCCGCGGCGATGTCCAAGATGTTCACCCCGAGACGATAGAAGAAACCGCTCGAAATGAAGGTATGCTAACGCTCGAGCAGGTCGGCGTGCTGGCGGCCTTGCGCGGCGAAACCACGCTCGAGGAAGTCGCTCGGGTGATTTAAGCTGGTTTTTTGCTTTTTTCGCGGAAATGTGTAGTAGTAGCTGCGGAGTTTGACAAAAATCGCAAAAACACCTCTAAACCCTTGACAAACAGCGTGATGTGTGATAGCATAATAGCATACCACTCCCTTTAGTAAGTCGAGCAGGTATGCACGCTTAATAATGAAATCTGATAGACACCACCTGATGCCGTAGGATTTCAGGCTCTCTACCAAGATATAAAAAAGTTTTTTCGCGAATAACCGCTAGTTATTTGTATTTTTATGTGTGAGTAGAGAGTCTGAAAAGGTCAGGCTCCGATACCGCCCCGGAATGGGGCAGAAAGGAGCCGATCATGGCTCTGGAGACCCTCAACGACATTGTCGTCACGAAGGGCGGCTGGCCCGCCATGTGGGAGCGTGGCGGCGCCCTGTCACGCCGCGGCTCCGCCACCATCGTCGCCGAACCGGACGGGTCAAAGCCCCGCCCGATTTTGATCCGGACTCGCGGGCACCTCGCCTGCGGGCAGCACGCACTGGTCGGCCTGCGGGCCGGCATGTATGTGATCAGCGCCGGACGCTCCGGCGCAGTTGACATCAAGCGCATCAAGCGTTTGGGCGTTAAGAATCAGAAAGCCTTGGTCGAGGTTGAGGAGGTTGACGCCTCCACGATCCCGTCTGAGTTGCAGCCTGCCGTGCAGGCTGCGGTCAAAAAGGCGAACATCTTCCATTGTCGTTACGCTGTCTGGGTAGACAGCAAGGCGCCACAGCGCTACGGTCCGAATCGCCGCCAGTTGGCGGCGATCTACGACGAGATCCACGCGGACAAGATGTCCGCGATGAAGGACTGAGAGCGCGAGCTCCTGTTTCTCACAGAAGCTCCGCCCGAGGAGCTGTAGCGCCCGTGCCCCGCGCACTCGGGGCATCAGATTTCATCTTTCCATGAGACCTTGAGAGTGCGCTCAAGGTCTCCACACCCGCGCCTTCTTGGCGGAGATGGTCGAGTCTTGGTTTAACCACCGAATAGACTCCCATCTCCGCCGGAAGGGCGGGTTTTTCACTTTTTGACACTATTTAATTACTGCAGAGACCGCCGGCACGACGCGCTCATCAAACGGCGACGGGATAACTTCGTCGGCGGTTGGATTCTCGACAAGCGCTGCGAGCGCTTCGGCGGCGGCTAGTTTGTGCTGGTCGGTGATTTTTTGGACGCCATGGTCGAGCGCGCCGCGGAAAATACCAGGGAAGGCTAAGGAGTTATTAACTTGATTCGGGAAGTCGCTGCGGCCAGTCGCTACGACGGCTGCGCCAGCGCTAATCGCGGCATCGGGCATGATTTCGGGTACTGGATTGGCCAGGGCAAAAATAATCGGCTGGCTGGCCATTGCCGCGATCATCTCTGGCGCTAGCGAGTTAGCGGCCGATACGCCGATGAAAATGTCGGCGCCAGCTAATACTCCTGCTAGAGTACCGCTTTCTGAAGTGTTCAAATATTGTTGCAAGGCGGTTTTTTCTGGCGACAGGTCAGTGCGGTCGCTGCTCAGCGCGCCGTGTCGATCGAGCGCAATCAAGTTTTTGACGCCGTACAGATTGAGCAGCTTAATAATTGCTGTGCCGGCCGCGCCTGGCCCCGCCAGGACGACTTTGCAGTCGCGTAAGCTTTTGCCGACAACCTTGGCGGCGTTGATCAGCCCGGCTAGCACTACTACTGCCGTACCGTGCTGGTCATCGTGAAATACTGGAATGTCTAGTTCGGCTTTCAAACGCTCCTCGATCTCGAAGCATTTTGGCGAAGCGATATCCTCTAAATTAATCGCCCCGAAGCTCGGCGCTATCGCCTTGATCGCAGCGATGATTTCTTCTGGCTCATGAACGTCCAAGACGATTGGCACAGCATCGACATTAGCAAAATGCTTGAACAGCAGCGCCTTGCCCTCCATCACCGGCATGGCGGCTTTCGGCCCCAAATTGCCCAAGCCCAAAATCGCCGAACCGTCAGAAATCACGCCGACCAAATTGTTCGTCCAAGTGTATTTCGGCAAATCCGCCGGGTTCTCGGCGATGGCTTGGCTAACGGCGCCGACGCCCGGGCTGTAATAAGCGCTAAGCTTATCGCGGTCAATTTCGCCGTTATCGCGCAGCGCGGTGGTGATTTTGCCTTTATATTTTTGGTGTAGTTCGAGTGCTAGTTTGTTGTAATCCATGAGTATATTATAGCGCGTTTTGGCATTTTGGGCGCGCATGTTGAACTAAATGGCAGTTTGTAGCATAATATATTTATGAGAAGAAAAGGAGAGTTTTTAGACACAATAAGAAACCGGTTGACAACATTTTTGGCAGTTGGAAGTTTAGCGTTAAGCTCGTTTGTCGGGTCGTGCTCGGCTGAGAGTCAGACGCCGGATTCTACGCCAGCCGGGAGTACTGCCTCCGAGAGCGCTACTGCCGGGACACTAACTTATGAGGAGTTAGCCAAAAAAATTGGCGAGGGTGATTCAGTTTGGATCGCGCCAGTTGCTTACATACAGAGTACAGACGGTGAAAACAGCGGCAAGATTGTTGTACGCCCAGCTGCTGAAGTCAACGGCGACCCGACATGTCAGCAGCCTGGCGAATCGCGGCAGGTGGGCGACGAACAGGTAAGATACTACGCCGTTGAAGATGGCAAATTGGTGGAAGTAGACCCTCCGTCATCCAAGGCGGCCAGACGGTCGGATAGCGTCGATGAAAATACGGTTATCTGCGTGAAATTTGACGGGGCGGTCGACGGATTCCAGCCAGGAGCGGAGCTTCCGACGACTATGGTTATTGACGGCGAGCCCTACCGTGTCGTATATGTAGAGAGTTCAACAGAAAACCCGTCGACCCCGCGTCAAGCTCTTGACCCAACCGATGAATAGCTGCTTTGCTTGCATTTTAGTATAGTTTGTGGTATAATAAAAAGACATACCAATTTTAATTTCGAGGTGAAAGTATAACGAAATGGATATATTAAAATCTGGCAGGTCAGCTATGAGGCATGCAGCGTCTGAGGGGTCTACTGGCTTAGATTGGGATTGGCTGCCCAAGAAGGAGTTAAGGAAACCGATAGTCGCTCTCTCTGCGCTTGTTGTAGCGGCAACTTGTTCTACCGTGCGTGCATCTATGGAGTTTGCTGCGAATGAAGAAGATCCTACTCCTGTGACAGACAGGACTGATAATTTGCCTCAGCCAGCGGTGCCAGGCGACTCTATTGACACTAGCACTGACACTGATCAGTCTTCTTCGGACAGAGTAGTGGTAGACGGAGCTTCTAGAGTAGGTGTTTGCAATATATGGCAGGAGCAAGGATTTATTGGTCGCGGTTTCGTGTGTCCTGATACTAGCACTCAAATTAATCCAGATGTTCAACCGTTAGCTGACTCAGATGTTCAACCGTTAGCTGACTCAGATTTCCAGACGGCGGGCGGTTCTAATCCCGATACTCAAGTTCTTGTCGATGTCGATAGCATTAATCAATCGACCACAGCGTAAATTATTTCTTTTGTTTTATTTTATAAAGATCAAGAGCTAGCTGGCAACTAGCGGGCTTTGCTGGCTGCTTTCTCTTTGCAGCTATTGCTCGCCGCTTGATATTGTGTTAGAATACTTGCATTGTACGAGAGTTAATGATTCGGGCTTTGTTCGGTGTGGAGCCGCAGAGGTACAACTGCGTGGCCAGCCAGAGCGGGCTTGAAAGATAGGAAAAATTATGAGTTTTGCATTAATCCAAAAAGTCAACGACGAGCAAAAGAAAGCGCAAGTTGTCGATGTTCGCAGCGGCGACACCGTACGCGTCTATCAGAAAATCAAAGAGGGCAACAAAGAGCGCATCCAGATGTTCGAGGGCGTGGTCATCCGCACCGACAACAAAGGCCAGCACACTAGCCGCATCACCGTTCGCAAAGTTGCTTCGGGTGTCGGCGTCGAGAAGTCGTTCTTGCTGCACAGTCCGCTGGTCGAAAAAGTCGAGATTGTGCGCCGGGCTAAGGTTCGCCGTAACTTCCTCAGCTTCTTGCGCAAACGCAGCGGCAAGTCGGCTCGCTTGACGGCCGTCAAGTTTGATCGCGAAGCTGTCAACGCTGTCCGCGACGAACATGCCGAAGAAGAAGCCGCTCGCTTGAAAGAAGAAAAAGCTAAAGAGGCTGCTGAGAAAAAGGCCGCCGAAGACGCTAAACAGGCCGAATTGGACGCCAAGGCCGCTGAAGTGGCCGCTCGCCACGCCGAAAATTAATGGCAGTCTGTATCTAGCGTTAACGATAAATCCCGCCGATGAGCGGGATTTTGGTTTGCTAGCGAAATAACCGTGAAAAGGAAAGTGCCCGCTGAGGCGGCTCAAGCAGAACGTGTGTGTTCCGCGAGCCGCCCCAGCGGGCGTCGGAGAGGAAACGGCCCACCGAGTAGGCCAATGGCGAGACAGTATCTCTGCCTGCGGGCCGTTTCCTCGTGGACAGAGGTCAGCGGCCGTTGTGACGGCGGGCTGGTCGCGTGTTCTCGGTTGCCATGGACAATGCAAAGATGACTATAGCAAATAGCATCAACGTTGCAAGGAAGCTCTCAAGAAAGGAGAGCGATGGGATTGCGCTATACAGCGAGTGCAGCGCTCCCAGCAGCAACATTATCACCCAGGCCAGAAAAGCCCAGGTTATGGCCGGGATCCCGACCATAACGAAAAGAACGAAGAGTTTCCCCTTCATGGTAGCTAAACACCTCCTCTCTTTACTCAATGTGTTCAGCTTACTAATATTATAACACAAATTCCGCCATCTGCGCCCGCGATTGAGCCTATCGCCGCCATTTGTTATCATGAACTTATGATTCTGGGGATCGACGAAGTTGGACGCGGGCCGTGGGCGGGGCCGCTGGTGGTTGGCGCGGTGATTTTGGGCGGCGCCGAGATTGACGGCTTGGACGATAGCAAAAAGCTGACCAAAAAGCGCCGTGAAGCGTTGGACGTGGAAATTCGCGAAAAGGCTGCGGCTTGGGCGCTGGGCTGGGTGAGTGCCCAGGAATTAGACGATATTGGCATGAGCGAAGCGTTGCGGCTGGCGACGCGGCGAGTGGTCGAGCAAATTCAAGCGCAATGCCGCCAGCAAAATCTAGCTTTTAGCGAAATCATCATCGATGGCAAGGTGAATTTTCTGCGCGGCACGGCGCTAGAGAAGTTCGCTATGACCATGCCTAAAGCCGACGGTTTGATTCCGAGCGTGTCAGCGGCGTCGATCATCGCCAAGGTGGCGCGCGACCAGTTCATGGCCGAGCAGGCAGCGGTCTATCCGGGGTACGGTTTCGCATCGAACGCTGGCTATGGCGTGGCCAAGCATCGGGCGGCGATTGAGCGTCTGGGTGTGACGCCGCTGCACCGACTGAGTTTCGCGCCGCTGGCGAAGTATGCTGTGACGCCGCGAGCAGTGCCTCAGAAAAAATCAGGGCAACTTTACGTGGGCCCCAGATATTTTTCTGATGGCGCTCGAGCGGTGGAACTGCATCAAGACACTATCAACGATTCTGCAGAGGCTGCCCTGATTTTTTCTGGGGATACCGCTCCAGACAGCTCTATATGTATTAATGAAAAACCAATGACGACCCGGCAAATTGGCGATAAGGGTGAGCAGGTAGCGGCGGATTGGCTGGCGGCTAACGGCCACGAAATCATCGCGCGGAATTGGCGGACGCGGTACTGCGAAATCGACATTGTCAGCGTGAAAGGCGAGGTGTTGTATTTCACCGAGGTGAAGTATCGTAAGAACGATGATTTCGGCGATGGACTGGCGGCGATTACCGCCAAAAAGCAGCGGCAGATGCGTTTCGCGGCGGAGTTGTTTTTGGCGGGCAAGCCAGAATGCAGCGGCATAGCGGCCAAGCTGCTAGCTGCCAGCGTGAGCGGCAACCCGCCAGCCGTCCAAGCGGTAGTAGAAGTAAATTAAATTAAATCAAAGAAAATAGCCCGCCGAAATTGGCTCAAACCGGAATTGGGTTTTATATCAACCCGGGAAACACTTAATGATTAAGTGTCTCAACCGTATTGAACCAATTCGGCGAGCTATTTTCAGGGCGGGCGTTAGCCCTTCTCGATTGCCTCCTCAGCCTCCTGCTCGTCCAGCCCTAGTGGGGCCAGACTGCAGATGAACTCGTATCCCCCCCAGAGGGGGGCGAAGAAAAAGAACATCTCTGGGCTCTGGATGAGGGCAAACCACGTGTAGGTATGAGCGATAATTGTCGCCCATGCCATGATCCAGCCGGCCAGGCGACCGGCGGACTTGAATGTCGTGATCGTGGCCCAAGGGCCGACAACCGCGAAAGACAGGACAATGATGTTGATGAGGATGAAAAGGCTGTACATGATTCCCTCCTAGAATCATGCTATCGCTCAAGTAAAAGGGCAACCTTCCGCCCTTTGTTTTGTGGAAACTTGAGCGAAAAGCTATTATGAATATAGCACATTATCGTATAAATGTCAAGCGTTTTAACGAAAAATGTGTCATAATAATTTTGCGGCCTCTGTAAAAGCCGCAAAATTACTTATCTTAAAAAACCGAAATTACTTTGCCAGAGCCGCTATGACTGCCGCTTTGTCGCGGTCGATTAGGTCTAGTTTGCCCTCTAAATCTAATATTCCCATGTCGATGGCGCGGACGAGCGATTGGTCGCGGCGCAGCGGCGTGAAAAATTCGCGGTATTCAGCTAGCTGCTGGCGCGTCATCAATAGCATGGCGGCGTAGCGCGGGAAGTAATCGTGGCTTTTGTCGCTGGCGAAAGTTTGCTCGATCCAACTCCACTGGCCGCGCATCCAGCGCCAGGCGGCTTCGCGGCCGTAGCGATTGCGCAGCAGGTCGACGAACCAGTGAACGGTGTCTTGGCTGCGGATGATGTCGGTGTTGGTGAGCAGCCCGATCAAGCGTGCCAATTGCTCGGCGTCGCGTGTTGCGGTAATCCCTGCGGCGATGTCGCTGCGCAGGTCGGCTGATTGCGTGGCTTGGTAGGCTTCGAGCAGCTGGCTGACTATATCTGCTGGCTGATCGCTGTAGCGGACGGCGGCACCGATGATTGATGGGCGCAGGTCGGCACTGAGCTCGGCCAGAGGTGTATCCTGGTAGAGCTGGCGCGCGGTACTGATTGCCGCTGCGTCCTCGCTATATAGCATGCAATCGATGATGGCAGCGCGCAGTTTGCTGTCAGATTCTGGCTCGTCGGGGTGTTTGCTCCAACCTAGGCGTTCAAATTGCCGACGAGCTAGCTTGCCTGATAGGCGGCGCAGCAGCTTTTCGGCGGCTTCGTCTTGGTCAACGAATTTCTTGAGATCGCTGATGGCCAGCGCAATGATTTCCCAGACGGTCTGATCGCTTTCGTTTTGAAAGGCGGCTAGCGCTTCGACTAGCGTGCTGCTAGCGACTAGACCGCCGCGGGCTAGTAGGATTTGCTCATTGAGATACTGGGCTCGTTGTGATGGCGTTAATATGCCATCAGTGATGGCCTGCAATATGCGTGCTCGTAGAGTGTCGTCATAGCAAGTGATAAAGTGCGAGGCGTTTTGATGATTGAGCAGCAGCAAGCCGTCTGGCGCTGGCGAGAGGCGCTGTTCGCGCTCTTTTAGAATTTCGGGCAGGCGCTGGTCGTTGGCGTCGAGCGGAATCGGCCACGAACGATCAGACGGCTGGTGCGGCCCAGTGAAGAATTGTTCTTGGCGGAGCGTCAACTCGCTATTGTCAAGCGACGCGTAGACTACCGGGTAGCCTGGTTGTGAAATCCAGGTGTTCATTAGCACTCCGACGTCTTTGCCGCTAGCTTGGCTTAGGCATTCCCAGAGGTCGTCGCCAGTGGTGTTGCTATACTTGAAGCGGGTGAAATACTGCTTGAGGCCAGCGCGGAACGCTTCATCACCGATCCATAGTTGCATCATTCGCAGCAGCCGGCCGCCTTTGGCGTAGACAATCGCCCCATCAAACAGTGCGCTAATTTCGGCTGGGCTCGATACTTCGGTTTGAACTGGTTGCACGCCGTCGATACTATCGCGGCGCAAGGCAGCAACGCCCTCGTTGTTGGCAAACTCGTCCCATTGCCGCCAATCCGGATGCAGCGCGTCAGTTGCTAAATATTCCATCAGCGTAGCGAAACTTTCGTTCAGCCACAGGTTATTCCACCATTTCATAGTCACTAGATTGCCGAACCACTGGTGGCTTAATTCGTGGGCGATAACCGTTGCAATATATTGGCGGGTCGAAACGCTAGCAGTTGCCAGATCGGCCAGCAGGGCGGTTTCGCGGTAGGTCACCAAGCCCCAATTCTCCATAGCGCCGCTAGAAAAATCAGGCAGTGCTACATGGTCAGATTTCGGCAGCGGGTAAGGCACGCCGAAATAATCGTCGAAAAAGTCAATTGTTTGCGCTGCGTGCTGGAGCGCCCAGTTCAAGCTGTCGGCTGACTGTGCTGGCGTGGCGTAGACGTTGACCTCGACGCCGCTCTTGGTGGCAGTAGTCGCGCGCTGTAAATCGCCAGCGACAAAGGCCGCCAGGTAGGTGCTCATGCGCGGTGTTTGCTCAAAGGCGGTTAGCGTTCCCTCGCTGCTTTCCTGCTGCGAAACGATTGGCATATTGCTGAGTACTACTGGTTCATTTGATAATATTGAAATCGCAAATGTAGCTTTGGCCTCTGGTTCGTCGACGCATGGGAAGGCTTCGCGGGCATGGTGGCTTTCGAATTGGGTGGCGTATAGCTCGCATCTCTGGCCTTGATGCTCATAATGACAAGGATAAATACCATGCATGACGTCGGTTAATGTTAACGAGAATTTGATAGTAATTTGCGCTGGACCGTCGTCGGTATTGTCAAATGTCAAAATGTCGTTGTCGGTTGATGTCTTGACTACTTGGCCGTTGACAGTAGCCTCTTCAATTTGCAAATCTTTGGCGTGCAAGCGAATTGGCTCGGCTGTCAGATGCTGGCCGCGGATAGTTGCTGTGCCGCGGATTGAGCGCTCGCTCTTTGCTTGGCGCAAATCCCATTGGATGTCGTAATGTTCTGGTTGAAATTGAGAAAATAATCTGTCCATACGTCCATTATAGCAGGGTGTATAATATGCTTATGCAGCGGCGTCGTAGAATGGTACTAGTAGCGGTGGTTTTGATAGGTACTCTCGGGTGGGTTGTTGTTAAGGAATGGCCGAATTTGCCGCTGATGCTGCCAGATTCGCAGCCTCAGCAGTCGGGGTCGAACTCTGGCTCTGGCGAAGTAGCGCGCGACGCTCTAGCGGCATTACCAACCAAGGGCCGCGCTCCCAAGACTGGCTACAAGCGCTCGCAGTTCGGTGACGGCTGGGCTAAGTCTGGCGGCTGCGATACGCGCAATGTTATCTTGCGGCGCGACTTAGTAAACGCTGTCCTGGGCGACGACAACTGCAAAGTACAAGCTGGCGCCCTTAGCGACCCGTACACCGGGCAGCGGATCGCTTTCAAGCGTGGTGCTAATTCTAGCGGCGCTGTGCAGATTGACCACGTAGTGGCGCTGAGCAACGCTTGGCAGACTGGCGCTCAGCAGTTGTCTAGCGAACAGCGAATCAGTCTGGCTAACGATCCGCTCGAGCTGCTAGCCGTCGACGGACCAGCCAACCAGCAGAAGGGCGATGGCGATGCGGCGACTTGGCTGCCGTCAAATAAACCGTTTCGCTGCCAATACATTGCCCGTCAAATTGCCGTCAAGAAAAAATACTCGCTGTGGGTGACACCGCCGGAGCGCACGGCTATGGAACGGATTTTGGCGAGTTGTCCGGAACAGCGCTTGCCGGCGTGATATAATCTAAGATATGACAAAGCAACACCAGTATTCTCTCTATGATATATTTACGGTACTTTTTGTAACGACACTATTGGTTAGTAATATTGTCAGCGTCAAAATTGTATCTGTTGGCTGGCTAACTTTTGATGCTGGCACGGTTTTGTTTCCGCTAGCGTATATCGTGGGTGATATAATCACTGAGGTTTATGGCTATCGCCGGACGCGCCGGCTGATTTATAATGGCGTGGCAGCCTTGGCTCTGATGACGTTGACTTTTTGGGTGGTGCAATTATTGCCGGCAGATAGTAGCTGGGCGGGCCAGGCGGCGTTCGAATCGACGTTGGGTGTGGTTTGGCGGTTGGCTATCGGTTCGGTAACGGCGCTGTTTGTTGGCGAGATCATGAATGCTTACGTAATGGGACGGATGAAGGTTGCTAGCCGCGGCCGCGGTTTGTGGCGGCGGATGGTTAGCAGCTCATTGGCGGGTAACGCGCTAGATACGGTGATCTTCTCGACGATTGCTTTTGTCGGTACTATACCGACGACCAGCTTTTGGCAGCTTATCATCACGGTGTTTTTGATCAAGATGGCAGTAGAGATTATGGTCTCGCCGCTGACTATGCATTTGATTGCCCGCGTGAAAAAGCATGAGAAATTGGATACGTTCGAGCAGCCAGCGAAATACCTGGTGAATTAGTTGCTTGGTCTGTCTTGGTGGCGTTAGATTTTGACGTGGCTTTATTTTATAGTGTGACGCCAATCGGTAAATTATCGCCGTAGTAGCGAGCCAGAAACGAACGCTTGAAATCAAAAAATGTGCCGTCTAGCAGCGAGGCGCGAATCTGGTCGACAGTGCGCACTACAAAGCGTTCATTGTGAATGCTGGCGAGCGTAGCACCGAGAATCTCATCGGCGCGAAACAGATGATTAATGTAAGCGCGCGTATGATGCTGGCAAGTATAACAGTCGCATTCAGCGTCGATCGGCGCGAAGTCCTCGCGAAAGCGAGCATTGCTGATGTTGATGCGGCCGTCAAAGGTGTACAGAGCGCCGTTGCGGGCTTGGCGGGTCGGCGCGACGCAATCGAAAGTATCGATGCCATATTCGACGCCGAGAAACAAATCGGCCGGCTGCGAGCCTAGACCTAATAGGTGGCGCGGCTTATCCTCGGGCAAAGTCTCGCAGACCCAGCGGACGACGTCAGCGATCTCACCAGGCTGGAAAACGCCGCCGATACCGTAGCCGTCGAAGTTGCGCTCGCCCAGGAAATTGGCCGATTGGCGGCGCAGCGTTTCATCGCGGGCGCCCTGAACGACGCCGTAGAGCGCTTGCAGGTTTTCGCCGCGCGCTAGATGTTCGGCGTTTAGTTCGTCGTGGCGAACTAAGCAGCGTTCCGCCCAAGCGTGCGTTCGCTGCATTGCCTTTACGATTGTGTCGTGCGACGCTAGCGGTGCGGTTAGCTCGTCGAAAGCCATATGAATATCAGCGCCGATGGCGTGCTGCAGCTCCATCGACGATTCGGGCGTCATCATTATATATTTGCCATCCAGGTGCGACCGAAATTGCGCGCCTTGATCGGTAACTTTGGCTAGCTGATTAGCAGACTTGACCGCTTGCGCAGCGTTGCCTTTTTGGGTGTGGGCGACGGCGTCAATGCCTTTTTTGTAAGCAATTCCCAGACTGAAAATCTGAAAGCCGCCGCTGTCAGTGAAAGTCGGCCCATCGTAATCCATAAATTTGCCTAGGCCGCCAGCTTTATGAATGATTTCGGCGCCTGGCCGCTGCATCAAATGATAAGTATTGGCCAAAATTGATTGCCCGCCGCAGGTTTTGACTTGTTCGACGGTTAGCGCCTTGACGGTTGCTTTAGTGCCGCCAACGATGAAAGCTGGCGTTTGAATCGTGCCGTGCGGTGTTTGAATTGTACCAGCGCGCGCCAAGGTGCCGGGGAGGCGATGGGTAATCCTAAAAGTGATAGCTTTTTGCATCTTTTCTAGTATAGCATGAGCGCACTCGTCCTACTGCGTGATAATTAGCATACTGTCGCCATAACTAAAGAATTTATATTTTTCGCAAACGGCGTGCTGATAAGCAGGCTTTAACTTATCCCAGCCAGCAAAAGCTGCCGTCAACATAAGTACCGTACTTTCAGGCATATGGAAGTTAGTTAATAGCGCATCGATCGTTTTAAACTTATAGCCGGGATAGATAAAAATATCAGCTTCGCCCGAGATAGCATGTGGCGGCTGGCTCAAAATTTGTTGGTGGGCATATTCTAGGGTACGCGTGATTGTCGTACCGAGAGCAATAACGCGATGGCCGGATTGTTTGGCGGATTGGATAGCCGCGACAGTGGCGGTTGGAATCGAGAAATATTCTTGATGCATTTTGTGCTGCGCGACATCATCGACGCGAATAGGCAAAAAGGTACCCAGGCCGACATGTAATGTAGCGTATACGATGTTGACGCCTTTATCGCGTAATTGTCGTAGCGTACTTTCGGTCATATTGAGGCTAGCTGTTGGCGCTGCCACCGAGCCTGCCTCGCGAGCGAAAACCGTTTGGTAGCGTTCAATATCTGCTGCGGTAGCATCACGTCCCAGATACGGCGGTAAAGGTACGGTTCCGTGCTCAGCGGCGATATCCAACAAGTTTCGCTCGCTACGAATTAGCGCGATACCATTGCCGATAATCTTCTCGACCATTAAAGTGTCATCACCAATTGTCAGAATATCGCCAGCGATTAACTTTCGCCGATAGATAACCTTGTGGCGGAACCAGTTGTCGTGTGCGCCATGCTGTTCGATTAGAACAAGTTCGCGCTCGCCGCCGCTCGGTTTACGGGTTATTAAGCGCGCCTTGATGACCTTAGTGTCGTTGATAACTAGTACATCGCCCGCTTGCAAATAGTCGACTACATCAGGATAATGGCGATCGGTAATTGTGCCTGTTTGACGATCAAGTACTAGCAAACGCGAAGTGCCGCGCACTGTTGGCGGCGTTGCTGCAATTAGCTCGTCAGGAATATCATAATGAAAATCAGAAAGCTGCATTACCTTAGTATAGCACTGATGTGTTATCGCTAATCCCAGGCTTGACGCCGCCAGCCCTCGCGTGTTACATTAAATACGTACTCATCCGGCCGGCAGGTCGGTTGTTTTCGTATTGGAACTAAAAGAAAGGAATTATATGGAAGATTTGAATATCAAGCAGTTGACGCTAGCTGTGCGGGCGATTGCTGATGAAAAGGCGTTGCCCGAAGAAACTGTACTAAACGTAATCGAGCAGGCGATTGCTGCTGCCTGGCGCCGCAATAACGGCGAGCGCGAGCAAAATGTGCGCGCTGAACTTAATATCAATGACGGCACCGCCAAGGTGTTTGTCCAGCGCGAAGTCGTCGAGGATGTTGTCAATCCGGCTACTGAAATCAGCTTGGCGGGCGCTCGGGCAGAGAAGCCGGAGGCTCAGTTAGGGGATACTATCGAGGAAGCTCATGAAGTTAAGTCCTTTGGCCGGGTGGCCGCCCAGACCGCCAAGCAGGTCGTCATGCAGCGCCTGCGCGAAGCCGAGCGCGAAGTCGTTCTGGCAGAGTTCGAAGACAAAATCGGCACGGTCGTTACCGGTATGGTGCAGCGTGTCGAGCCGCGCGTGGTGCGTGTCGAGTTAGGCAAGGCCACTGGTATTATCCCGCAGAGTGAGCAGATCCAAGGCGAGTTTTACAAAATTGGCTCGCGGATCAAAGTATTAATCAAAGACATCGAACGCGAAGGCCGCGGCCCGCAGCTGATTCTCAGCCGCGGCAGCGAGGACTTTATCGAATATCTCTTCCGCCAAGAAGTGCCCGAGATGGAAACTGGCGCTGTTGAAATCAAAGGTATCGCTCGCGAAGCTGGTCGCCGCACCAAACTAGCGGTTGCTAGCACGGTGCCAGGTGTTGACCCGGTCGGAACGTTCGTCGGCGGTCACGGCGCGCGCGTTAACGCGGTGATGAGCGAAATCGGCGAGCAAGAGAAAATCGATATCGTTACTTATGATGATAATATAGACACGTATATTCGCAACGCTCTTAGCCCGGCTGAGATCGTTAAAGTCGAGATTGATAAGGACAAAAAAACCGCCAATGTTTATGTTACTGAAGACCAGCAATCAATCGCTATCGGCCGCGGCGGGCAAAATGTGCGTTTGGCGAGCCGCCTGACTGGCTACGAATTGAACATCGAGACCACAGCGCCGAAATCAGCCGAGAAAAAACCGCGCAAGAACGTCGAGGAAGATTTGTTTAGTGCTATCGAAAATCAAGACTAAAACCCGCAGCCGCTTTTTGCAAATTAGCACTCTGCCTTGACGAGTGCTAATTTGTTATGTATAATTGACTGTAATGGGCAATACGCTCAGAACGGAGAACTCATGATGCCAGAAGACTTTGCAGATTTTATTTCGCGATTGACCGACAACGCGCGCGCTAGCGTCCAGCATGCTGACGCGATTGCTCGCGGTAACGGTAGTAATTACATTGGGACGGAGCACTTACTGCTCGGCGTTTTGGCGCAAGGGTCGAGCTCGGCGGCGCAAGTATTGACTGACGCTGGCGTGACCTTGCAGCAAGCTGAAATGATTCTGGATATCAAACCGTCGCGAGTGGTTACTAGTACCGGTATGGTGGGCCTTAGCGAGACAGCTTTGTTGACATTGCGCATGGCATGGGAAGCAGCGCGCGAGTATGGCCATGATTATCTCGGTACAGAGCACATTCTGTACAGTGTTCTGCGACAAGGTAATGCCCGAGCGACAGCGCTGCTGCGCGAAATGGGTATCAATGTCGATATGATAATCAGCGAACTCGAGAAGTCGTTTGAAGAGAATCGCGGCGAACATGGCGATATTGCTACCGAGCCGCGGCGCCGCGGTAATACGCGCGGCGGGGCACTTAGCGCCTTTGGTGTGGATTTGACAGCACGAGCGGCCAACGGCGATCTTGATCCGATGATTGGTCGCGACAAAGAGCTGGAGCGAATGATTACTATCCTTAGCCGCCGCACCAAGAACAATCCAGTATTGATTGGTGATCCAGGCGTTGGCAAAACCGCCATCGTCGAGGGCCTGGCGCAGCGGATCGTCCGCGAGGACGTACCGGGCCATCTATTAGATCGCCGCGTGGTTATGTTAGACATGGCGGCGATGATTGCCGGTACTAAATATCGTGGCGAATTTGAGGATCGGCTAAAAAAGGTAATTGCTGAAGTCAAAAAACAAGGCAACATTATTCTTTTTATTGATGAGTTGCACCTGCTGGTTGGCGCTGGCGCCTCGGAAGGTTCGATGGATGCGGCTAATATCCTCAAGCCGGCGTTGGCGCGCGGCGAGCTGCATATGATTGGCGCGACGACTCTCGATGAATATCGCAAGCATATCGAGAAAGATACGGCGCTAGAACGGCGCTTCCAGACGATCGTCGTCAAAGAGCCAACTATGGCGCAGACAATCGCTATTTTGAAAGGTCTTAAAAATTATTATGAAAAGCATCATGGCGTCAAAATTACCGACGAAGTGATCGAATCGGCAGTGTACATGAGCGACCGCTACGTCAGCGACCGTTTCATGCCTGATAAAGCGATTGACGTGCTCGACGAGGCGGCTGCTCGAGTTCGCGTCAAGCGGGGCCACCGACCGAGCCGCGAGCGCGAATATCTCAAAGAGCTCAAGCACCTCAATGAGCGCATGGAGGACGCTGTTCTGCACGAAGATTACCAGCGAGCAGCTATGTACAAACAGCGCATTAGCCAGATTAGTAAGAAACTCGAGACAGAAGTTGCTGCCCAAAAAGGCCGTCGCGCTATCCAGCTAACTGATGACGATGTGGCGCATGCTATCGCTGTGATGACCAATATTCCAGCCGAAAAAGTCCAGACTAGCGAAGCGAAGTTGCTGCGCCAGCTCGAAAAGCATCTCGGCAAGTACGTCATTGGCCAGCACGAGGCTATCGGTAAGGTAGCGCGGGCAATCCGCCGCAGCCGCAGCGGTGTGGCTAGCAGCCAGCGACCGATTGGCAGTTTCGTCTTCATGGGACCTACTGGTGTCGGCAAAACGCAATTAGCTAAGGTGCTGGCGCGAGAAGTTTTCGGTAGCGAAGAAGCGCTTATCAAAATCGACATGAGCGAATTCGGCGAGAAGCATAATACGTCGCGCCTGCTCGGGGCGCCAGCTGGTTATGTCGGTTACGAGGACGGCGGTAAATTGACTGACAAAGTTCGCCGCCAGCCGTACAGCGTGGTGCTTTTTGACGAAATTGAAAAGGCGCATCCAGACGTATTCAACCTGTTGCTGCAGCTACTGGAAGATGGGACGATGACTGATGCTAAGGGGCGCGAAGTTAGCTTTCGTAATACGATTATCATCCTGACTAGCAATCTCGGCGCCGACAAAATGACCAAAGAGTCGGAACTTGGCTTTCACTCTAGCCGCGACAAAGGCAGCGAAATCGACGGTTTGCACCGCCGCAACGCCAAATTTGCCCGCGATGCTCTCGATAAGTTTATGCGCCCCGAGCTGATTAATCGCTTTGACGGGATTATCACTTTCCGAGCGTTGACTCGCGCCGAGGTCGGCAAGATCTTCGACCTGCTGATCGGCGAGCTGCGCCAGCGTTTGGTGCGCAAAGGCTTAGCCCTTACGATTAAACCCAGTGCCAAAAAATTCCTTATCGACAAGGGTCACAGTATTAAATACGGCGCCCGTCCGTTGCGTCGAGTTATTGAGGACGAGATTGAACACGCTATTGCCGAGCAAGTACTTGACGGCGCCTATGCTAAAGGTGATATCCTAGAAGTAGGAATCAAGAAAGGAGCGATAGCGATTGAACGGCGCAGCGAAACCGACAGCCAGACGTAATATTATCTCGAAAATCATCGCTTTGTTGGCAGTGATAAGTATTGCTGCTGGCGGTTTTTTCTACGGGCAGACAGCCTTTGATACTTATCGAGCGTCGACTTTCACGCCGCCTGCAGCTGTTGCCGCGGTTGAAGGCTCAATTAAGTTGACGCCGACAGCACAGCGCACTTTCCGAGCAACTCAGCCAGCTATTGAAACTAGCGATCAGTTCAATGCTCATTGCAAAAGTACCGAACGTACCGCAGCCATCTTGGGCTGCTACTATGGCGATAAGATTTATCTTTTTGACGTCGAAAATGCCGAATTAGCTGGCGCCAAAGAGGTAACAGCAGCGCACGAATTGCTGCACGCCCAGTATGCACGGCTGAATATCTTCGAGCGGCCGCGAGTCGACGCTATGATCAAAAAGGCTTATCAAAAGGTCAAAAATGAACCGGAAATTGCCAAAGCTATGGAATACTACCGCGAGGCCGAGCCAGGCGCCGAGCTAGATGAGCTACATTCGATTATCGGTACCACGATTGGCGAGCTCGACTCTGACCTTGAACAATATTATGCGCGTTATTTCACTGATCGAGCGTCAATTATCGCCAAAAATCAAGCTTACACGGCGGTATTTACCCGAGTCAACGCCCGGGCTGAAGCGCTGCAATCTAAGCTGCAATCAGCCGCCAAGCAAATCAAACAAGATGTCGAAGCTTATCAGTCCGATTTATCGCAAATTAACGCTGATATTAACAGTTTTAATGAACGGGCCAGGAGCGGTGAGTTTAGTTCGCAAGCTGATTTCGCGGTGGCGCGGTCGGCGCTGCAGCAGCGGATTAGCGCTATCAATGCTCGGCAGAGTTCGCTTAATTCGCGAATTAAAGCTTACAATGACGATGTGGCAACTCTCAAAAGATTAGCCGTTAAAGCCGATCAGCTCAATCAAAGTATCAACGGCGTAGCCGCGCCGGCCGGAGTAAATAGTGGCCAAAGCGCGCAGTAATTTCGTCTGCCAAAATTGCGGCACCAGCTATCCGAAATGGACGGGCAAGTGCGAGAATTGCGGCGAGTGGAACACGCTCGTCGAACAGATAGTCGAGACCAAGGGCGCTTCGGCGGTAGCGCGCAGCCATTCGCGCGGTAAAATCCTAAAGCCGCAGTCGATGCGTTCAATCGCTGCCGAAGATTCTGTACGGCGTTTACCGACTGGCATTGCCGACCTCGACGCAGTGCTAGGCGGCGGGATCCTGCCGGCAGGCGTAATGCTGTTAGCGGGGCAGCCGGGTATCGGTAAATCGACACTATTGATGCAGGTAGCAGCGCATGTTGCCGAGCAATCATCGGTCCTATATGTCAGCGGCGAGGAAAGCGCTTCTCAGGTCAAGCTCCGCGCTACGCGTCTCGGTGCGACCTCTGGCGATGATCTGCAGTTTGTCGCTAGTACTAGCGCTGACGACATTGCCGCGACAATTCGCAGCGGCCAATATAAATTGGTAATTATCGACAGCATCCAAACGCTTAGTCTCGAGGAAATCGCCAGTGCACCAGGTACCGTTAGCCAGATTACCAACTCAAGTAATGTCATCATCCGGGCAGCAAAAGCTTCGGGCGCAGCGGTAATTTTAGTGGGCCATGTCACCAAGGAGGGCTCGATCGCCGGGCCGAAAGTTCTCGAGCACCTAGTTGATGTGGTCTTGCAATTTGAAGGCGACCGTTACGGCGGCTTCAAAGTGGTGCGCGCCGCTAAGAATCGCTACGGCTCGACTAGCGAAGCGGCAATTTTCGAGATGAACGATAAGGGTTTGCGGGTCGTCGAAAATCCGTCAGCCGCGCTGTTAGCCGAGCGCCAAAACGCCGATGGTTCGGTGGTACTGGCGACGCTTGAAGGCAACCGGCCGATTCTCGTTGAGATCCAGGCCCTTGTCAATTCGACTAATTTCGGGTATCCTAAGAGGACAGCCAGCGGTTTCGATCTCAACCGCCTCAATCTGCTCATCGCGGTGCTAGAGAAGCGCACCAAATTGAATTTATCCGATAAAGATATTTATGTGAATGTAGTTGGCGGTTTGAAACTTGCCGACCGGGCAGCAGACTTGGCGGTGGCGATGGCGATTGCTAGCGCGGCGGCTGGGCGTAAACTCGACGATGGCCTGGTGGTATTCGGCGAAGTGGGCTTAGGCGGCGAGATTCGCTCGGCACAAGGCGCCGATAAGCGCCTGAACGAAGCCAAAAAGCTTGGCTTCACCCAAGCGATCGCGCCAGCAACCTCTGGCAAAAAGAATTCATTTGTAAAAGGCGTCAAAGATTTACGCCAAGCTTTGATCGGCTATCTCAAGTAGCTAGTAGCTAATCAAGGCGAAAAGAAAGGAAAATATGCAAACCAAAGACTTAATATTATTGGCGGTAACGCTGCTTATTTTGGGCGAGGTGTCGTACTTATTAGCGCGCCTGCCCAAAAACTCCATCAAATCAAAAGATCGGGCTATCTTGGTAGATACCTCGGTGCTGATGGACGGGCGAATTGTACCGGTAGCGCAAACTGGCTTTATCGGCGGTACGCTGGTGATTCCACGCTCGGTTATCGGCGAACTGCAGTTTCTAGCTGACCATGCCGATGCTGACAAACGCGCCCGCGCCCGTTACGGGCTTGATGTGGTCACCGAGTTGCAAGCTATGGAGCGCGTCAACGTCGAATTGTTGCAAGACGGCAGCCACGCTCGCGAAGGCGTTGACGACCGCCTACTCAAGCTAGCTAAGCAGCACGGCGCAGTGATCATGACGCTAGATTATAATCTAAACAAGGTTGCCGCCGTCGAGGGTACCGAAGTACTAAACCTTAACGAATTAGCACAGAGCATCCGGATGGAGCATCTACCCGGCGAGAAAATCACGTTAGAGCTTATTCAGAAGGGGCAGGACGCGCATCAAGGCGTGGGCTACCTACCAGACGGCACAATGGTTGTCGTCGAGCAGGCGAGCGCTCAGATAGGCCAGACGCTAAATGTCGAAATTATCCGTAATTTGCAGACCGCAGCCGGCCGGATGATCTTTGCTAAGAAAATAGAGACTACTAACAAACCCCTCAAATCGACCGCCAAAGCCGCGGGCAAAACTCAAAAAACGGCAAAAATCGCAGCCGCAGCAGTATTGAAAACGCCCGCAAAAAGCACTGCTAACGCTAAGCAGCGTTCTGTCGGCCGCGCCCGCAGCCAATCGTCAGCTGGTAGTGCTAGCAATCGTGATTCGGCTAAAAAGGCAGGCGAGGCCAAAACTCAAGCTAAACCAGCCAGCAAAAAAGCTAATTCGCCGAAAACAAAACCGCAGCCGAAGCCAGCTGCTCCAGCAACCCGTCGCCAGAGTGCTCGCCGCCGCCCAGACCACGAGAGCGACTTGATCGACCTAGTCAATAGCCAAAGCCAATAAAATCGCTAGCGCGATATATATAGCACGCTGCTAGGAGCGTGCTATTTTGCTGGGTTTTGGCGGCAAACTACTGCGATACGAAGTGGATTTAATCGTCGTCATCGCTGCTACTGTTTGGATTGTAGCTGGCGCTACTAGTCGCCGTATAGTAGCCAGTGTCGGTAATTTTGGCGGTTAGCGTGCCGCTGCTGGCTGCTGACAGGTTACCTTTGTGAATATTCCAGATGCCGCTGCTATCGACTTGCTTGCTGGCGACAACAGTACTACCAGATAATAATTCGATGTTTTGCAGTTTGTAACGGCCGCTAGTATAGACGATGGATACGCCGCCGCTAGTCACCGTCAACGTAACGTTTGGCTTCGGATCGTCGCACTTGTGTGCATCGTCGTCTTTCTCGGCGTCGTAGCTAGAGTCGTTAGGCGTGACTATCTCTTTTCTGGTGATTGGATCAGCCATTTTCATGACATCGATTTCAATCTTGGCAGCTTCGGGAGTACAGGACGTAGCTTTCTTTTTCGAGACGCGGTCGAAAGTCATCTTGGCATTAGTAGCAGCGCTGGCCTTGTTGTAATACGACGGATAAATCTCGCCCTTGATTGTCTGGATGCCACTCGGCGCAGTATACCAGTCGCTTAATTTTAGTTTACCTTGGTCGGCATACATCTTGGAGATATCGGCCATCGTACGGTCGAAGAACATAGCTGGAATCAGCGAGTTACCATTGCGTAGCGGCGAGGTGTCGGAATTGCCTAGCCACACCGCCATCGATAGGTTCGGCGTGTAGCCAGCAGCCCAGATATCTTTAGCGCTAACCTTGCCATTAATCTCGCTGTTGCTGGTACCAGTCTTGACAGCTGCCTTGACACCGGCGCGGCCGAGGTTGACTAGGTAGTCGCGGCCCGCCAATCCAGCGCGCGCCTTGCCGTCGCCAAGGATGTCGCTAACGATGTAAGCTGCTTGCTGGTCGATGACTTGCTTGCTAGATTCTTTGTACTGTTTGAGAGTCTGGCCGTTACTGTTGGCAACCTTCAGGATAGTCGTCTGCGGTTTATAAGTGCCCATTCGCCCCAGTGTCGCGAAAGCGTTAACGTGGTCAACCAAGCGCGTGCCGCAGCCGCCGATAGCGCTCGATAGGCCAGCTTGCGCGTCGGCGCCTTGCGTGCAGTACTGTAAATCGCCGGCGGAGCGTATCAGCGACCAGGTGCTGCCGCTGTTGTTCTTCTCGTTGATGGCCATAGCTTTGATCGCCGGGATATTGCGCGAGCGAGCTAGAGCTTGGCGCAAGGTAATGTTGCCTTGGAATTTGTTGTCGGCGTTGTTCGGACTATAATTGCCCGGGAAAGTTGTCTTGGAGTCGGCTAGAATCGAACCGCTGCCGTAATTGGCGTTATTGCCGCCTTGGTTGCTAAATAAGCGGGCGTATACGAGCGGCTTAATCGACGAACCCGGTTGGATGAAAGCGGTGGCCGCATTATCTTGTCCAAAGCCAGCGTAATTAAAGTCGCGGCTGCCGACTAGGGCGATAAGCTGGCCAGTCTTAGTGTCTTCAATGGCTGCTGCGCCGTTTGAGAAGCCAGCAAATTGCGAACAGTTGCGATAACCGCAGTTGCCATCGGTAATCTCGCCGTTAAATAATTTGGCTATATTGGTTTCTAGGGTTGTTTGCGCGTCGAGGTCGAGTGTTGTCTTGACCGATAAACCGCCTTCGCCGACGATAGTCTTGCCGAGTTCTTCCTCTAGCTGTTTCTTGACCATTTGGACGAAGTGCGGCGCCTTGACGTTGGCGTATTGGTCGGCCAGCGGTTTGATGGTATCCATGATGTCGACTTTTTTGGCTGCCGCTGCCTCTTGTTTGGATATGTAATTCATCGACACCATGTCGTCCAGTACTTTGTGCTGGCGTTCGACAAGCGCTTTGCGGCCATAGGTATTGTACGGGTTGTAAAGCGACGGGTTGTTCGGGATAGCGGCTAGCAGCGAGCATTCTGGCAAGGTTAAATCTTTGGATGATTTGCCGAAATAAGTTTGCGCGGCCGATTCAACGCCGTTGCGCCGGCCGCCGTACGGCGATTCGTTGAGGTATAAACCGAGGATTTGGTCTTTGCTATACATTCGCTCGACCTCGATGGCTAGAATCATCTCTTTGATTTTGCGCGGAATACCCGACAAGCCCCGCTGCATAGCTTCGTCCTTAGTAAAGAACACTTTCTTTACCAGCTGCTGCGTTAGCGTCGAGCCGCCCTGCACGGCATTGCCCTGCGAGTTGCTGATAAAGGCGCGAGCAATACCGCTAGCGCTGATGCCACTGTGCTTATAAAAATCTTTGTCCTCGATAGCTATAGTAGCTTTGCCCATGCACGGCGCGATGGTTTTGGCGTCGACGACTAGCGTGTAGTCGCCAGTACCTTTATCCTCCCAGAGTAATTTGTCGTTACGGTCGTAGTATTTGGTGACTGTCGTTTTAACGCGCTGCGCCAATGTGTCGGGGTTGATTTTGTCGAGATCTTTACGGAAATAGGCGAATAGCGAAGCTATGCCGATGACGATTAGCAGCAAAGCGATACCGACAACTTTCAGCGCCATTATCGCGCCATCGCGGCTAAACCAGTATTTGGCTAGGCGTTTCGGATGCAAGCGGTATAGTAAGCGCTTGACCGGATGTTTCGGCAAAGTTGCCAGATATTCGGCTTTTTTGCGCGCTCGCGCATCTTTCTTGACTCGGCGTTTGTTGGCTAAATTAGCATAAGCGCTGACGCCGCCAGCTACTTTTCGTTTCTTGTTTCCCACTTTCACTCTTCCCATAAGCAATATTTCCACCATTATAGCACTGTTCGCATCACGACGGCTAGTGCTTTTGCTGATAATTTGCAAATATGTTACTATCTCACTATTAAATAAAGAAAGGTTTCAGATGACGCTAGCAGAAGAACTAACGTGGCGCGGACTCATCAACCAGACGACGTTCGCTGATATCAAAGATATAAACAAGCCGCGAACGTTCTATTTTGGCGTTGACCCTAGCGCGCCGAGTATGACTATCGGCAACTTGGCGGCGATGATGCTGTGCCGGCACTTTATCGATCACGGGCACAAGCCGCTGCTGCTAGTTGGCGGCGCCACCGGTATGATCGGCGATCCAGACGGTAAAAAGCAAGAGCGCGACCTGCGCAATGCTGAAACAGTGGCGCGCAATGTTGAAAGTCTGGCGGCGCAATTCCGCCAAGTTTTCCGCGGCCAGGATTTTGAAATTGTTGATAATGCCGACTGGTTCTCGCAGATTAATTACATTGATTTCTTGCACAAAATCGGCAAACATATCAGTATGACGCAGCTGCTCGACCGCGAATTCGTGCAGCAGCGTATCGGCGAGGGCGGCGCTGGTATCAGCTACGGCGAATTTAGCTACGGGCTGATTCAAGGGTATGACTTTTTACACTTGTACCGCGAAAAAGGCGCCACTTTGCAGCTAGCTGGCGCTGACCAGTGGGGCAATAGCGTCATCGGCGTATCACTAATTCGCAAGCTCGAAAGCAGCGAAGCGCACGTGCTGACCGCGCCGCTAGTTATCAACAAGCAAACTGGCGTCAAGTTCGGCAAATCCGAGGGCGGCGCCATTTGGCTTGACCCAGAAATGACTAGCCCGTACAAATTTTACCAGTTTTGGCTTAACTGCGACGATGAAACTAGCGAAGATCTGATCAAAATCTACACGCTGCTCGACCGCGAAACCGTTGAGGCGCTCATCGACAATCATCGGGCCAATCCAGGCGAGCGCGCCTTGCAAAAAACCTTAGCGCGCGAGGTCACCGATTTGGTGCACGGCCGCCAGCGTCGCGAGAGCGTCGAGCGGGTAACGGCTGCGTTGTTTGGCGGCGGCGATATTGCGGCGCTTAACAGCGACGATTTGAACGCTTTAGCTAACGAAATCCCGACGGTTGATCTCGAGACGACGGTGGTGGCGGCGCTGGTCGCTGCTGGCTTATGTACTAGCAACGGCGAAGCGCGCCGGCTGATCCAGAATAACGCGATCAGCGTCAACGGCGCGAAGATTGCCGGCGATATGCCATTGACCGAGACTAGCTTAATCAAAAAGGGCAAGAATGACTTCTTGCTGGTAAAATAATCAGAATAGGAGGAAATCATGAAGAAAATTATCGGTTTTGACTTGGACGACACGCTGGCGGTTAGTAAATCGGCGATTTCGCCGCGCATGGCAGGTTTGCTGGGGCGGTTGCTCGAGAATTATCAAGTTTGCGTCATTTCCGGCGGCAAATTTGAGCAGTTTGAGAAGCAAGTGATCGACAAGATGAACGTTTCGCCGGAATTGCTGGCGCGCTTCCACATGATGCCGACGTGCGGCACGCGTTATTATACATTTAACGTCGATGCGAACGAGTGGCAAACGCACTACAAAGAAGATTTCACCGACGAACAAAAGCAAAAAATTACCCAAGTCTTGGAAGAATCGGCGCGCAAATTTGATCTGTGGGAAGCGAATCCTGACGGCGAGATTATCGAGGATCGTTTGAGCCAAGTGACCTATTCGGCGCTAGGCCAGCAAGCCTCGCCCGAGAAAAAATACGCTTGGGCGGAAGCCAACAAAGCTGTCCGCAAGCAAATGCGCGACGATGTTGCCGCTAAATTGCCAGAATTCGAAGTGCGCCTGGGCGGCACCACCAGCGTCGACATCACCAAAATCGGCGTCGATAAAGCCTACGGCATGAAAAAGTTGATGGAAGCCACTGGCGTGAGTAAAGAGGAAATTTTGTTCTTTGGCGACAAAATAGAAGAAGGCGGCAACGACTTCCCGGTGAAAAACCTAGGCATTGACTGCATCGCCGTGGAGCGCTGGCAGGATACGGCTTACGCGCTAGAGGGCATCATCGCCGTGACCGAATAGATTTTCGAACGAAATTCGAGCTAGCAAAACACCCGGCTAACTAACCGGGTGTTTTTAATAAATCAATCAAGGGAAAGTGATAAGCGAGGCGGGCCGCCCCGGCGCGAGAAATTGGGGAAAATCTCGCGCCGGGGCGGTGGTCAGTTACGCCCGTCCCTGATCTTCAGGGACGAGGGTATCGACCAGTCCACCGGCGGCGCCGGTGGAAGCCTCTCTCCCTCGTAAGGGGGAGGAGGCACACAAACGATGATACAAATGTCCTCCATGATTCACCTCCTCAGTGAATCACTCTCGCGACAAAGGGTGGTCATCTGTGCCACCGTGCGAGATATCTGCTCGCGACTAAGTCTCGGGCAAGTATCTCGCACGGTGGGCCTCGCTTATCAAAAAACTCTTTTGGACAAGGATTTGCTCAACTTGTCAACGAAAGCTAATACATATAATATCATACTAGAACAGTAATGTCAATACTTTTTCGCAATTTCCCGTAAAATCTATAGAATTTCAAAGTAAAATAAATAACTTAACAAAAAATCTCACCAAAGAAAATAGCCCGCCGAAATTGGCTCAAACCGGAATTGGGTTTTGTATATCAACCCGGGAAACACTTAATACTTAAGTGTCTCAACCGGTATTGAACCAATTCGGCGAGCTATTTCAGGCGGGCGTTTCAGCCCTTTCGGCGGGCCGCCTTGGCGGCCTCGTCGGCAGCCTTGAGGGCCGCTTCAGCGGCCCTCAAGACCTCTCGGTAGTCGTCGGACGACGCACGCGGATCATCTCTCCATGAGGCCCAAACGGCCTCGTCGGCCGCTCGGGCGGCCGCCTCCTCTCTCTTAGCCTCCCCGACCTGAACGATCAGGGAGGCCACGAGGGCGATGATGATGACGACGGCGACGATGATGGTGGTCATGATTCCTCCTTAGGAATCTTTTTCGCTCAAGGCAAAAAGGGCAACCTTCCGCCCTTTTATTTGATTAACCTTGAGCGAAAAGCTAGTATTAATATAGCATAGAGTGGTGAAATTGTCAATACTTTTTCGCAATTTTCCCGAAAACTAGTACAATAAACTTATGAATCTCGCAACTAGCCTCGACCAAATCAAAGGTGTCGGCCCGAAAACCGCAGCCGAGTTGCGCCGGGCGGGGCTCGAAACAGTTAGCGATATTTTGCTGTTTTTGCCGCGCAAGCACGAGGATTTCACGCACGTGACGCCGATTGCCGAGCTGCGCCCTGGCAAAGTGACAATTCGCGCCCGCTGCCAGCAAATCAGTACTCGGCCAGTCCGCCGCGGCCTGCGCTTGACGACAGCGGTGCTGGCCGACGACACTAGCAAGCTCAACGCGGTTTGGTTCAATCAGCCGTACCGAGTGCAGCAGCTAGGCAGCAGCGATGAATGGTTTTATTTCAGCGGCACGTTTGAGTATAACTACGGCCGTTACCAGCTAACCAATCCGACGGCCGAGCTCGCCAAGGAGCTGCCAATACAAGCCGATCGGCTGCTGCCGGTTTACCATGCGGTGCGCGGGCTAAAATCGCAAACAGTACGCAAAGTTATCGAGCAATTGCGCCCGCTGATGAGTGTTTTGCCCGAAACTTTGCCGCCGAGCGTCGTCAAGAACGAGAAGCTGCTCGACCGCGCGGCGACAATTTCGGCGATGCATTTTCCGCGCGACGAAAGAGAAGTTGAACAGGCTCGCCAGCGCTTAGCCTTCGAAGAGCTATTCGAACTGGTTTTGGCTAGCCAGCTCAACAAAATTGACAACCAGAAGCTAGCCGGCTTCGCGATTCCGTTTGAAAAGTCTGTCGTGCAGGATTTTGTCAAGAAACTGCCATTTACACTAACCAATGCTCAGCGCCGCGCCGCCTGGGACATCTTGCAAGATTTCGAAAATGCTAGGCCGATGAACCGCCTGCTGCAGGGTGATGTCGGTAGCGGCAAGACAGTGGTGGCCGGATTGGCAGCGCGGCAGGCGGCGAACGCCGGCTATCAAACGGCATTCATGGCACCGACCGAGATTTTGGCGCGGCAGCACGCCCAAACGTTGTCTAAGCTGCTCGAGCCGTTCGGCGTGACGGTCGGATTGCTAATTGGCAGCGTCAAAGGCAAAGCTCGCGCTATGCTTTATCAGCAAATTGCTAACGGTGCGGTCGATGTGATTGTCGGTACGCACGCGCTCATCCAGGATAAGGTGGAGTTTCACCGCTTGGGCTTCGTGATTATCGATGAGCAGCACCGCTTCGGTGTCGAGCAGCGGCAGAGGCTGCTGATGAAGGTTAAGGATGAGAAAGTGGGGTCGGGGGCACTTGATACATTTTCTGAACCTATGACGATTGCCGCTGGCTCGTCTCGAGAGACCGGGCGCGCAGCCCCAGGCTCGCGAGCGAGACACGGAGGTGAGGAAAGTATATCGAGCGCGCCGCCGGATAAGAAAAAATTATCAGTAGCCGCCATGCCGCACCTCTTAGCGATGACTGCCACGCCGATTCCGCGCAGTTTGGCGCTAACTGTTTACGGCGAATTAGACGTCAGCGTTCTCGACGAGTTGCCGCGCGGCCGCCGGCCGATTCTTACCAAAATTATTTCGCCGCCTTCGCGCGAGGCCGCTTATACTGCTATCGACCAGCAAATTGCCCAGGGCCGCCAAGTTTACGTAGTTTGCAGCTTGATTGCCGATAGCGATTCTAGCGATCGCAAAAGTGTCGAAGCTGAATACAAACGACTCAAAAATAGTATTTTTAGCCGCCGCCGCATCGCTATGCTGCACGGCAAGATGACCGCTAGCGAAAAAGATCAAATCATGCAAGATTTCAAAGACAAGAAGTTTGATATTCTCGTCAGTACGACAGTCATCGAAGTCGGTGTCGACGTGCCAAACGCTACGATTATGATGATTGAGGATGCTGACCAATTTGGCTTAGCACAGTTGCACCAGCTGCGCGGGCGGGTCGGCCGCGGCCAGCACCAAAGTTACTGCTACTTGATGATGAGTACGAATAACAAACCGTCGCAGCGTTTGCGGGAAATAGAAAAATCCAACGACGGCTTTCATCTAGCAGAGATCGATATGAGCTTGCGCGGTCCTGGCGAGATTTACGGACGCATGCAGCACGGCGCGCTTAATCTGCAGATTGCCACGCTAGCCGACACGCAGCTGATTGCCCGCGCCCAGAAAGCCGCTAAACGCTTCATCGATAGCGGTGAAAGTCTGTCGAAATATCCAGCACTAGAAGCACGCGTCCGCCACAACCAGCGGGTGACAACGCTTAATTAGAATTATTTTCGAGTTTTTTAATTGTTTTTTCTAGATTGATTATACGCCTCGTGTGGTTTTCGGTTATATAGTCAACCGACCAAAGCTTGTTGCTCTGAATAAAAAATATTACACCTATCAGAATCGTATTGATAATTGTCAATACGGCGATAATCGATATGACTATAGTTTGTTTGCTGGTTTTGCTGTTTCGCATACTTAACCTCCGAGGAATGCTGATGTTTTGTATCTGTAGGCTCTCCGTAACTTAAAACCAAGTATATAGTACAATGCTTATGTTTGGCAAGTTCTATCTGTCTTTTGCCTTTTGCCGAGCCGCCGCCAAACGGCGTGCTATAATACAATGCATGTACAGCGGTACTACTTTTCGTTCGCATTCGGGCAACTTTATCGGCGTGCATCAGAAAATCGACCGGATTGCTCGCCGCGATTTGCGCAAAATATCAAGGGTTGGCCGCGGTTTTCCTTCTGCCAAGGATATTTTGCATTTTGAAGGCAACAACGGCCCCGACGGCATTAAGCGCAAAAGTCCAGGCGTCGATGAGCCGTGGCATTTTATCGACCCCAGCGACCCCAGCGATACGGCGCTGGTCGAGATGATTATGGATCATTACGCCAATTTGGTGCAGGCGCTTAAAAAGCGTAATAATGTGCGGGCAGCCTTTGAGGCGGCTTGGATGGCTCATGCCATTACCGACGGGCTAACGCCAGCGCATCATTATCCGCTAGGCGAAAAGATCGAGGAGTTGTGGGGACGGCCTCAGAACGAGCGGGCGTCGATCGCCGAAAAAGGCATCATCAGAGGCTCGACCATGCGCGAGACTCTTAGCAAAAACTGGGAGTATTGGGGTGCTAAGGGCGTATTTGCGACACATGTGCTATTTGAACTAGGTGTAGCTACCAGCATCAAGACGACCAAGTTTCCCGATTCGGCGCCAAATTCAATCTGGCTCAAACTAGCAGATGATAAGGATTTGCAGACGGTATTTCTCGATGCAGTGCAGCAAGTTTACGCGCTAGGCATGTACGAGGAATTCTGGAAGCGCGGCTGGACAACTCATCTAGCGCAGCAAACGCGGCAAACGCTGATTCCGCTGATCGCTAATGTCATCACGTATTTTTGGTACCGCGCCTACCGTGAGGCGCACCAATGAGCTCGATCCGGGTAATTGCCGGGCGTTTCGGCGGGCGACTGCTAGATGCACCTAAAGATAACAACACTCGCACCAAGCCAATGGGCGAGCGGATTCGCAATGCTATGTTCAATAGTATCGGCAACGAGATTAACGGCGCGCAGATTTTAGACGCTTTTGCTGGCACTGGCGCGGTTGGCCTCGAAGCTCTCAGCCGCGGCGCTGCCCATGTAACGTTTATCGAACGTGATAAAATTGCTCAAAAAATCTTAAGCGATAATGTGTCCTCGCTAGGCGTTCAAAATGAAGCAAAAATTATTAGCGCCCCTGTCAATTCATGGATTGAGTCTGGCGGCGCAGGCAAGTATGACATAATCTTTGCCGATCCGCCATACAAAAATCCGCAGTTTTCCACAGTTAGCAAACTTTTTGGGCTTCTCAAACCAGGCGGGCTTATGGTATTATCACATCCAGGAAGAGGTGAGGAACCAAATCTGGGAAACGAAATTGTTGTGGTGGACAATCGTAGTTATGGAAATGCTTATCTCACCTCTTTCCGCCGAGAATAGATCTCTTTCGCCATTTATATCAGCTTACAACTAGTAAGCTGATTTTTTATCGGCAGCGAAATACCCGTTGCCTGAATTATTGAAGAAAAAGAACGGTAGCTCTGGCAACGGGCTACCGTTCTTTTTCTTATAGAGCGTGTCTAGTGTGTGATTCACTGATACGCTGTTCAGAAAAAGAATCCGTACATTAACAATTCGGACAACAATAGCAAACTCTATCATCGTTAGAATAAGTAAACTGGCCGAAGAAATGATTTGTAGCGGCTGCAGAGAACATAAGCTAACGACGCGAAGTTAAAAAATATGACTTTCAGTGTTGTATAGGTGAGTGTGTTCCCACCTTTATATTCAAAATCTTTTGGCAGAATGTAAATTATACACTCACCTACTCAGCACTGAAAGTTGAAAAATGCACCTGTAAACAAAAATAACAAGCGAAAGCGAGAATAATAAGATGAATAAGAGATTCAATCTAAAGCAAATTGTAGAAACTGTGAAAACGATTATTATCGTAATGCTTATTGCACTGCCTATTGGATTTTTTCTAGGTATTCAATACCAAGAGAGTAAATCCGATCAGCAGCAAAAAGCACTGACCAAAATAGTTCGCGAATTAAAACAAAATCAGTAGCTAATGTGGCGGCTACTGCATCTAAGGGTACGCCACAGAAATCAGTGACTGTCGAACCAACCGTACTACAGCCAAAACCAGCTGTAGCAGCGGGCTGCGAATTGGTTCGACAAGAGCTGGTTAAATATCCAAACTGGAGTGTCCGGCTAATGATGGCTATCGCCAGAGCTGAGAATAGAAACTGCGACCCACTAAATCACAACCTAACTAATACCGAGAATCACAGAGTGTGCATCGGCAGTTACGGTGTGTTACAAGTTGGTTGTGTACATTTTCGCTCTGACGAAAACAGAAACGATACGGTAACTGTTGTAAAAGTTGCATATCGAGTTTGGCAAAGTCAAGGATATACAGCTTGGACTAACTACCGAAACGGTGCGTATAAGGAGTTTTTGCGATGAATAGTAAAACAACAAGCCTGTTAGATAGTTTTGAGTTGAAATATGAACGGCTAAAAAGCGAGGATTATCTAGCAAGGCAGGCTAGTAACTGGCGCGCTCGTATGAAGCGGCGCAAGCAAAGAAAGGAGAGAGTGCGTGTACATAAGAGCAACACATAAGAAGTTCGACATAAACGACATACGGTCCACTGCGTCTTGTCCTGAATGCCGGTCAAAACACCTGATGCTTTCCCGGGGGAGGCTATCCTGCCGTAATTGCGGCGTAGAGATTGGCAGAATCGGGAAAACCAACAAGTACGGCGCTAAGCGCACTGAAATGAACGGTAAGATATACGATTCAAAGTTTGAAGCGCAAGTGGCCGCAGACCTAGAGGTTGAGAAAAAACTTGGCCAGATAAAAGACTACGACACGCAATATCGAATTGAAGGTTGGGTATACGATGAAAACGGTAATAAAGCATTCCCCTACCGGCATAAAGTAGACTTCAGGATCCATAACTTAGATGGCTCATTTACTCTACGGGAAGCTAAGGGTGTGGAGACCGACGACTACAAGTGGCGGCGGAAGATACTAGAGAATGTTTGGTTGCCTGCTCATCCTGATTACACATACGAGGTAGTATTCCAAAAACGCAACAAACGAAGTTTTAAGACTTCGCGACAATAACAACTAATAATCTGGTGCCCTATTCTATGCCAGTTTTTCCTATTCTATGGCATGGAAGATTGTAAAGTGAGCGGTTAAATGGCTAGAGATACTTAAGATTCTTAATCTTTAGAAATTGGTACAATTTTTAAAATCTAGCAGCAGCCAGAGTTCACCCTAGGAGGTAGAATGAAACTAATCGTGACAGTTGATTATAAGTATAGAGAAACATCAGGTTATATCACTTCAGGCACTACAAAAGAGGTCATCATGACAGAAGTCTGGAAAGGTATCCAAAAACAATTAGAAGAAAAAGGCTATAAGATAATCACTCTTTCGGTAGAGGAGTATAAGGGGAAGTAAGTTATGAAAAAACCAGTGGCTAAAGTGAATATCAAAATATTTAAAAACGGCAGGAAATACTGTGGTGAAACCAAAATTGGTATGAATTCTGATGATCCAGAATTAGTTTTAGCTATTTTAAAAGCTCTTGATGACATATCAGCTAGATTTGCTAAAGACAGCGCAAAGGAACTAGCGAAAGATATTTTGAGAAATATTTTAGAAGACGAAGACCTAGAGGAGCTTTTTAAGGAAGATGAAACGATATAAGCTACTCAAAGACTTGCCGACTATCAAAGCCGGTGAGATCTTTAAGGAAATGGTCACTGGTTACAATGAAAAGAATTTGCTCGTACGAATAGCGCCGCTAAATGCAAAAAGTCCAAGACTAAAAGTTCAGGATATTGATAATTTTGATGAGTGGTTTGAAGAAATCCAAGAGCCGACAGATAGTATTCATTGGAAACCTAGAATCGGCGATAGGTGTTTTATTCTTGAGAATACCAATATAAGACCAGCGCTTTACACTGGAATGCTACGTGATTACAATGCTTGGCGTACTGGCAAAATATATCGCACTGAAGAAGAATGCGAAAAAGCTTGCGACCGTGAACTAGCCGAAGTCAGACTACGCCGAACATCAACTTTTACACCAGACTTTGAGAACGGCAGAGGCGGGTGGTTTGTCGCCTACAACCACCTTGAAGGAAAGCTAGAGTACTTTCAGTGTTCATGGCAAGACGCTGGTGAACCTGTACGCTACGAGACCGAAGAAGACGCTCAAAAATCCATCAAAGAAAACCGAGAAGACTGGATGATTTATTTTGGAATTGAGGAGAGAGAATAGTGTCGGCAATAACAGTAGTCTCTTGGATTGGCGTAGTAATACTTGGAGCTTTCGCTATTTTGGTGTTGGTAGCGACCGTTATATTGGTTGTAATTATCATAAGAGCAGTAATAGAAGTACAGTTTTAATCAAAACATAAACGCCATTAACCAGTGACCTACCATATGTCGAAAAACTGGGTGAGATTAAATCAATCGGGTACATATTGTATCCAGTTGAGAACATTAACATCAACCGCATAACTGGATAGATAATTGTAAATCAGATGGTAGAGCCGTGTTGCAACACGTACGCGACGGTGGTTCGAGTCCACCCAATTGTCTATTCAACTGGACAGATGATATGCACACTCCTTTCATAATGCCGCGCCAGCCTACCCCGGCGCGTCATCTAAAAATCGTGAAACGTTGTGAGTCAGTTTTTAAACATTTTCAATGCGGTGCAACGTGTATCGTCTGTTCAACTGGTAGCACGAGTGTTCCAAAATGACCAAAGCCGTATAGGCTCAATTGTTGCATCCCTCGTGCTATCAACTGGCAACGTCAGTGTCTAGGCTTTTCATTTGCTTATAGAATTGAGTGCAGTGGAAATCGGCTCAATCTGGTGTTGTCAACTGGCTATATAAGTGGCGGAATAGTAGACGCTATACCCGACGGTAAGCCCTCAAAATGCGCATTTGAGGCAGAATGTGGAACGTGCGGTGACGGGAGTTCCAAATCCGACTTAAAGCAAAGCGACGTGGCATGTGATGTGACTATACGAGTAAAAATCCCCTCTGACTAGTAAGAATATGAATGTTTAACACGTTCTGAAGGTTATGGAGCGAACGCGAGATGAGAACTCCTCGTCAAATCATCACCTTATATAGCCGATACTGGCAATAGTTGAAGCATCTGCCGTAACGAGACAGCTCTGCGTGCGAGGTTGTGTACCAAAGTGTTAGCTTGACCGTCAGGAATTAAAAGAAGCAACCTTAAAGTATCCACCGCTCTTGCCAGTACCAGTTATGCGGTTGAACCCGTAGAACGTGTTTTTTGAATAAAACGTCCTACGGATAAAATATGTAAACAACATACACATACTTTACATATATTTGACATAAGAACACGGCTAAACCACTAATTTTGTGGATATAAGAAAGGAGATATCGATGAACGCATTTGAATTATGCAAAAAGCTACACGAGCTAAAGCCTGATTGGCAGACTATTGGTGATTACGTTATTAAATTCAAGGGAGATGACCCACGGATATATCATGATAACGTCCGACGAACCTGCTATGATTGGGCACCAGAATATACATTAGAATATTTATTGGATAAGTTGCCAGATGCTATTGAGAATAACCTTGGCATTGGTGCATTAACGCTGTCTAGTAGAAAAGCGCAATATAGAGATGGCTGGCTAGCGTTTTATGGAGATGACGAAGGATGCTCAATAGACAGCAGCTTAGTTTGTGCCGCACAAACCCCGCTAGACGCAGTATTAAAGTTAGCTATGGTAATGGCAGAAAAGGGTATCTTATGACAAAACTAAAAATCAATGATGTTGTACAATTCAACGAAAATCACAAATGGTGTGGTGCTTTGGGAATTGTGAGTGAAATTAAAGAGCTTGAGAATGACACAAAATATCTGATTGGCGTGCCGATTCCCGAAGCAGCTAGTGTTAGTATTGCCTATATTTTCGTTATGGCAAGCGAGATGGCATTGGAGCGAATTGGTGTAGCAGAGTTAGGAGAAAGCGGCAGGAGTGAGAATGATGGATTATAAATTATCTAAAGTAGAAGTGCTAATCTTGGCAACTGAAGTGCTAATAGCTATTTCTTGTGCAGTATTTTTAATTTTTGTAGCCATAAGTGATGTGGTTAACGACCGTCAAGTCAGAGACATCAAGGCTCGCTGCAAAACAGTTGGTGGCGAGATGGGCTACTCAAAATGTTATAAGAATGGGAAGGAAATATGAGCAGTAAAACATATGACAATGGAATGTAGGAAAGGATATCAAATGAAAAAACTAGAAAAGATAGACTACTTACAGAAAAATCACTTACGTGAGTGGGTAAGAACTCGTGCAAAGGTAGAGCAAGAGCTGTCAGACGCTCATGATATTTTCTGTGAATGTGGACATCTAGCAACTGGAGGTCATGAATCTGGCTGCCGCAAATTCAAAAATAAAATTATGAACGAGACGATAAAACGACTGGCTCACCTGTTACCTGATGAAAGAAAATCTAATGCGTGAACTAAAGTTTAGGGCCTGGGATAACCTAGAAAAAAGAATGCGTAAAGTTGTGTCGTTGCATTGGCAAGATGGCAAACTCGTATCAGCTAAGCTTGAGGGTGACAATGAGCCGACTCCAATTGAGGGGCGGTTAGAAATTGAGCAGTACGCAGAACCTATCCTTTCTGACAGGTTAATATGCGAGAACGATATTGTCGTAGACAATCTAAGCCTAAACGCTCATCGGGGCGAAATAGCCTACCTCGTCACTTTGGAAGCTGGGGCGTTTTGGTATAAACCGTTGAGGCGTCTGAAGGGTAGTGGCGGTTTTTCTCGTGATAGCAAACTGGTTGCTTATGAGCATATACATTATAAAACTATTGGTAATATTCACGAAAACCCTGAATTGCTGGAAGAGAAACATGAAGATTTATAAACTCTATGCTGATTCAAAAGATAGAAGACTCAATTTTCAAAAGCTAAACAGAAATATCTTATCCATATTAAATAAAGACGAATATCAATATATTATTTACGATTATAAACATGAGACACCGGTACTGAATTATGGTGTTGCAGTATTTAAAGGCACTAATGGAAAGTTTGCGGTTACATGGTTAATAAATTGTAATTTTTGGAATCCGTCCAGCAGCGAACCGCCAGAGGGTTGTGGTCCAAAATGCACCTATTCGTTGCAACGGGTTATGGATGCATTAATTGTAAGGTATCTGTATGAAGCTGATCGGTGCTTATTCAGCAATTATGATCTTGACTTTATGCAAGCTATCCTTATTAAGCGGTGTATAGACAACGTACTAAACAAATTAAATGAACTGGAGAATAAGTAGTCTATGCAGACAATCCTAGACCCGTGCTGTGGTGGTCGTATGTTCTATTTCGAGAAAAACCATCCGAACATATTATACCTCGATAAAAGAAGCGAGGTAGTCGAGATGAAAGACCGTGAGACAATTCGAACGTTAAATATCGAGCCCGACTACATTGCCGACTTTACCAATCTAGACGAGCCTAACAACTCTTTCAATTTCGTCGTTTTCGATCCGCCTCACCTCATCAACTGCGGCAAGAACAGTTGGCTTGCCAAGAAATACGGCAAGCTCGAAAAAGATACTTGGCGTGAAACGCTGAGTAAAGGCTTGAGTGAATGTCTACGCGTCGTAAAGCCTGGCTGCGTTGTTGCCATGAAGTGGAGTGAACATGACATTAAAACTACTGAATTACTAAAAATATTACCTCAAAAACCAGCTTTCGGCGATAAATCTGGAATGACACGGTGGCTGTTTTTTGTGAAAGGAGTGGAAGATAATGGATAGATGTGGATTCCTTGCTCTTAGACTATTCGTTTACTTTGTAGTCATGATGATAGTAGGGTTGTTCTTACATTATTCTGATATTGGAGTAGCTTTAATGACATTTGCTGCATTTTTAGGTTTTTGGAGCATGTCAATAGAGTTTAGAGAGTATAGTGACAGTCTAATAGAAGAACGATGGAAAATATTTAAACCTGGTATATTGGAGATAATATTGATCATATTGTTCATTGGTTGGTTTGCTTTTATAAGTAGCCTACATCTTGAGCATAAGCGCCCAGAACAAATAGAGCAAGAGCACCAGAATCGTTGTAAACAGTTGTATGGAACCGAAGCTGGAACGTTTACGAAGCGTGAACGTTCGGGTATATATCGCTATTGTTACGACGCTAATGGCGACGTAAAGGTGTTTCATTAAAGATAATAGAGAGGTTAAAATATGAGTACTAAAATATCCGACCAAGACCAAAAATGGCTAGACAAAGTCGACAAATTATCAGAAGAAGGCATATTAATAGCAAAACGCTCAAGCATGGAATCTGCTGAATATGTAGACCTATTACTGAGCAACTTCGATGATAAGAGTTACTGTCAAATGGTAATCGACCAGCATGCGGTAGAAGCAGCCATAGGACAATACTTTGCCGACGTTATTGCTCCTTTCTTTTTCGATATGCAAAAGACATTACGAAAGAAAACTAAGATGAGCAAAAACAACGCCGAAACATGCGCCAGAATACATGTAGGGCGATTCATTCGCAACATTGTTAAGGAGTTAAATAAGAGAAATGGATGATAAACTATTCAACGAAACACTAGCAGAGCTGAAAGCATATATTGAAGATAATGCTGAGAGAGTCAAAGCCATCATAGATGAACTCCCTAAATCATACAATATGATGTCTATGAGTGAGTCCTTTAATTGTGGTTGGAAGACTGGTTTTAGGCGATGTTTAGCTGAAGTAAAAAGACTTGTGGACGCAAACAATGAAGACACTATACCTCGTAAGAAAACTCAGCAATAAAGAACATAAGGTCGAACTTTACAGAGATGATGCTGGTCGGGTTGTCGCTTTTACTGACATAGAAGACGCGAGAGAGGCTGCTAAGAGTATGAAGCCAACCTGTCCGCCGCAATCGTGGTGTGAGGTCGTACTAATACGATTTGACGAGATTCAGTATATGAATTTACCGGGTGGTTACGTAATTTATGAAAAAGGAGGAGCTATGAACGATTTCAAGAGGTGTCGTATCGAGAACTTAGTAAGGTCAATTGACCATGCAAAAGAAAGAATATCGTATTGGGAGAAATTTAACCAATATGGTGGCTACGATATCCTTATAAGACTCAATATAAGCAACAAAGAACCTGAGGTAGTTAAATACGAATATGATATCGTAAAGCAAATTATCGATAATTATAAACGAGACCTCGAAAGGTATAATAAACGCCTGGATGAGTTACTCACTCCAAAGACTACAGGAAACGAGCAATATGTGCCGCGCAAGGACAAGAGATGGTTTTGGAGGAAGGAAGAATAAATAATGCAAAGAGAAAGGATTACAGTAGGTTTTCGCCCATCAAGCAGACTATCATATTTTTGTATGAAGATTTATTTGGAAGGATAAACCATGAAGCTGATAAGAGAAACAAACGAGCGCTTTAAGAAGGCTATTGCTTTTGCCGGCACCAATAAGGAGATTCGCGAAGCGCGTGAGGCGCGTGATTATGCTAATACCATTTATAGCCCTATATCCGCATTCTGTAGACTATCATCCCGCACTTACTATCCTCCCAGAGATTATCCTAGAATATTAAGCTAAAAAGAGACCGTGTAAAGCGGTCCTTTTAAAAAGATAATACGCCCAACGAGTGAGCGGATTAGAGCTTATCGCAACCAAAACCATAAGCAAGGTTGGCTGCTTATCATAGAGACGCTTACGCGGGACTATGACTTTTACTAGCGACTAAACTAGTAGTTTTACTGTAGCATTATTTTTCAGCCTTGGCAATATCTGCAATCACTAATCTGCGCAAGTATTCGCTAATCGTCAAATTCAGTTCAGCAGCACGATCAGTTATAGCTTTGTGATCACTTTCTGAGACTTTAATATGGATGCGTTTATTCTTCATGCTTTATCCTTTCTGCCGGCTACAATGCCGCCGGCGGGGTTCTGGTTCTTAACGACCTAATATAATGTTGATCTGCTTGTTATGTCCTCCGTCAAATAAAGTTAGTAGACGGTCGTCGCTCTCAGTCCAATATTTATAAGCTTTTGCATCTTTGAAATTCCTACGCAAATATTCTTTGATAGAACTAGCTGTATCTCGGCGAATCTTGGAATAGTGCTTTTGGTTCTCTTCGCCGTCAGCCGGCATTTTACCCAGCTTTGTAACTTCTTTGACCTGTTCTTTTAATTGATTTTCGTAAATATTCATTTTTTCATTCTCCTTTCGAGAAATTAGTTTAGTCGCTAGCTAGAGAGTTGTGCTGTCGCGCCTTGTGATTTCTTTGCGCCGCTTCTTATCTAACTGTCCTCAGTATAGCAAACGTGTGTACGTTTGTCAACACTTTTTGTGAACTTTTTTAAAATAATCTTTACAATGTTTATGTTTTCTAGTATATTATTAGTTATAAGTGGGTTCTAGCTATTATATTCTGCAGTGCGAGGATATTAATGGCAAAAAAAGTCTCTAAGGCTAAACCTGAATCTTCTAAAGTACCATCGAAGAAAGCGCCAAAGAAAAATGGACGCCCTTCAAAATATACCAACAAATTGGCGGACAAGATTTGTAAGATGATTGCCCAAGGGCAATCGGTCCGTTCTATTTGCGCAAAAAAAGATATGATCTCTATGCAGACATTTTTCCGCTGGCTGCGAGAAAATAATGAGTTTCGTGAGCAATACGCGCACGCGTGTGAGGAACGGTCGTATATGCATGCTGAAGAGATTATAGAGATTGCTGATGACGCTACCAATGATTATATGGAGCAGCATGATGAATCTGACGAGCTGACAGGCTATAAACTGAACGGTGAAAATATACAGCGATCACGCCTGAGAATTGATACGCGCAAGTGGTTGATGTCTAAGCTAAATCCGAAAGTTTACGGCGATAAGCTGGACATGACAACAAACGGTAACGATATAGGAGTGACGCTGAGTGCAAGCCAAGCCGAGCAGCTGCTTAACGCAAGAGCAAATCGTCGGGATTCTTAGAGAATCTGCTGAAAATGGCTCTTTTGCTGAATACTGTATTGCTATTGATCCAGATTATCAGCTGAAATGGTTTCATACTGAGATTGCAAATAAATTAGAACAAGGGTTCTACAGGCTGATGGCAGGTGAAGATGTACGCCTGATAATCACTATGCCACCGCGTCACGGTAAGAGCGCTATGGCTACGCAGAAATTTACGTCGTGGGTTTTGGGTAAAGTGCCAAATATGCCAATTGCAGTGACATCATACAATGCCGATTTGGCGACTGATTTTGGACAAAACACCAGGGATATTATGAAATCTAGTGCATACCGAGCGATGTTCTCAACACGCTTGCGTCCAGACTCTCAGGCTAAAGGTCGTTGGATTACTAAGGAAGGTGGCGCATATACAGCAGTTGGTGTTGGTGGTGCACTGACAGGACGAGGTCTTAAAATTGGTATTATTGACGACCCATTCAAAAATGATGAAGAAGCAAACAGTCCTGTTATACGTGATGCCAGATATTCCTGGTATCGCTCGACATTCGCTACTCGTGAAGAGGGTAATTCAATGGTAGTGTTAATATTGACGCGTTGGCACGAGGACGATTTAGCAGGTAGGATATTAGCTGCCGCTGCTGACGCTAAAGCTAAGGGTGAGCCGCATGATGAATGGGAAGTGATCGAGTTCAAGGCCATCGCCGAAAAAGACGACGAACATCGCAAAAAAGGCGAGGCTCTATGGCCAGAGAAATTTTCAATTGAAAAACTGCGGAAAAAACAAACAGAGATAGGCAGTTATGCATTTTCGTCACTTTACCAACAAAGCCCAATCAATGAGCAAAATCGTAAGTTCAAGAAGGCATGGTACAAATACCGCGAGTTCAGTAAGGTGCTACAGCTTGACACCTATAACGTCATGACTATTGATCCTCGTGGTAAAGATGATATTGATCAAGGCACCGACTACATCGGTATCACCCTCAACTTTATCGACCGCGAAGGCAAATGGAACGTGATATGTTACCGCACGAAGCTATCCGCAACCGACCTAATCGACCTGATGTTTACTAACTGGAAGCGGTATAACCTACACAAGATCGGTATTGAAGACAACCAGTTTACCCAAGCTCTGAAGTCTGTTTGGGAAGAGGAGATGGTACGTCGTGGTGTCTATATGGATGTCGAGCTACTAAAGCACGGCGGCCATAGTAAGGCGTTACGTATCGAAGCCCTAGTTCCACGATACGAGCGCGGCGGCATCTACCACATTAAGCATGGTGACACGAATTTCTGCAAAGACCTAGAAAGTGAACTCAGCATGTTTCCGAAAGCCACCAACGATGACGCAAGCGATTCATTAGCATATCAAGTACAGCTGGCGCAGCGCCCAGAGGACGACGTTGGCAGCGGTGAAGCGTATAATCAATCGCTTGCGGATAGAGACGTGACGGCAACATGGAATTAAGGAGGGAATTATGAAAAAATTTGTACCAGAGTTTGGCAAAGTCAAAGAGAAAAAACAGCTTAACGAGAACACGACGGTTGAAGTTGAGAAGAACTATCAGAACAGTAGTGTCATCGGCACAAAATTGCATTACGAAGAACGTTTTCGTGTTGGGTCTATGGCGGAGGCGCGGGATAAGGTTGATGAATTAGCGATGCGGATTGAGAAAGACGAGGGACTAGTTAATCCGTCAATTCGCTATGACGGCCGAGCAAAAATGTTATACAAAGGCTCATTCGATGTTGTCTTTGAATATACGAGAATCAGAGCATAACAAGGGACATTTCCCCAATAAACATAATTGTGATATAATACGAGCGTAAACCACTGAAAACAACCAGAGTTTACTGCAGATAACAGTAATCTTTGGAGTAATCAGTGGCTTTTTCTTTTCTAACAGAGAAAAACATCTTTGACCTATACGGTACTGCTAAAGAGCAGACCGAACTGCTGACCGAGCCGTTTTCGGAGTTTTCTCGCATTGCCCGAAATAAGCCACACCCAAAAATTCCAAAGGCGTTTCCAAAAACCACCGACGGCACAGCATCTTCAATCATCATCAAATCGCCGCGCCGCACGATTCAGCAGCTACCAACCGGCGTCGTTAGTGCTGTCGATGAGAACAGTCCATGGCCGATTGTCGCCGAGTTTGTCTACCTGGAGAAAATCCTGCCTAATGCCAATACTGAATACGACTTGATTCATAAAAGCTGGATGACAGTGGAGGGCGGTGAGACGTTTGGTACGCAGGGTGTGTATACGCCAATGCTATATAACGACGCCGAGCTACTGCCAGACTACCTGGTTGTATCGTGGCGGGACATTTTCCTCCAGCCAGGTAAGAAATCCGCAAGCGATTGCAGCTATGTATTCATGCGTTCATGGTGGCAAGAGGCTGATGTTGAGCAGCTTATTGACGCTGAAAAAGAACGCCGACGTAAAGCCAAGGAAGAGAACGCAGAGTATGAGCCGTCATGGGATTTGGAAGCTTTGGAGGAAATCAAGGACGCTATTATCAGCAAAGATGATAAAGCACAGAATGAGGCTGAGCAGGAGCGGTCGCTTGATCCATCAGGTATTGAAATTGTGACTGGTTTTCAGGTTGGTGTTGGTGCAACGTTCTACACCTTTAACCCCACTACTGAAAAGATCGTGCGGCGCAAGCAAAATAAAGACCCGCGCGGTAAGATGCCTATCTCTTGGTATTTCTATGACGCCGATGGTGCAAACCCGCTTGGCCGTAGCGTATTGGAGCTTATCGGGCCTCTGCAAAATCTCATCGACGGCGATATGCAGGCATATCAGTACAACCGCGCTATAGCGTTGCAGCCAACCATTAATGTTTTTGGTAACGTCAACGAGCGCCGACTCAACTTTGGCGCCAACGCTGTCAATAAGATTCAAGACCAAAATGCGCGCATCGAGCCGATGAATATCGACACAACCGCCCTACGCGAATATCCGAATCTGTACGGTTTACAGAAGTCGCAGATGCTCAACCTGGTCAATAGTCCAGACACCTCAATCAGTGCTGAGGTTGGCAATCCTGGCTTTGGTAAAACACCGCAAGCACTCAAGACTCAACAAGCACAATTATCCATTGATGATAACGCCCTCCGCAAAGGCTTTGAAGCATTTTTTGAAGAATGGAGCGAGACAGCTATCAACCTGTATTTTGCTGAGCGTAACGGTATAGAGAAAATGCAGCTTGATGATGAAACGGCCGAGAAATTGCGAGCATTGGAGCGTGATGGTCACAGTCTGGACGGCGTTGAACTAGACGAAAATAACGTAGCAACTATTGATTTCTCTAAAGCACAAGGTGTATTGAAGTTTAAGATTGATGCCTCAACCACCAAAGTCAACAGTGAAGCGGCACAACTTGATGCGCTGAAAACACTGATTCAAACACTGGATGCTAGCCAATCACTCAACCAAGTCGTACCAATCAAGAAAAAGCTGGCAGCGTGGAATGCAATCGTCGCCAACTCTGGCATTGACGGACTGGACGAATTGAAGGTTACCGAGGAAGAGATGGAAGAAATGCAGCAGATGCAAGCACAGGGGGCACAGCCGATGGAGCAGACCGAGAGCGAAACGCCAGAAGCTGAGATAGAACAGCCTACTGAGACAGTAACAGGCGAGACCGCGCCGGTAGAAATGTCAACTGAGCCACAGGAAGCCGCTGAACAGAGCCTAATCGATGAATTGCGCCAAATTGGTACGCCAGAGAGTCTAATCGCCGAAGTACCGAGCATGATTGAAAAAGGTTTTACAGAGGAAGAGATAATCGCCTCCATTATGGGCGTTATCCAGAAAGAGGAGGATGAATAATGGAAGACAATCTATACCCACGCAGTACTGAGTACTTTGTGCCGAATGCTGACATGGACGAGCAGCGCGAAAAAGCCAAGAAAGAGGAAAATGCTGCTGTAGCTAAGGAGTTGAATAAGTTGCAGCAAATTATAGACCGATGGAACGAGCGGATCGATTATTACAAATCGCTTGATGCTATCCCGAATGAAGCTGTTACCGACAAGCAGTTATCGACTTACATGCTGGCCCATAAGGAAGTTGTGCGGATTTTACGAGAGGAAAGGAGTGCATTGGAGAGCATCATCGATCCCATTTAGGGAGGTACGTTGCTTTGGTTGGCTAAATCCTCGCTAGTAGCTGACCAAAGGAGCGCATCTCACGCAGCCCAGGTTCGTCACCTGTAATCGACGTCAAAACAATTTAATGAGAAGGAGGGTGCTATGCCGCAAGCAGAAGCGGAAAGCCAAGAAGTCGTAAATACCGAGGTAGAGCAGGAGTCTACCCAAGCTGAGTCGACGGCAGCTGAAACGAAAAACTCTGAGGCTTCGAGCGAGCCAGACACCAAAGCAGTTATCTCAGATAGCGGCGAGGTGGTACGTGTCAAAGTCGATAAGTCCAAAGAGGAGGACAAAGAGGACGAATCCGAGGACAAGTCAGACGATGACCCGAAGCCGAAACGGGGCAAGGAAGCCCGCCAAGAGCAGCTAGAACGCGATTTAGACGAAGAAAATCGAGCTATCCGCGAATTAGTTGCCAGGCGGAATGAAGCAAGAGCTTACCGCCAGCAGTTGGAGCAAGAGCAGGCACAGCAGTATCAGGAGACACCACCTGAAATGCAAGACCGGCCGCTACCAACACTAGAGCAGATTATGCAGACGGAGAACCCGGAAACGGGAGATTTCTTCACTGAGTTTGAAGCTAAGGCGGTGTTGCAAAACTTACAATTGCAACAGCAAATAACAGTTATGCAGGAAGCTCAAGAGCAAGCGGCTTACGAAGCCCAAGTCAGTGCATCAATTAGTGGCATGTCGTCAGATGCTGAACGGGCACTCAAGGACTTTCCAGAGTTCGACCCAGAATCTGATGAATATGATCCGGAACTTGATGCTGATGTAGATGAATTCCTACAAGGAATGCTCATTTATGACAACGCTGGCAATATTGTTGGTTCGCGCGAGAGTATATATCAACTATATCAGTCATTCCATAAGGCGAGAGGTAAGGGTGCTAAGCGAACGGTGATAAACGATGCAGGTGATTTCCGCGGTAGCGGTGCCCGAGTCGAGAAACCGTTCGAGAAGATGTCTACTAAAGAGATGGAAGCTTATCTTCGCCGAAAAGGACATGACGTTTAAGAAAGGCTATAAAGATGGCAACAAACACGACCGCAACACTTTCAGCCGAGATGATCCAGTACCTGGAAAAAACATTCTTGGAGCGTAGTGAAGCGCGCACGATTCATGCTGAAGGTGCAAAAAAGAAAACCTTGGAGAAAAACAGCGGTACAACCGTTACCTTTACCAAGCGTTCACCATTCGCCCCAGCGACTACACCGCTCGTGGAAGGTGAAAATCCGCAAGATGACGAGATCAAGAGTAACAAGGTTACTGCTACTCTAAAGGGTTACGGTAAATGGACAAAGGTCTCGAGTATGCTGTATAACACATCAATCGATCGTGAGATGAAAGAAACGATTGAAATGATGGGGCAAAACGCAGGCGAGACAATCGACGCATTGGTTCGCAACGTACTGCATCAAGGTGCAACCGTCCAGTTTGCTAATGGTAAAAGTGCGTTAACAGGCATTACCGACGACGACGTTTTAACCGTTACGGAAGTTCGCAAAGCAGTCCGCACGTTGAAGAAAAACAACGCGATGGTCTACCCTGACGGCTATTTCTTGGGTAAGGTTGGTCCAGATACTGCCTACAACATCACCGGCGATACTGCATGGGTTGATGCTCAGAAGTATACTGGCCGCCCAGAACTGTACAAGGGCGAGTTGGGGCGCTTGCATAAAGTTCGCTTTATCGAGGCATCGAGCAATCAGATGGAGGAGAAAAGCACTAAGACTGTTTACTCAAACTTCATCCACGGTCAAGAGGCATTCGGCGTAGTGGACTTGGCAGGTAGCGGCTTGAAGAAGATTATCATCAAGATCAGCGACAAGGGCGATACCTCTAACCCACTCAACCAGTTCATGACGGTTGGTTGGAAGGCTGAAGCGTTTGCAGCAGCAGTGCTTGATCCAAAGTGGATCATCAACGTTAAGACGGGTGCTAAGGACTAGCAACCATTAACCGGGGCGGTGTGAGCCGCCCCGCCAAAGAAAGGAAATAACATGGCAGAGAAAACTCTACCGAAACCAGAGCCGACTAAAGCGGAAGCTCCAAACGACATGGAGGCTCAGATTGCTGCGGCAAAGAAAGAAGCTGAAGCTAGCGCCGCTGACATCATCGCGCAGGCTAAAGCGGAAGCTGAGAAAATTATCGCTGACGCTAAGGAAGCTAGCTCAGACGACGAGGTCGTTAGCCGTAGTGTCTCTAAAAAGGATATTGTCGACGCTTACGACCATGGCATGAGCCATATGGAAATTGCTCGGAAGTTCTATGGTAACGTCAACGACGACAGTATGCAAAAGGTTATTAGAGTAATCAGCGCAGAGTTTGAACCGCTGGACGACATTGACCCAGAAGTTGAAGTCACCGAAGCTTGGAGTTAAGCAAATGGACGGAACAAGAGAGGGAGAATTAAAGCGACTGAGCGAGGTATTTAACGACCCTCTCAAGTCCCGTCATGAGCGCAGACTAGCCCATGACACATTCAACAAGATATTACGCCAAGTAAAAGACAAAAAACTCACTGAATTACGTCGTAGGTTAATCCGAGCTCACAATGCCGAGGATGTAGATGCCGCTGAAAAAATAACTGATGAAATATATGATTACTCGCGACGGATGGGATATAAGTAGAAAAAACTCCACGATGATGAAAACCATTTTTCCCACGTGAGGAAAATGGTTTTTTTGTTTGGCTTATGCTATAATAACCTTACAATTAAGCACGAAGTGTGACTCCAAAAACGAGAGCGCGTTGTCATCCAAAAAGAGGGAAGCGTGCGTTGCAGCGTTGTATAAGTAGTTATCCGAGGTGATCGCCAAAGAAACGCGAAACCGCCCAAGCCAGTACAGAGCAAAGGAATAGGCCCCCTGAGTGACTAGACAGCAGACGACAACTCTTATCCAATTTAATAGCATATTTATAATTTGGAGTGTTATTGAGAGATTTGGTATTTGTGGTGTATACTAAAAATACTTTAGTAATAAATGGGAGTCTTTACTAAGATGGGAACAAAACCACAAGTCGTTAAAGGCGCTATTGGCGCCACTATTGGTATTATTGCACTAGCCGGCATAGCTGGAGCAATGGGCAATACTAACAATCAACAGCAACAACATGCGACACCAGTCGTACAGCCTGTAACATACTCAGACTGTAGAACGGAGGAAATACCGTTTGAAACGCGGTACGAGGGAAGCGTGGGTCAATACGGCTATACTGAATCAGTCAAGCAACAGGGTGCTGTTGGCAGCAAAAAGATTTGCAAACCAAATAAACCAGGCTATCAGGATAAGGTAGAGGTAGTCACACAACCAACACCTCATATCGTTGTTCGCACACCAAAGCCAGCGCCGCAACCAGTACAGCAGCAATCACACTATCGTGTCGGAGCAATCTGTCGTGATGGTTGGCAATCAAGTGCTACCGGAAGAGGCGCATGCTCACATCATGGCGGAGTAAGTGAGTGGCTGTACGAGTGAGGATATGAAAGATAAGCTTGTCGACTTTGTTATTGGTATATTGGTAGTAGGAATGGTAATACTCGGAATGTATGTGTATAACCGCTACTTTGATAACCCTAGCAGCACAAAGTCAAACCACACTCACAGCAAGGGTAGCAATGCTTCAGGTATCACCAACCCAAGCAGTAGATATTACGATCCTATCGATGAAGACAATCATGATGATGAGGACGATGTGTACTATGAAAACTGTTCTGAAGCTCGTGCAGATGGCGCGGAATCAATCCGTGAGGGTGAACCCGGCTATCGGGAAGAACTTGACCGAGACGGCGACGGTATAGCATGTGAGCCATGGCACGGTAGATAAACAACTACCGTGCCACACAAAAATGCTGTACTACAACCTTACCATCACCTACACCGATACCAGTGTAGGTATACTTCGGGTCGAGCATGGCGGCTTTGTGAGATGGTGAATTAAGCCAGCTGTTCATTGACTGCTTTGTGTTAGTCACATTGTCATCCCATGTCAAATTCTCGCTAGCGCTTACACAAACAGCAGCTTGAAGTTGTCTCATCTCTTCTGTGAGAGGCTGGTTAGTGTCTGGCATGAGGTGCCCTCGGTAATTTCTGGCTATCATGTCGTCAGCTTTCATTTGAGCAGTCCTTGAGATATTAGGATGTAGCTTTAATGGTGCTACACCAACCTTGGCGCGTTCAGCATTTACGGCAGCAAGTATGGACTGTTCGGTGGGCGGAATAACCTTTGGCGGAAGGGACGCATCAGATTCCTCGGCATCGACTGACGATGCTTGCTTATGAGGAGTAATAAAGCTCTTAACAGCAAAACAAACCCCTATTACAGAGATAACTAGGGCTATAGTAACTATAGTGGAGACTATCATATTGATAGTTTTCTTCATATTTAGATTATAGCAAAAAATACCAGATTTGTCAATAACGCTCCAGATTAAGAAAAGGAGCTTTTTTTATGGCATGGATGTGGAATTCACCTCGACCAGGCGCTCAAAATCAAAACTTAGCAAAAGACTGGGTAGACAGTGTGTTTGCCGGTGTCACCGGACAAACCCCTACATGGAAGCTACAAGAAACTATCGACAGAAACAACGCGGAATCAGCTAGAACGCGAGCAAAGCTGAAAGAGTTGCAAGAGCAAAAGAGTAACAAGGCTGCCGCTAATCAAGATTTGAATCTTGGCTACTACGGCGGCGGCTGGCGCAGTGGATACAGTGGTGGTAACCGTGCTAGCGCTGCCCAATTAGCAGAATACGACCAAGGCATCGGTCAGCTAGAGCATGGTTTAGGCCGGGTAGACAACCAGCTAGGTGTACGTCTGGGCAATATCAATAACCAGTACAATACCAAGAAAAATGAGCTACGTAGCTCATGGAACCGTGCAGAGGGCCAGTTCAACGATCAAACTCGCCAAAACCAGCAGCAACGCCGTACGAACATCAATAACATCAACGACCGAGCGTCAGTTGGATTGCGCGGACTGCTTCGCTCGCTTGGCAGCATGGGTGCTGTCGGCTCAGATATGCAATTAGCAGGACGCGCAGTTCAGAGTCAAGCCAACCAGCAGCGTGCCGGCGCAGGGCAAACATACGCTCAGAACCAAAAACAAATCGACACTACATGGGGTCAGTTTAAGAACGACTATGCGGACGAAGATAAGAAGCTGAATGACTGGAAAGCTAACGAAGACAATGCCGCCCGCCAACAATCTCAAACTACCCGCCAAAACCTGCTGACACAGTTAGCTCAGTTAAGAAGTCAGAAAGCTACTGCTCAAGGCGCCAATGGAGCAAATGCCGCTCGTGCCGACCTGAACCGTGCAAACGCTCTATCGAACGAAATCGACAACCTCGGCCGCCAGCAGAGTACTTACAACGGCAATAAGGTCCAGTACAACGCTAAAGACCTGGATTCCTACAAAGTCGGTGGTGACACGTCAGTCGGCATATCTAACCCGACAACACCAGGTAGCGACCCAACGGTCAATATATATGACACGCGCCTCAAGCAAGAGGAAGAGCGCAAGCGCCAAAACCAATACCTGTAAGCAGCTAGGAGGGGATTTATAGTATGGACTTTTTTCAGAGATTAGGTAACTTCTTTACTGGTAAAGGCTGGATTAATGATGACGAGAAACGTCGCAAAGAGCAGCAACCTCAGCCTGTACAACAGCAGCCAGTACAACAGTCAACTGTGCAGCAGCCAGCATGGATTCGTCAGAATGCACAGACGCCTACTATATCGCAGCCCACGGCTCCAAAAGCCAATACTAATCCCCTCCAGCAAGTTAATCAAGCAACTCAGCAATTAAATCTGAATAGTCAAAACAATCAGCTAAAACCACAGGTGACAGCAAATGATGCACCAAAAGTGCTTACTCCGCAAGGACAGCAAGATTGGGCTAACCAGCAGAATAAGCAGATACAAGCCCATAACATGGCCGTACAGCCGCCGAAGCCGCAGCCAGTCCAACAACCAGTGCAGCAGCCTCAACAGCCGCAGAAACCTCAGCCATATTTTGTCTATCAGAATCAAAATAGAAACCAAACACTGAACGATATAGCTAACCAAAACAAAGTGCCAACCCTAGCTCAACAAGTACAAAGGACAACACCGCTGCTTCAGCAGAAAGTGGAGAGAATTAATGCACCGATAAGCCTGAAAGAGAATGAAAAGGCAAACTTTTTTGATTATCTAAACCCATTCGGGCAGCATGGACTATTCGGTCCAAAAAATCAACAAGACTTTCAAAGAGCAATCAAGCCCATTAACGATGCTCTTAGCGGCTATGAAAAACGGATAGACTCTGGCGATAGTAAAGAGGGATTCCAGTGGAACGACCCCATGGACTACGCTCGCTTTGTTGCCAAGCTGCCGTCTGGTATGGCTAGCGGGTTAATAAACGCACCGTCAAAGATTGGTGCAGCAATGAGCGGGTACCGCGTTAAGGACGATGGAAATGTAGAGAAATTAAGCGACGAACAAAGAACAGCTACGCTGCTGGATGGGGCTATTGATGTCGGCGGATTAGCATTCGGCGGTAGCGGTACGCTATTGAAATCACTTGGCAAGCAGTCCGCAAAACAGGCGGCCGACCGAACTGCAAAACAGGCAATATTGAATACAGTTAAAGAAATTGCTAAAGATGGTGCTAAAGAAGGACTTGAGGAATCTACTCAGACGTTTTTGGGCGATGTAGCCGATAACGGCAGATTAGACGCCGGAATAAAAGACTATGGGCAAGCATTCGGGCTGGGAGCCTTTGGCGGCAGCGTAATGGCCGGCGCCGGCAAGGGTGTTCAGGCGGGTAAAAGTACTTTGAACAGTGCGATAAATAGAGCTGTTCAAAATATTAATAGCGTACAGACTAGCGCGGATATCCCTAATGCGGCAGCGAAAAGCGACACAAACGCCATAGCCGCCCGCCAAAACAATGCAGGACGGCTAGAGCAAGAAGCCTTAGCGCAAAGAGAGACCCAGCAGCCAATCCAGCCACAGCAACAACCACAGACGCAAGCTCAAACTGCAGTAAACACAGCGATAAACCCTGTAAATAACCAGCAAACGGGATACTCATCATTCTTTAGACGCTCAGCAGAAAACAACTCAATCCGCCAAGCGGCAGAAGTTAATATCGCTAACAACCAGAATAACCAAGCTCACCCTATTCAATCGGTAGACACTAACCAGGCAATCCAAAACACCATGCCAAACGCCTCACCAGCGCTCAAGCAAGCGGTTAGTCAAAACATCTCTGATATCCAACGGGGCGACACAAACGCCATAGCCGCCCGCCAACAAACTACTGGCAGGCTAGAAAACTATCTTGTCGAACAAGCCACCCAAGGCGTACAGAACCGAGCAATGCAGGATGTGAGGTATAAAATGGTGCCTAATGGAACAAACCTATATCATGGCTCACCGCATACATTTGATAAATTCTCCACTAATAATATTGGTTCTGGCGAGGGAAACCAATCCTTTGGCTGGGGGCTATACTTCACTGATAACAAGGGGATCGGCGAGCATTATGCAGATATTGGCAATACTAACAATCGTGCACGAATGAAAAACAATCTAAGCTCTGGTGAATTTAGAGATAGTTTATATGTGAATAAAGACAATATGTCCAATGAACTTCAACAATTCTTGACTAGGAACGGGCACAAAGTTATGTCCGATTTGAACCCAGATGAACTAGCACATCAGGTCGGACTATTGCGACAGGAGAGTCAACGTTATTCTAAAAAGGCAAATGATATGGCTGGAACTGGCTTTGATCGTGATTTTCTCGCACAGTCTGAAAAGTACGATAAGCTTGCTGACGAGCTAGATGGAGTTGTACGTAATGGCTCAAAAAAGAGACATGCCGCTGAACAAGAAATCGACCGAAGAATCGATAATGCTGACTCTGGCAAAAACCTGTATAATGTAGGACTCACCAGTAATGACGGTCGTGACTTCGACTTCTTAAGTTGGTATGACGCTGTTGATCCCGAGCAAAAGCACAAAATAAAACAGCAAGCCCTTATTGAGAATTTGACTGATAAATGGGGAACTAGCGTAAGAGACAATGGAAGTTATCCTAATTCGATTCCGTTTGACACTGACGAATCTGGGGCATCTGTATACCATAAATTGCAAAGCGAGTGGGGTATGACACCAAAGAAAGCTTCTCTGTTCTTAAATCGTGCTGGTATTGATGGAATCATTTATCCTGCAGACTCCCTATTTAATGCCGACAATCGAGACCTTAGCAAAGCAGAGAATACTAATTATGTGGTATTCGACGAAAATAACGTAAAAATACGAGACTATGTAAAGTTCAAAAAGCAGGAAGCGCGTACTCAAGAATTGACTAATGATATACAGAAAGAAGGCAAATTATTAGTACGCCAGCTTCAGCTGACAGGTGATGAAAAGCTCGTCTTCAACGAGTGGCAAAATGAAATGCAGAGAAAAGCATTAGGCTACTACGATCCAAAGACTGACAAAATCAATCTAAACAAGCTTACAGAAGACACTCTAAACCACGAACTAGGACATAAGCTATTAGAACGTACAGAAAACAAGCCAGAGCTGCTAAACGCTATCCGCCAGGCTTACGGAGACGACTACCTCGTAAACAAATATGGCAGGCAATATGGCAACGACATCAACCTACTGGCTGAGGAGCAGCTCGCAGACGGCTTTAGCGAATACTATAACGGAAGACTAAACGGTGAAGATAAAGTGCGTCTAGGCGCTAGATTAGGTATTCCTCAAAAGGTCCTGGCAGTATATGACCGCATTACTGAAGCCATAAAATCACTCATCGGCAAGCAAGATATCATTAAGCAGTTCTATGCTCGGATGGAGACGGGGAAGTTCCGCAACCTCCAACAAGTACCAGGTGGTGATGGTCGGATTAAAACAATGAGCCTTGATTCTGACGTAAGCGAGCGGGCTGTTAGGTCCTTCAATTCTGTCCGACGGGGCAAGCAAATCAAGTCCGTTGTTGGTCAATTATCTGAAGATGGTGCTAGAAAAGTAGCAGAAGCATTGCGATCAACCGACTTTAATAAAAAAGCTCGGTTGATTATAGATAAGAATGCCGTAAATCATTTGCGAAACAGTGGACACCTTACGGGATTAGGCAGGAATGGCGCAGACGCTAACCCTCTAACGGAAGCAGATATCAGGGCTCTGCCTCATGTATTCTCAGACCCTGATGTAGTATACACGTCAGGCACTGGTAGGACTGGTAAGCGCATGGTGTTTGAACGACAATTGGATAACCACCATCGTATTGTTGCTGAGCTTGAATATAGCGGTAAAGATTTTAATCTGGTAACATACTTTAACATAAACAAAGACTTGCCAAACGACAAGCCTGCTATGTCTTATTCCCCAGAGGGGGCTGTTGCTGCGGATGAATCCGGCCGACAACCTTCACGTCCTGGACGGTCCTCTAGCGACCCAGACAACGGGTTCAATGACAGTATACTAAACACTCCTCAAAATGTCAATAACGACCTACGCTTCAAGCACCCTCTCCAAGACCAAATAGACAATATCCAAAACAATCCTAAGCCAAAGATGACCAAAGAGCTACGCCAAGCCATAGACGAGGAAATCTACAACTACTACCCAGAACTATTCGTGAGCGAAGCTGCTGACCTCCAAAGCACCAACGGCGATTGGAATATACCTCGTCTGCATGTAGATGACTTAAAGCACTATTTAGGAGAATTAGCCAACGATATACCGTCAAGATATAAAAGACTAGACGGCAAGAGAGATATCGATACCGTAGCTCAAGAGATGGGTTATGACGATATCGACAGTTTCATCAATGAGATACATCGAGTGCTAGAGGCTCGCCGTAATGCGCGCGCTGGTAAACGGCGACTAGCAGAGCTGCGTCGAGACCCAGATATTATTGCCGATGCGCAACAAGCGCTTGCAGCTAAAAATAGCAGTAATCCTCAGCCTGCTCAATCCCAACAATCACCCGACGAACAGCTAAAAGAGATCGCTCAAAATCAGCCGCTCGAACAACAGGGCTTTAAAAACATACCACTAGAAGACAGCCACTTACTAACCAAAGGCAATCTATACGAGCAAACAAAGCCTGGCATACGAGACGATTGGACGAAGCCATTCCAGGACGGCGATTATGAATACCGCCTGCACACCAAACGCAGCCGCGACGGCAAGAAAAGCTTTAATAGCTTTGAACGCCGCTATGTTGGTGATGATGGAGAATATGGCGACTGGATGCCGACTTCGCGTGCAGCCTATATCTGGAAGAGTCAGACAAAAGATATTGGTAAGGTAAACAGAAACGAAGCAATCCAGAAAGCTTTAGAAGCTGCCGAGCAAGACGGTGAGGTCCAAGAGTTTATGGCGTATGAGAATCCTGGTCGTGAGGGTGGCATTGCAGTTGTGCCGCTAGTGGGTGAGCACTCAATTGATGGCGGCTTCGTCCGTAATCCAAAGACGGGAGAAATTGAAGGTAACTATATTCAAGTAACGCCGTTTGGCGTAGTTCACCAAACAAACGGTAAGTTTGACGTGTTAGAGGTTGACCATCTGACAAGCGCCCTAGATAAAAGTAAGGGCGGCATAACAGATAATTTTAATCGCTTAGTTGAGAAAAACGTTAAAGACGAACTTGGACAGAAGCTACTCAAAGACCTGTACTATCAAAAGACCGAGGCGTACGCTAACTATGCTGATGCAGTTGAAAACATCATAGGTAAACACAAGGAAATAGCTAAGTATGTAGATAAAGCTCGACCACGATTTAAGAATGAAAAGAAGTTCTGGGAAGATGTGGGAATGTACACCGAAGGTAAATTCCCTGTAGGTGCTGCTGATGAAAGCATGCAAACGGCATTCGCGAAAAAATATGGCGAACAGGCGGCTGCCCGCGTCAAAGAATACGATCAGTTTATGCGAGAAAACTATGATTCAATGATTGAGAACCTGAATGAGATTAGGCGAATGTATGGTAAAGATGAAGTCCCATACCTTAAAAACTACATGCCTCATATCGAGAAACGTAGCGGCATGCTAGGCCGCGCCGTAGATAAGCTGCTAGCCGCTTCACCAGTAGGTATTAAGGGAGATATAGAAAGCCAAGCCCGAGGCGAGATACCGGCCTCATTAGCAGGACTATCAGCTGATTTTAAACCAACTCATAAGTTCAATGCTAACGAGAAGCAGCGCCGCGGCGGTATGATGGATTACGAAAAAGACCCCCGCAAGGCTTTTGAGTACTACACCGATGTGATGCTCTACAATACCCATATGGAGCCAGTGATTGCCCGTGGTCGGCAAATAGAGTCATCAATGAGGGCTATGGATATGGCGAGAAAAGATGGTACACACATTGACCCAGATAGCAATCTCGCGCAGGGCGAAAAAATATCGAATAAGGCTACTATTGCCGTACAAGACTTTGTAAATGAGATGGCTGGCAAGAGTAGTTCGTTAGACCGTCCATTCATAGACAGAACTAACGCAGGAGTTCAAGTTATCCGCCGTCTAGAAAGTGTGAATGGTGCTAATAAGATTTTAGGTAACCTATCATCAACCTTAGCGCAGACATTAAACCTGCCAGAAACGGTCCGAGATAATGGACTGCGCAACACTGGTCGTGCGTTCTTAACAGCATTCCAGAAAGACACTAAAGAGGCAATGCACAAATCAGCATTCCTACGCGAGCGCTACACAGATACTGAAGGTAAGTTTATTAAGTCAAACTACCAGAAAGCTACCAACGCAATTAGTGTAGTGTCAGGCATGAATCTGGTAGAGAAAAAATTCATACAGTTAAACTGGGCCGCTAACTACTACAGTGCTCAGAGAAAAGGGCTGACGGGATACCAGTTAATAAAAGCAGCCGACCAAGCAACGGAGCGAGCCGTCGGTGGACGCGGTATTGGTGCTATGCCGCAGGTGTATAAATCGACGCTAGGTAAGATGTTCTTGCAATTCAGCTACGAAACAAACGAGAGCTGGAAAAACAACATTGCCCATGCTAAGAAAATCGGTTCAGACATAAAATCTCTTCAGTTTAAGGATGGTGCTGTCGGTGCGGTACGAGCCGCTGAAGCATTCGTAGTTGCCTGTGGATTAAACATGCTGATGAAGCAAATCACTGGCAATGAGCCACTAACTAATATGGCTGATGCTATCAAAGACGCACTAAGCAATGATGCTGATGATGATGGTGAGGACGACAAATTAGGGCAAAAAATAGCCCGAGTTACCGGTGAAGCAGCAAAGGCGAATCCGTTTTCGCAGGCAGCGGTCAATATGATACCTAAATCAGAACGAGAAAAGATATTTGGCAAGTCGAGTGATTTCGGGCGTTTTGATGGTGCCACCGGCGTAGCACAAACGGCAAGTAATTTACTAGGTGCTGGATTTTATGCGGCTCAGGGCGATAAGGAGAATACCGAGAAGAACTTGCGAGGATTGATACCGGCAGGTAACCAGATAAAGAAGACCACTGAGGGTGCACAATTGTTGCGCGAAGGCGCTGATACCTATACTGACAAGTATGGTAAAACGCGTACTAACTTTGAAGTAGACAATAACGACCCTTGGACGCAGGCAAAAGCTTTGCTGTTTGGTAAAAACGCTGTACGCCCTGACGAGAAAGCAAATGGCGGCACTCTATCTACTGGCGGCGGTGAAGCCGGCAAGGCAGCTAGAAACTTTGAACGCGGACTAAAAAGGGGAGAATACAAGATCCAAGATGGTCTGCTGGTAAATAAAAAAGGTGATGTTCAGCGGGAATACTATAAAAACCTCGCTACCGCCCAGGGCGAAAGCGATGAAGCCTATGATAACTGGATGAAAGCCTACAACATTGATGGCGCATCGACCATAAAGAAAGAGTTCAGTTCGGGTAACGATATCCTGAATAAACTAGAAAATGGTGAGAAGAAAGCTAACAAAGCCAAGAGCGCCGTAGACATCCTCATGGGCAAACATAAGGACTTGCCAGATTGGGTACGAGAACGCTACTATCGGGAGTCTGGTTATACCAAGGAGCAAATCGAGTACGGGGCAATGACTACTCATAAGGAGGTCAGTCTAATGGATAACTACTGGCGCCAAAAGGCACAAGAGTCGTCGCACGAGGAGCTGATGCAAGCACTCACTAACGGACGCCGTAAAAGTATCACCGGACAAATGTTTGCCAAGAATGGCGTCATCAATAAGTTACGTGCTGAGGGGTATATTACTAAGTGGGAAGCACGAGCCTTAAATGCCGCTCAATTTGACGTAGATGGCAATAGGATTACTAAAGAGGTGTCTGGCGGAGGTAATGGTCGGAGCGGTTCTGGACGCAGCAGGGGTGGCAGAGCTTCACCAACATCGCCATTGATATCGGCTGCTGTCAAAAACATCAACAGCCTAACCTCAGCCGCACCAAAAGCAAACCAGACCTCAGTAAAGGGCGTAAATATTAACCAGATAGGACAAAACCTGATTAATAGATCGGTTACTCAGAGGCAAGTAAACGCTACTTTGAAACAATGGAACAGCACTAGTAAGAAGAATCCAAAAATACACATCAAGAAAGCGCGAGCATAATTACTCAATTTATGCTATAATTAAGAGTAAGAAAACAGCGTGACCTAAATAACACGGAGCGTCTGGCAACAATAAGCCGGCTCCGTGTTTTTAATTCAGGAAAACGCTATGAACACTAGACAACTCGTATCAGCAGTCATGCTAAAAGCTACTGGTAAAGTACGAAACTTACCAGAGACTGACAAAAAATACCAGAAGATATTGGGTATTGCTAATTTATACATACAGCAATGGGAGAGTGAACCAAATGTGGACTGGCAATCAATGTACGATCCGTCATACTCCATCGGTATATTATCCACTAAACAGTCATACGATATCGATACAAGTGAAGTAGCTAAAGTAAGCAATATTCTGGGTGACACCATTAAAGTCCGAAAAAATGGACAAGTAAGAGAGTACACTACAGTACCGCCAGAGCAAGCAGGAATGTATAAAGGACAAGACTGCTGCACAATCGCTGGTAATAAATTGGTGTTTATCGACACCATTAGAAATGATGATCCAATGCTGGGCGGGGAGATTGAAATACCTGTCTACTTAAAAGCGTCATTGCTTACTGGAGCTGGCAGCACTATCCCAGTAGACAATCCAATGTGGCTAGTAACAATGTGTGCAGCTGAGTATGCCCGTAACGACATTCTCCTACAAAACCAATACGGCAACCTCATCGAAGAGGCAAATCAGTTAATGCAAAAGATGATTGAAAACAATGCCGCTCAGGCTAGCTATCGGCCGCTACATATGGTCCCAGGAGTGTCTGATATATGCTAAAGCCTGCCAAAAATATGAAGTCGCCAAAGATACAGCGCTTGGCGGTGCAGGACTGGCAGAACGGTGTAGTAACAGCCTTTGATGACGGTCGTTCGCCATTAAGGGGTTTACGGTCATGCGAAAACATGATTCTGGATCAGGATTCGGTTATTACATCCAGGTGCGGTACAGCGAAGTACGGTCCGCAACCATTAGGCAAAATATTGGGCGAGTTAGCAGAATTTCGCAGTACCACCAGTAAGGGCTCGATAAATTGGCTAGCCTGCTTGCAGCGAATTAACGATAAGACAAAATTATGTGTTGCTAAAGGTGAAGATACTACCTGGCAAGTAATTGATGGTAAAGAATACCACGAGTCATCCCGCGGGCATTTCAGGCAGATAAGTAACAAACTACTGATTATGAATGGCGAGGATACGCTAAGCTATTTGGATATTTCTACTATGAAAATTGTAGCATTTCAGAAAATAGCCGACCCAACAGTACCAATATTAGACAAGAATACAGGGTTAACTGGTACTGGTTTCAAGGTATTTTATGCAGTTACTTTCAATTCTACAGTGGGCGAGACAGCAGGCTCGCCATTACTTTCTACAACTATATCTACAGACCGAGACATGTGGAATGGTGAAAAGCAGAGTTTATCTATTAAACGCCCAGACAGCACGGAGGCCAAATCGTGGAACATCTATTGTGGTGTTGGCGTAGACGGCGGCGGTGACCCAACATTATATCGACTATCAACAGCACTACCGATGGATCAGGTAACGTTTATTGATAATGGGTCACGTAGTCTGGATATGTCTATACCTTTGCCTAAAGACAACAATACTGCCGGCCCAAAAGCTACGCGCGGCGATGTAATCAACGGGCGCATTTGGTTGACTGGTGACAGAGAAAATCCATTCTACGTTTGGCGTGGCGGCGATTATGGTCATGAACTGGACTTCTCGCCTGGATACGGAGGTGGCTATACGCCTGTTGGTAGCGGCACAAAAGAAGTGCCAATTGCAGTAAGACCATATCGCGACGGTAAGGGCGATCCAAAAGTTACCGTTCTGTCTAGTGGTACGAACGGTGCTGGTAAGCGATTCTATGTCGCACCAACGAACATATCGTATGGCGATGAAAGTATTACCGTATGGCAAGTACAGGAAGACACTGGAGCCGACGGTACAGATAGCCCCGATGCTGCAGTAATCTACAACAACGATTTGCTTTATCCAAGTCGCGATGGATTCAAAACTACGGGTACGCTGCCGCAATTACAAAATGTATTATCCACCAAGAGAATAACTAACACTATTCAAGATGCAATTAGTACGCTGAATACCAAAGCTATCAAGAAAGCTGTTGGATTAGCATTTGAGGGACGTGTGTACTGGGCATTACCAGTCGCAGCTAACTATAATAATCAAATTTGGGTTTATGATGCTGAGCGCAAGGGTGCATGGATGAAGCCGTGGAATATTCGAGCCGATTGGATGACTCTGTATAACGATAACTCTGGCGTAACACATTTTCTAATTACTCAAGGAGATAAGATTGTTGAACTGTCAAAGAGTGTCAAAACGGCAGATGACGGAAGATTATTCAACACGAGCGCGCAAAGCGGACAACTCCGATTCGAGGAAACCGGTCGCGATTGGGCACGAGTATTAAGAGCTGTATTTACCCTGCTGCGCCCACAAGGAAGAATAACGTTAAATGCTACCGTAAAAACTGAAGATGGACTTCAGAACTTTTCTGAAACACGATATTTTGGCGCAACATCAAGCCGCACTGGTTGGAGTGAGCCGGGAGTGTACTGGAGTACACCAGGCGTGCAGTGGAGCGGAATAAAGAATGTTCCAAATGTGTTTAATTCAGCAAGCGAAGATATAGAGTTGGAAATTGATGAGGATGCTCAGTGGGTGCAATATGGCTGGTCATCATCCGAATCTGGAGTAAGCTACGCGATGTCAAGGGTGGTATTTGAGTACGTCAATATTGGTACGAAAGATTTAAGCTAAAGGAGGAAATCATGGCAAGTATAGAAGATAAAATTACACGAGTAATGGACGGATCTTATCCAAATGTAGCGCACGTGATAAACCCGCGCGCGGCAGGATCCGACACATTGATGACTGACGGCTTAAGCGGCTGGAGTACAGAAACGGCAATGAACTTCATAACCTATAGAGCTGATTCTGCTGGCAACGTAATTGAGGGCACTGTCCGCGATTGGATAGGAGTAGCCAACAAGGCAAATAGCAGTATCATAAACCTGAAGCTATTAGCAGGTCCTGAAGATGATGGTAGCAATGTCGGTGATATAGTTCAGCCATGCGCCTCTGCTTCGTATGCTGATCGTCTGGCGCAAGCTCTACTAGAATCCCTTGATACAGACGGAAAATTAAAAGAGGGTATAGTTGAGACTAAGAATATAAAGGATAAAGCTATCACTCCAGAAAAGGTTGATTTTGCGTCGCTACCAGCATACGACTACAGCTCTGAGGAGGTTGATACAGGCAGGAAATGGATTGACAGAAAGTCAATCTATCAGAAATCTATAACTTTTACTACGAAGGGTTCTGGCACAGAAGAAACTGGAGCAAACAATGAAACGTTCGACTACATAGATAAGCTAATTTCTCTGGATGCTGTTCTGAATATGTCGAACGGCGAGAGATATCCAAACGGCTACACAAATCCAGGCGCGCCATCTTTACAGTATTTTCAGCTTAAATTCGCTAACTGGGAAGGTGCCCCAAAAATACGTTACCAAACAAGAACTGTTGGCGTTGTAGCGATGACTATTTTGTATACGAAGAAATCTAAAGAGGACTAGATGTCTGCGACAAACCTTATATTGAGTTCGCTTTGGTTGACTCCACCTCCAAAATTACGTGGGTCTGTGCATCTAGCCCTGACATCAAGTATGTCTCCCTCCTCTAGAAGAGCATCGCAGTCTAGTGTAGGAATTGGTATAACAGAGCTACTTCCAGAGCCTGTAATCCGCTGGGACTCTTTGAAAACAGCATCGTTTTTGAAAATTCTGATTAGAGCTGTCGTACCAGGATTAAATCCTGTTGAGGCAATGCCGCAGCGAGCATGAATATGATAGACTCCTTTCTTAGGAATAGTTGCTTGATAGGTTTTGGTGTTTAGCATATTGGCAGTATCATACTCGACGTTATCGAACGGAACAATGACATCTTTAGTGGCGTCTAGCGCTGGCCACTGACCAGGTGCTGTGGTTACTGAGAGCATTGGTAGCGACGCAAAATCAACCTTGTCTGTCTATCGTATAAGTGGTAAAATATAACCATAAGTTAAACAAAGTGTGATCTCAAAAAACGGAAGCACGCGTAATCATGAAAGGCTTCCGTTTTTTATATGCCAAAATCAGATACAGAGCAAAACGAGCGCCTAGCAAGACTAGAGGTATTTAATGAGAAGGTAGTAGAACCGTCTCTTACGCAAATCTTAGAAAAGTTAGACGGACTGGTGTTAAAACGCGAATTTGAAGAGTATAAAAAATCGACTGACGACTCACTAAAGAAACTAACGGAGTTAAACGACAAACTGAATAGTAATTTTCTAATCAAGGTAATAGTACTGTCTGAAAATAAGGTATTAAACTTTTTTGCTGGCACTATTTTTACTCTGTTTATCGTAGCCACAGGATTGAGTGCGATGCAGATGGCACAGCAATTTTTGCGGCAACCAAACGTGATTAAAGAGGTAATTAATGTCAAGGAGGATAAATAATGGCAATAGATATCAACGTAGATCAGTATGCGCTCAAGCGTCTAAATATGTTCTTTCCAGCCGATACTGATAATACTGGTCGAGACGGCAATCTAACCGGTCAATGTGTATCGCTAGTCAAGTGGTTTCTAGCAGAGATGACAAGCGTACCTAATCCATTCATAGCACGCGGTCACGCTAAAGATTTTGGCGACCAGTTAGTACGAGAAGGCCACGCTTACGTAGTATCATCACCGAAACGCGGCGATATTGTTGTCTGGAAACAAGATGGCGGTGGATATGGACACATCGGTGTTGTGACGAGCGGCGATGTTTTTGAAGAGAATGTGCATATACCAGGTCCCGTCACACGCGTAGTAGATGGCGACGTAGTCTATGCTTCGCGCCTTGGCAAGATTAACGAGAGTTTTCGCCGCGGAGCACCAACGTTTTATCGAGTACGCACCTATGTCGAAAACCTGCCAAAGCCAGCAGCGCCAAATAACGCGCCAGCTATCCAGCAAGCATACAGAGAAATCCTAGAGCGTGAGGCTGATGCGGGCGGATTAAATCATTATCTATCTCAGATGAGTAAAGGCTGGAGTATCGAACAGGTACGTCAAGATTTGATGGAGTCGGCAGAGCGACGCACACTGCTAGCTAACAAGGCTAAGGCCGAAGCTGAGCGCAAAGCGCGTGAAGAGACCACCAGAAAGGCGACCGAGGAGAAAGCCCGCCAGGAAGAGCAAGCACGCAAAGAAGCTGAAGAGAAAGCATTGCGCGAAGCTGAGGAGAAGAAAAAACAGGAGCAGGATAGTAGCGTAGATACTCGACTATCTAAAATCGAAGAGATGTTGCGATTTATTGTAGATTTTATTACATCAGTGTTTAAGTTTAATAAAAAATAAGGAGGATATTATGGAAAAAGTAAAAGCACTATTTAGCGCTAAAACCGCTAAGGGTCGTATGGTTCGCAGTTTCTTGCAAACTATCGGCGCTGGCCTAGCATTACTAACAGTAGTAGTCATAGCACCAGAGTTTAAAAGATTTCTAGACATGTTAGGGCTTGGTGGCTGGATTGGCGCAATAGCCAGCTTCGTAGCTGCTGCATCTGGTGTTTGGTCGGTCGTAGAAAAATGGTACTACAAGCTAGCTGCTTGGGCAGAATCGTAAAACATGAATCAACAGAAAATAACCATCACAAAATCAAGCCTGTACTTTCGCGAATGCAAGGCTTGCGGCTGCGTGACGCTGCATGTCGGCAAGACCACACCGCAGATGCCAACAGGCTCGACATACAATGACTGCCTGCAATGTCTGGTTGACGCACACAGCGTTCCAGGCTTGAGCAGGTGGCACGATCCAAAAACGGGCAAACTGTTGACTGAGCCGCGCGGCAAGACGCCGCCAGTGGTGAAAAGTTGAACTATAAAGGATTGCTTTACAGTTCAGATAGTAAGGATTACTTACTACCTGAGCTGTTCGGGATTTCCGAACAGCTAGATTCAGCAGAGATAATACAAGAAAACCTGAATAACTATTGACATTTACTTAAGTATTTGTAACAATATAATTAATCACACACTAGACACGCCCTCGCAAGAGGGGTCTATAAAATCCCTCGCCCGCGCGAAAGTCGGGAGAGGGATTTTTAATTCCTCGTACAAACAGAAAATCTTGTCAAGCCCTAAAGCACTAAAGGTCTTGCTGGATTTTCTCATAACGCACAACACCCTTGTCTAGCGATGGTGCTAGTTAGATTTGGGTTTAATTTTGGAGGGTTAACAGGGGTGACGACGCATCAATTGCAATCTCAATCTCAATTTAAAAGGTTTCCTAAAAGAAACCCCAATCTCAATACCAATTACAATTGTTTAGTTATGTCGGACGAAAAACAACCGATGAACAAGTGGCAAAAGACGCGGCGAGCTGAATCAATAGCATTTCAACTTTGCGACAAGTTTAACAATCACGACTACTTTTCGTTCTATTGCAAAGTAGCATTGAAATTGCCAGAATACAGAATTTGGCAATTAGTCGAGGAAGCTCAACGTGGACATCAGCCAGCGCGACTATTCTCATTTCTATGTAAGAAAGCAGGTGTATGACGTTTGATGTTAGTAAAGCAAGACATAAGCTTGCTAAGCAAATTACTGAAGTTAGAGCTAAACGCAACCAGCAGAGATTATTCTCAAAAAGAGACGGTAACTGTAACCATGAGTGGAGACTATATAAACAGCGCCTTGAAATAGATCGTAACCGACCGACGGGAGATACATACTGCGGTCCACTGGGTCCATATTTAGTGGTTTATGGTTGTACTAAATGTCATAAAAAACGTTATGTCGATCTGAAGTATCTGTAGAATAATAATCTGGGGTTTAAGGTAATAGTAAAAATTTTAAGTCATTCTGAGGAGACTACAATGAATGCATCAATATCAACTATTACAACCTCTAAATCTACGGTAATCAATGAATTGTCGCAGATGAGCAATCTGTTTAAAACAGACTGCTATACAGAGAATATCAAAGAGCTCGCGTTTCAATTCATTCATTACTCAGCCATCATTGAAGACATGTCACCCGACACAATATCAACAAGAGTAACGCGCCTTAGGCAGTTTGTAGGATTTTGTGACAGGTTCCATAAAACCAATATAACCGAGTTATCCATTAGATGGCTCGATTTCTATTTCTACGAATATCGAAAGAATCATGCCGCATCAACTACTAATGCAGCTAAACGTGTACTAAAGGCGTTTTTCAAGTGGTGTAGAGAACGCATGAACTTAGATTGCATTAACCCAAACCTCGTCAAATCACGCAAGAACGCAAAACCACGACCAAGATACATACAACATCAAATTATACAGTCTGTACTACAGAAAACAGCTGAGAGCGGCTATGAGAGGCAAGTAAATATGCTCATAGATTTTGCTTACGATACTGGACTTCGTATATCAGAATTATGCAGAGCTGGCTACGATGATATTGACGGATTGAATCTGTATGTAAAGGGGAAAGGATCAAAGGAGCGTACTGTTTTTTTAACGGAGCGCTTAAAATGCAAGCTAGAGGAGTTCGTAACTGACTATAATCGTTTTTACGGTCCGTTATTCAGATTGAACGATAAAACAGCTAGAGTTTGGATGCAGCGCACATTCAAGGAGTACGCTAATATACACATGACGCCACATCAGCTACGTCACAGTTTCGCTGTTCGCTTGCTTATATCTGGCTGCGACTTGATAACTATTCAGAAATTATTAGGACATAGCGATATCTCAACAGTTCAGATATACCTACAAATTAAAGATGAACTAGCAGAAAGTCAGTTTTACAAAGCTATGAAAAACGCTCAAGGCTATTGACATTTATATCATTATTTGCTAGTATATAAACAGTCAGCGATGACAGAACATTGATAGGTTTTCAATTAGTTATTTCGCCTAGTTAACAGCTAGACGAGAGAATCACTTTTCGGCAGGAATTGTTGTGGTGGACAATCGTAGTTATGGAAATGCTTACCTCACCTCTTTCCGCCGAGAATCGTGTGATTCGTGATTTTTGGGGAATTAAAATAGCCCGCGCCATGCGGGTTATTTTTATGCGTATTTTTCTCAGAGTTTGCATCGAATCTCATTGGTGCGGATGAAAGGACTTGAACCTTCACGCTCGAAAGCACATGCTCCTAAGGCATGCGTGTCTACCAATTCCACCACATCCGCGAGCTTTTGCAAGCTCTAGCGATGCACTACTACCACGCAAATTGCATGCATTTTGCTTGCACAAATAATTATAGCAAACTTCTAACAAATTAGCGAAAAATTGCTGCAGCTTATGCTAAAATAGATTTATATGAAGATGAGGGTGTATGAGCAAAATTGCTAATTACCTACGCGGACATTTGCTAGGAGAGATTGACTTCCGGCCCGATGTGCGGCAGGCTTATATTAACGATGCTGGAGTATTGAGCTTAGCGCCAGAGATGATCGTCGCGCCGCGCAATACCGAAGATATTCGCAAAACGGCACGATTATCGTGGCAATTAGCTGAACGCGGGCATGTTCAGGCAATAACTGCCCGCGGTTCAGGCCGCGGAACTACAGGCGGCGCAATTGGCCGCGGGGCGATAGCCGATATGTCGCGACACATGAATAATATTTTTGAGTATGATGCCAAGCAGCGGTTAGTTCGCCTGCAGCCTGGCACAACCATTGGAGCCCTGCGCCAAGCGCTAAGCTTGCAGGGTGTTAGTATCCCGCCGCTCAACGGCCTAGATGCGCGTCGAACAGTTGGCGGAGCTATCGCTGACAATCTAGCTGGACTAGCTAGCGGTAAATACGGCGATTTAAGCGCCTTTATCAGCCAGCTCGAGATAGTTTTAGCAAATGGCGATATTTTGCAAACAGGCCCGCTCGGCCGGCGCGAGCTCAGCCGCAAGAAAGGCCTGCAGAATCTAGAGGGCGATATTTACCGCGGCATTGACGCAATCATTGATGAATACCACGACGTGATTGCTGCTCTCCCAGAATATGATAAGTCTGGCTATAGCTCTATAGCCTCTGTCAAGAGAGGAAATCAGTTCGACTTGACACCGCTATTCATCGGTGCGCAGGGTACGCTAGGTATTATCAGCGAGATGATTTTGCGCACCGAATTTCGTAGCCAGAGCAACGAAGTCTTTGCGCTAGTATTTGCTTCGGCTAGCATGGCCAATGATGCTATGCGCATATTGCGCGATAGCGGCGCAGCTTTTGCCGAGTATTTTGACGCCCAGCTATTTAGCGCTGCCGCTGCTGCTGGCCGGCGCTTTGACTGGCTTAGCCTAGACGGAGCCGACCCGCAGGCGGTTATTATCGCCGGGTTTGACGATTTCAATGCTCGCACTCGCGCTCGTAACCTCAAAAAAATCCAGAAGACATTCAGCAGTGCCGAGGGAGTCAAATTCGTTTCTAGCGAAGACGCGACCGATGACGCGCTATTATCAGCACTTGATATTGCTCGCTATGCCGAATTGCCTGACAAAAACCCGGCTTTTACACCGCATTTGTATAGCGATATTTATATTCCAGCTGCGCGTTTCGATGAATTTACCAAAGCATTAACAGTTTTGGCTGGTCGTCTGCATTGTAATATGCCTATTTCTGGGCACGTGCTAACCGAAACTTACACGGTTCATCCGGTACTATCACTGCGCCAAGTGGGAGACAAGCAAAAGTTATTCAAGATTTTTGACGAATTATCTAATTTGGCTGTTAAGTATGATGGCGCGCTCATTGGACAAGCAGCCGAGGGTCGGATCGCAGCGCATTTCGCGTATAAACACCTTGACGTTCGCACTCGCGAGATGTACGCGGCTATCAAAAAAGTTTTTGATCCGCTCGGTATTATGAATCCAGGCGTCAAAGTCGGCGACAATCTGCGATCGCTTACCGCTAGTGTCAACGGCGATGTTTTGCCGCAGGTATAGGCAGATACTGCCAAAAATATATTTTCTGCAAATGGATTGTTAGAATTGTTAACGCCGCTAGCAAAAGACGTACTTCTAATCGATCGACCAAAGACATGCATGATATCTCTTGCACTATTAAGCAAACCAAAAAATCAGCGTAGAAGAAGAGAAATCATATTTTGAGCGGAACAGCTAGGCTGCTTGGCTCGACGCTAAATCAGGAAACTTTGCCTCTACTCGGCGCAAGCGCTTATCAAGCGAGTTATAAAGCGTGTCGTCTACCATCTCGCGGCTACCAGACTCATGGTATAGCTCGCGGCGAACGACAGCAAGGTCGGCCCGCAGACTCTCTTGGTTAGCCGCTAGCTCGGCTTGCCCAGCTTTCAATTCCTGGAATCGTTCATCTGCCGCCAGGTCCATGTCTTTCACGATATCAACCAGAGTCTTGTGGTCTTTGCGGATATCAGCGAGCTGCTCATCGATTTGCTCAAAACGCTCGTCAACTTGCCTAAAGCGTTCGTTGATCTGCTCAAAGCGCTCATCAATAAGCTCAAACCTGTGGTTGATCTGCTCGAAGCGCTCATCAACCTTCTCAAAGCGCTTATCGATTTGTTTAAACCGTTCGTCCATCGTTTTTGCTAGATTAGCAACGATATCGCTTAGGTTATCGATCTTGATCGCTAGCTCTTCGTTCGTCATACTTCTATTTAACCACAAACATTAGTTGCGAGGCAACTATTTGCTCAACAAAAAAAGCCCGCTTTGCCTGAGCGGGTAGTATTAACGTTGTTCCACTAAACACAAGTTATGGTACAGATGAGAGGACTTGAACCTCCACGCCCCGAAGGGCACTAGCACCTGAAGCTAGCGCGTCTACCAATTCCGCCACATCTGCGTGTCATTGTAAAGTACTATATCGCGACATCTACCGATTCTTAGCAACGCGCTACGCGTCTACGCATACTTGCGTTGCCCACGCAGTCGCCACATCTGTGTATAGCTTGTAAGGCACTATGTCACGACCATACACTGATTCTCAGTAACGCACAGCGCGTCTGTACATACTCGCATTATCCATGTAGTTGCCACACGTATAACCACATCTAGCGCGCAAACCCATTCTAGCTGATTTAGGTGCGCCTGTAAAGAGTTTGTAGATAGCACTCTTGCAAAATAATTCTATTTATGCTATAATAGAAGTATATGATGGCATCAGCATCCAATGTAACCGCCGATACAGACGTGCACTATCCGAATACGGTGCGCGCTTGCCAGCTAGTCGAGCAATCGTGGCGCAATACGGCAACACTGTACGGCTATGAAGAATATGATATTGACACTGAGTCAAAATTACAGAATCGTCGCCGTTACGACATCGTAGCGGGCGCTTTCAGCGTATCAGCATATCCGAGCGCAGCATATTTGTTGCGCTACGAGCATGCCGGCTGCGAGTCGCCGCGAGCTGACGTCGAAGCAATCGCTATCGCCAAGCGCGGCCTCGACGCTATGGGCATCAAGCGTTCGGCTTATAATTTGCGCATCAATGACTCCGAGATGCTCGATTTGCTACTGAGCGAATACCTTGACCTTGACGCCGTACAAACTAGCCTAATGGCGCGCCTGCTGGCACAGAAGCGAACGCTGGCGCCAGATAAGTTTCGCGACCGCGCGATTGATATCGTCGGGTTGTCGCACTCTAGCGAAGTTCTGCAAAAATTATCTAAGCTTTTGACCGCCAGGTCGGCCGAAGACCTACCAGAAGTTATCCGCCATAGTGAATGTTATGTGAATTTAGTAGCATTGTATGAACGGTTAGAGCGGCTGGGAATTGATAACGTTATCCTTGATATCACGTTGGCACATCCAGAATACACTGGCGGCATTATTTTCGATTTCACCGAAGCTGATGCTACACATAGTGCCTTACTCTATAAGGGCGGACGCTACGTCAATAACGACTTGCAAAGTTCGGTCGGCGGCCAATCAGACATGTCGAATATTATCGAGCTGCTGGCGCGCCATACTGGTATGCGTCATCTCGAAAGCGCCACTCAGGCCTATATTGTGACTGTAGGCAATGTGCTTGACGACGCTGAACGAATCGCCGAAAAGCTGCGTAGCGAGCGGGTTTCAGTCGAGGTTGATTATACTGGCCGGCCGATTGACCGCCAGATCAAAGAAGCTATTAAAAAGCGCGTCCGCTACGTGATGACGGTTGATGAGCAGTCTGTCGCCAAGGGCTTGTATAACCTGCAAAATATTCGCGAAAACAGTGAACAGCAAGTCAGCTTCGAGCGGGTAGTGACTGCTGTCAGCGATCGCCGTCATCATCAGCAGTACGACGAAGACGACGATGTTTTCGACTTGTCAGATATCTTGTAGTTTGTCCAAAATAGCCAGCCCGGGTATAATCTGTTATAATACGTCGTTATGAAGACGACTGTGAAGAAATTATCAGCCACCCGCGTCCTGGTAACGGTAGCGGCAGGCCAGCCGGAGCTCGAGACAGCAGAACAAGTTGCGCTCAAGCGAATGGCTAAAAATATCAAAGTTAATGGTTTCCGCCAGGGACACGTGCCGATTGCGGTAGTCAAAAAGCACGCCGACCCGCACACGCTTAGCCAAGAGACATTAGAGGCGGCAATTAATCGCGCTGTCGCCGAGGCGTTCCTTAGCAACAAACTGCAAGTACTTGACCGCCCAGAAGTCGAGCTGAAGAAGTTCGTACCTGGCGAGACGCTGGAATTTACGGCCGAGGCTGATATCATGCCCGAGGTTAAGCTTGGCGATTACAAGAAACTCAAAGTAGCCAAAAAGGCAATCAAGGTTGACAAAAAAGACGTCGAAGAAGTAATTGAACGTATTCGTAAAGGTTTGGCTGAAAAGACTGAGACCACCGAAGCAGCGCGAGACGGCGACGAGGTGATTATTGATTTCGTTGGCAAGCGCGACGGCGAAGCTTTCCAGGGCGGCACCGGCAAAGACTATCCGCTGACTCTCGGTAGCGGCGCTTTTATCCCGGGTTTTGAAGAAGCGCTAGTCGGCCTCAAAGCGGGCGATAAAAAGGACGTCGCCCTACAATTCCCGAAAGATTATCATGCCAAAGATTTGGCGGGCGCCGACGTAGTGTTTGAAACGACTATCAAGAAAGTCAACAAGATAGAATTGCCCGAGCTGAATGACGAGTTTGCTGCCAAGGCTGGCCCTTATACCTCGATGGACGATTTGCGCCAAGATATCGAAGCCGAAATCACTGCGCAGCAAGAGCGCCAAGCGCTAGACGAATTAAAAGACGATTTGGTTAAGCAATTAGTAGCAGCCAGCGATGTGGCTGTGCCAGATGTGCTGCGCCAAGATCAGATCCGCTCGTTAGAGCAGGATTTGGTGCAAAACTTGCGGTACCGCGGCATGACGCTGGATCAATACTACGAATCTCGCGGGTTTGCTAACCGCGACGCTTGGGTCGAGGCAGAAGCTAACGATACAGCCGAAGCGCGTATCAAAGCTGGGCTGGTATTAGCCGAGCTAAGCAAAGAACTAGCAATTGAAGCGACTGCGGACGAGTTGGCCGCGCACATTGATGCTTATAAGCAGCAATATGCTAATAATGCCGAAATGGCCAAGCGCTTTGACCAGCCAGAAGCTCAGCGCGAAATCGCCAACCGTTTGATCACCGAAAAGACCGTTGATAAATTGGTTGAGCTAAATACTCCAGAGGCCAAGAAAGCTAAAACTGCGAAAGCCGACAAAAGCAAGGCGGATAAACCCGCTAAGGCTGGTAAAAATAGCAAAGACGGCAAACCAGCCGCCAAGAAACCAGCTGGCAAGAAGCCTAGCGTCAAAGCAAAGAAATCAGAAGCGGCAAGCAAGTAGCAGATAGCCTGCCAAGTTAAATAGTAAGTTATTAGCACTCTGCCTTGACGAGTGCTAATTAGTACGCTACAATTAGACCATGAAACCATCGAATTACTTAGTGCCCAACGTAATCGTCCGTACGCGCGACGGCGAGCGCGGCTATGATATTTACTCGCGTCTGCTCGAGGATCGCATCATTTTCTTGGGCGAGGAAGTCAACGAAGCTACGGCTAACGTCATCGTGGCTCAGCTGCTGCACTTAGCTAACGAAGATCCCGAAAAGGATATCCAGCTTTATATTAACAGCCCGGGCGGCGTGGTGTACGATGGCTTGGCGATTTATGATACTATGCAATATATCAAGCCTGACGTCCAGACGATCGGCATTGGGCTGCAGGCTAGCATGGGCGCTTTCTTGCTCAGCAGCGGCGCCAAGGGCAAGCGCTATTTGCTGCCGAATGCCCGGGTGATGATTCACCAGCCGTCGAGCGGTACTCACGGCAAGGTGACCGACCAAGAAATCAGCCTGCGCGAGGCGATAGAGTTAAAAGAGCGGTTAGCAAAAATCATAGCCGGCAACACTAGCCAGAAACTTGACAAAGTCAAAGCTGACATGGAGCGCGACTACTGGATGAGCGCCGACGAAGCGCTGCAATACGGCGTAGTCGACGAAGTAATCGGCCGTAAAAAGTCTTGACTTAGCGGCTTCACGCGATTATAATTAGAGCTAATGAAGATTGTGTAATGTGGGTTGGTTGTGTACTGCGCCTGTGGCGCGGCGTTTTTGGTATGCGGTATCTACATTTAGTAAAGCTTCGGCGCCAATCGCAAGCGGGAATCATCACCCTAGTGCGGTTTCATCAAACTTAACCATCAAGCAGGAGTACTATGCCACAAGCAACAACGGCGCAGCACACCCCGGTCAAACGTGTCTTCTTCACCAATGATGACACAGCGGTCGAGGTGCCGAACCTCTTGGCTCATCAAAAGGAATCATGGAGAGATTTCGTCGAGACGGGCCTAAGCGAGATCTTCGCAGAACTCAACCCAATCGAGGATTACACCGGCCAAAAACTTGAATTACGATTCAAGGATTACAAATTTGAGGATCCAAAAAACGACGAGAAATTCGCCAAAGAGAATAATCTGACGTTTGAAGCGCCGCTGTCGGTAACTGTCGAACTGACCAACAAGGTGACTGGCGAGGTCAAGGAACAAGAAATCTATCTGGGCGACTATCCGTGGATGACTGACCGGGCAACGTTTATTATCAACGGCACCGAACGCGTAGTTGTTAGCCAGCTGATTCGTTCGGCGGGCGTCTTCTACACTGCCGAAAAGGGTGCTGGGCGCAGTCTATACAGTGCTAAGTTGATTCCAGGCCGCGGTGCTTGGTTGGAGTTCGAAACCAGCGCTAGCGGCGCTATCTACGTCAAGATCGATCGCCGCCGCAAAATTGCCGTGACGACGTTCCTGCGAGCACTCGGTTACAGTAAAGTATCCGAGATCAAAGAACTATTCGAAGATATTGATACTGGCGACATCAAATATATTGAGGCTACACTCGAGAAAGATCCAGCTCATGGCGTCAATGAAGCCTTGATTGAGGTCTACCGCCGCTTGCGCCCAGGCGACCTGGCGACAACTGATAACGCACGCCAGATGATTGAACGGATGTTCTTTGACTTCAAACGTTTTGACTACAGTCGTGTCGGCCGCTACAAGATGAACAAGCGTTTAGGGCTAGATGTGCCAAATATCGCCGAGAATCGTACTTTGCAAAAGAGCGACTTGGTAGCTATCATCCGCGAATTGATCCGCATGAACAACACCCAAGAGCCAGGCGACGACATCGACGCACTCGACAACCGCCGCATTAAGCTAGTCGGCGAGCTGGTGGCGCGCCAATTCCGCGTCGGTATGCTGCGCATGCAGCGCAACGCCATGGATCGCATGTCAATGTCTGATCTCGAAAATGTCACGCCGAGCCAATTAATTAACGCCCGCCCGGTCGTGGCAGCGGTACGCGAATTCTTTGCTTCTAGCCAGCTCAGCCAGCTGCTCGATGAGGTCAACCCGATTTCAGAGCTTAGCCACAAGCGCCGATTGAGCTCGATGGGGCCAGGCGGCTTGAGCCGCGAGCGTGCCGGCTTCGAGGTGCGTGATGCTCACCCGACACATTACGGACGAATCTGCTCGGTCGAGACGCCAGAGGGCGCTAATATCGGTTTGGTATTGAACCTAGCGACTTATGCGCGAATTAACGAATACGGCTTCATCGAGACACCGTATCTCAAGGTTGTTGGCGGCCATGTTACCGACGAAGTTGTTTATCTCGATGCTTCCCAAGAAGTTAACGAAGTGATTGCCGACGCTGGCGTCAAGCTCGACGAGAATAATAATCTGAAAAGTCCGCGTGTTTCAGCCCGCAAGTTCTTGCAGCCGGCTCGCGTCGATGCTTCGGAAGTGACGTTGATTGACGCTTCGCACAAGCAAATCCTCGGCTCGACTGCTAGCCTGGTGCCATTCATCGAGAAAAACCGCGTCGACCGCGCCTTGACTGGCTCAAACATGCAACGCCAGGCAGTGCCGCTATTGCAGCCGCAGTCGCCAACTGTCGGTACTGGTATCGAGGCTAATATTGCTCGCGATTCCAGCCAACTGGTTGTTGCTGAAGCTGATGGCGAAGTTATCCGTGCCGATGGCGATAGCATCGAAGTCAAGTACGCCGACGGCGTTAAAAAATACGATTTAATTCATTTCACCAAGAGCAACGATGATCGCTGCATCAACCAGAAAGTTCGAGTCCAGCGCGGCGAGCAGGTCGCCAAGGGCGATATCTTGATCGAGGGCATGTCAATCGCTGACGGCGAATTGGCGCTCGGTAAGGATTTGCTGGTAGCCTTCATGCCGTGGGGCGGCTACAATATGGAGGACGCTATCGTCATCAGCCGCCGCTTGGTCGAAGATGATACACTAACCTCAGTTAATATCAAGGATTACTCAGTTGAAGTTCGCGAAACCAAGCTCGGTCCAGAGATTGTTACTCGCGATATCCCGAATGTGTCGGAAGACAGTTTGCGCCACCTCGACGAGGACGGTATCGTACAGGTTGGCTCTGAAGTGCGCGCTGGCGATGTCTTGGTTGGTAAGATTACGCCAAAGGGCGAGCAAGAACTTTCGAGCGAGGAGCGCTTGCTGCGCGCTATCTTCGGCGAAAAAGCCAAGGATGTACGCGATACTTCGCAGCGCATGAATAATGCTGGCGGCGGCAAAGTTGTCGGCGTCAAGATTTTCAGCCGCGAAAACGGCCACGAATTAAAGGCTGGCGTGCTAATGCAGATCCAGATTTATGTCGCGCAACTACGTAAAATCAGCGTCGGCGACAAGATGGCGGGACGCCACGGCAACAAGGGCGTGGTAGCGCGTATTTTGCCAGTCGAGGATATGCCATATTTGGCCGACGGTACGCCGGTAGATGTAGTGCTTAACCCGCTAGGCGTGCCGAGCCGCATGAACTTGGGCCAGCTGTTCGAGACACACTTGGGCATGGCTGCCCGCGCTCTCGGCTACAAAGTCGCTACGCCGCCGTTTAACGGTGTCAGCAATGAAACGATTGAGGAACAACTCGAGAAAGCCGGCTTCGCCAAAGATGGCAAGAGCCAACTCTTCGACGGCCGCAGCGGCGAAGCTTTTGAGGAGCGTACTACTGTTGGTGTCATGCACATGATCAAGCTGCACCACATGGTCAGCGACAAGATTCACGCCCGCTCGACCGGCCCATACACCATGGTCACTCAGCAGCCGCTCGGCGGTAAAGCGCAAAACGGCGGCCAGCGCTTCGGTGAGATGGAAGTTTGGGCGTTAGAAGCTTACGGTGCGGCGACTACTTTGCAGGAAATGCTGACTATCAAGTCCGACGACGTTTACGGCCGCGCTAAAGCTTACGAGTCAATTATCAAGCACGACGTCATCACCGGCCCGAAGTTGCCAGAAAGCTTTAATGTTTTGGTGAAGGAACTGCAAGGTTTGGGGTTGCGCGTCGATCTAGTTGACGAACACACTAATAATATCGACGCCGAAAATCTCATCGCTACTAGCGGCCCGGCTGATAAAACTGTGCCAGCGAGCGACGATAACAATGGCAGTGATAATTCCGACGACGATGACGAAGAAACCTACCTTGACGAATCTGACGGTATCGGCAATATCGACGACGGCATGAGCGTGCGTGATATTGACGATGACGGCCAAATCTCGGAAGAGGAAAGCGATTACGATAATTACGACGATACAAACGATAATGAAGAGGAGGAGGCGTAAGATGGCACGAGTAGTCTCGACATCTGGTATCGCAGATTTTGACGCAGTACGCTTGGTGGTTGCCAGCCCGGAAGATATCCTAAAATGGAGCCACGGCGAAGTCACTAAGCCGGAAACGATTAACTATCGCACCCAAAAGCCAGAGCGCGACGGCTTGTTCTGCGAGCGAATATTTGGCCCGGTCAAGGATATCAATCCGCATGATTCCAAGCTCAAGGGCGTGCGTTCGCGCGAAGCTGCTGTCGATAAAAACGGCGAACTGGTCACCAAATCAATTGTCCGCCGCGAGCGCATGGGCCACATTCAATTGGCCGCGCCAGTGGCACACATCTGGTTTATGCGCGGCACACCAAGCGCTATGAGCTTGCTGCTGGGCATCACAGTACGTAATCTCGAGCGGATTGCTTACTTTGCTACGTACGTAATTCTGAAGGTTGACGAAGAAAAACGCGACCAATTACTAGCCGATCTCGAAGCCGAGACTGAAGCTGCTCGCGCCGCTATCAAAATTCGCTACGAACGCGAAGCTGGCGCTGACGGCGCTGACGTCAAGGCTTTGGCCGAAGAACAGAGTAAAGAGCTTGAAGAGCTAGAAAATCAATTTACCACCAAGAAATCGCAGCTGGAAAGCTTGCAAAAGCACGCGCTAATGAGCGAAACTGATTATCGCAACTTGCCAGAAGCCTACGAAGAATTAGTCGAGATAGCCATGGGCGGCACCGCGCTCAAGGCAATGCTCGACGAAATCGACCTCGACAAGCTAATCGCTGATCTGCAACAAGAATCCGAGGACGCCAGGGGCCAGCGCGAGAAAAAGCTACTAAAAAGACTTAAGGTTCTAGAAGGTATGCAAGCAGCTGGCATCAAGCCGTCGAGCCTGTGCATGACGGTTCTACCGGTGATCCCGCCAGACCTGCGGCCGATGGTGTCGCTGGCAGGCGGCCGTTTCGCGACGAGCGACTTGAACGATCTTTATCGCCGTGTCATTAACCGCAATAATCGCCTCAAGAAACTGATCGAATTGAACGCGCCAGAAGTGATTCAGCGCAACGAAAAACGCATGCTGCAAGAAGCTGTCGATAGCTTGATCGATAATTCATCAGCGCGCGGCGGCCGGGCTGTCAATGCCACTGGCAACCGCCGGCGCTTGAAGAGTCTTAGCGATATGCTCAAGGGCAAACAAGGACGCTTCCGCCAGAACCTGCTCGGTAAGCGCGTCGATTACTCTGGCCGTTCGGTAATTGTCGTTGGTCCGAAGCTTAAAATCAATCAGTGCGGCTTGCCAAAGCAAATGGCGATCGAGTTGTTTAAACCATTTGTCATCAGCTGGCTGATTGAGCATGATTACGCGCATAATATCCGCAGCGCTACTCGTCTGATCGAGTCGAGCGAAGCAGTGGTTTGGGACGCACTCGACGAGGTCATCAAGGGCAAGTACGTCTTGCTTAACCGCGCACCAAGCCTGCACCGTTTGAGCATCCAAGCTTTCCAGCCGAAATTAGTCGAGGGTAAGGCGATTCAGCTGCACCCGCTAGTTTGCGCCGGTTTCAATGCCGACTTTGACGGCGACCAGATGGCTGTTCACTTGCCGTTGTCCGACGACGCCCAGGCTGAAGCTCGCGAGCTTATGAGTGCTGTTAACAACTTGCTTAAACCAGCCGATGGCAGTCCAGTGCTTAGTATCAGCCAGGATATCGTGCTCGGTAACTACTACCTGACCTACGAAAAGCCGAGCGTCCAGACCGAGTATCGCGCTGTCTTTGCTAATAGCCGCGACGCTGAGCTGGCTTACGATATGGGCCGGCTTCACTTGCAAAGCCCGATTCGGGTTCGCGCCAAGGGCGAGATTCACAACACCACGCTGGGCCGCGTCTTCTTCAACGAAATCTTGCCGGACGATTTTCCTTACAACAATAACGTCCAGACCAAGAAAGAACTGAAGAAAGTTCTGGCGCAAATCTTTGACCGTTATGGCGCCGAAGAAACCGCCAAGACGGCTGACCGCATGAAGGGCTTGGCATTCCGCTTCGCCACCGTGGCCGCAGTATCGACTGGTAAGGACGACTATGTCCACCTTGATCAAACCGAGGAGATAATCCAGGAAGGCGACAAGCATGCCGCGTTGATTGCTGATCAATACGACCAGGGTTTGATTACCGACGACGAGCGTTACAATTTGACGGTAGCAGCCTGGCGCAAGGTTGACAATCAAGTTACTAAGTTACTCCAAGACAACTTGCACCAAATCGACACTAGTATTTCGATCATGGTTAACTCGGGTGCCCGCGGTGATATTAGTAACGTCAAGCTAGCTAGCGCCATGATTGGTATCCAGGTCGACGCCGCCAACCGCGAAATTGAGCTGCCGATTCGCTCGTACTATACCCGTGGTTTGTCGAGTTTGGAATCGTTCGTCGCTACTCGTGGTTCGCGTAAAGGTTTGATCGATACCGCGCTAAAGACAGCCGACTCCGGTTACCTAACGCGCCGCTTGGTTGACGTCTCGCAAGACGTCTTCACTGTTGAGGACGAAGAGGGTGACGACGAGGGCTACATGATTTATCGTTCAGAGACTGAAGAAACGATGATCAGCTTCGGTAATCGCTTGTACGGACGCTATACGCGTGATGCTGTGCCAGGTTATATCGGCGCTAACGAGTTGATTACCCGCGAAATCGCTAACAAAATCGAAGCCGACACTAATATCAACGAGGTCAAGATTCAGTCGATCCTCTCGACCAACAATCTCGAGGGTATTCCGCGCCGCAGCTACGGTATTGACATGGCAACTAACGAGCTAGTTGGCGCGGCTCAACCAGTTGGCGTTATCGCTGCTCAGTCGGTCGGCGAGCCAGGTACTCAGCTGACACTCCGTACCTTCCACAACTCTGGTGTGGCCGGTAGCGACATCACCCAGGGTCTGCCGCGCGTCGAGGAGCTCTTCGAAGCGCGCAATCCGAAGGGTCAAGCTTACATCACTGAGGTGGCTGGTACTGTCGATGTCTGGGAAGACGGCAAGAAGTATATCGTCCAGGTCACGCCAGAGGCTGGCCGCGTTGAGCGCTTGCCGCTCGAAGGCCGCAAACCGCTATTGCAAGACGGCTCTAGCGTCAAGGCTGGCGATATCCTTGCCGAAGGTCTCGATAATAGCCGTTCGCTAGTAGCGCCATTCGACGGCGTTGTCGAAGCCGCCGAAGACACTATCGTCATCGCCGCTAACGCCGCCGCACCAGTCCGCTACGAGATTCCGGGTACTGCGCAGCTAGTGGTATCGGCTAATGACCATGTTGAGGCAGGCGACCGCTTAACGATCGGCTCGCTCAACTTGCACGACCTGATGCGTTTGAAGGGCACCGAGGCAACTCAGCGCTATATCATCAACGAAGTGTTGCGCATCTACGCCGCGCAAGGCCAAGACGTAGCTGATAAGCATCTCGAGATCATTGTTCGCCAGATGTTTAGCCGCGTCCAGATCGAGGACCCAGGCGACAGCGACTTTGTTATGGGCGATATCGTTTCGAAAGCGCGCGTCGTTGCCGAGAATAAGGCTTTGGTCGCTAACGGCAAAGAGCCAGCGCAATACGCGCAAATGCTCTTGGGCATTACCAAGGTGAGTATCTGGAGCGATTCGTGGCTGAGCGCCGCGTCCTTCCAGGACACCACCCGCGTGTTAATCAGTGCTGCCACCAGCGGCCGCGCCGACCACTTGCACGGCCTGAAGGAAAACGTCATCATTGGCCGCAAGATTCCGGTGGGTACTGGCGTCCGTTCGCTCGACACTGACGAGGACGATTCGCCAGCCGACGAGTACGCTGAAAGCGTTGACGAGGAGGCCGACGACATCACGCCAGATGTCGATGCCGAGTCATAAGCAAACCCGCTCAAACTATAATTACCGCTCATATAGACGAGCGGTAATTATTTTTGCAGCTAAATTTTTGGCACGCTGTATCTTTGCATATTCCAACAGCCAGAATAAGGCGAGACCTAATCTCGTTTGCCAGAATATGTCACCGTGTCTTTAGTACTGCCGCCAATCGGCTGGCACTTTTGGTCAGCGTAGGCCATCCGTAATTCGCGGTTATTGTAAAGAGTGCAGGCGACCAGTATGTTGCGGTTACGATCTTGGAAATAGTGCCACAAGCCGTCTGGCGTCTGATAGAATAATCCTAGATTGTCAGGCGCAGTCATTCGCTGATACAACACTGTGCTGACTGGAATTTCTAGCAGCTGATAACCTTTTAGCGCGCCCTTGAACGGAGCTGGCTTACCGATGAAACCGTACTGTCCAGCGGCACTCACGGCTGGGGTATAAACCGAAACCACCGGCTGCTGCGCCTCAGCGTATTCAGCGTAAACTTTAGTGTCGAGGCAGCGAATCTCCATCCAATCGCCAAGCTTGTCGCGCTGCGAAATATCGGTACTCAGCTGGCAAGTGACATCGTCACGCGTGAAATCAGCTAAATAATTTGCTCTGCTGCCCTCCGAAAAGACCTTGCGGGTAAAACCATCGTAATCCATATTTTTCTCGATTGATTCGCGCTGTGAAGTTGATTTATCCTTAGGAACGTAACCAGCCAAACTCTGAACTTGATCAAGGTCGGGCACCACGGTGTAAAATTTCCTTCCTTTAACTCTCACCGGAGTGGTGATTGACGATTTGGCTTTTTCCTTGCCTTTGAAATAAACGTTGACGTGCTTGATAGTTTCGGCGGCAGTCAAGTGAGCTACCTTGGTCTCGTCAGTTTTTTTCTTTTCATCTGTCTTGACTGTTGACGAGCGAGCGAGCGTCATTACCACGATCGCAACAACAATCACTAAAACGGCGGCGACACCAGCGCCAATCATAATCAGGCGAAATTTACGGAATGGGTCGCGCGGCGGCCGGCGCTGCGGTTCTGGCACTAACGGATCAGGACGCGGTGCCTGTTCAGGGTGGCCAGCGTATTGGATATCATTGTCATTTAGCGGATTCATACGTTCATTATACTATATTGCTTGCGTTTTTAATGCGATAGCGATTCAAGTTTAGTACAAAAAATACGGCGAAAGTATTGACATGTAGACGATCTTAATTAAACAATATAGCTATGAGTAAAGAAATCATCATAACCTATATCACTGTAGCTATACCGTATATAGTAATAATTGCAACCGTAGTAGCCGCTATCGCTTTGATTCGATGGTTTATTCGAAACGACAAGAAATCAAGTAGCGACGACAAATAGCTCTTGCTATCATTTACCTCAACTCCTATTTATAAATATGTATAAATATAGAGTTAAGTTTATCCGCAGCTACAAACATCGCAAACAGGCGAAAATGCTTGTTTGTTGTTATTTTTGCGCTTTTTTGCATAAAATTCGATAAAATTGCCTAAATCTATTGACATGCGCGTCCATATGTGATATATATATCAGCTTTCATTGACAAGTCGAGCAAATCCTTGCCTGAAAGCGCACTTTGACAAGCAGGCAAACACGAGATGAGATCTTGACTGGCGAAGAGAATATTTTCACTTGGCAGCCGAGACCTCGTCTCGTGTGCATCAGAAATGCACCGTACTCGCGTAGCTCGCGAGCAGCGCTCCAAGCTGAGATGAGGAGAAAGGGGCCGTCATGGCCGCCGACAACGGCATGATTACCGTCACATTCATCATCTACGGGGGACTGTTCCCCCGAGAGGTTACGAGCCACCTCCCATGGTGGCTCTATGACAGCACTATCGCGCGCTATGCCCCTGAGGGGGCATATGCATTCACCAGGAGCGACGCCCCTGGTACAGCATATATCGACGGCGAGGCCCTCTCCGTCGAGGACCTCAAGGCGATGGGCAAGCTCACGCTTGCCCGTGACGCCATCGGGGACGGCGCCCTGTATGCCGTCCGCCTGAGGGGTACCGGCGTGTGGTGCCCGTTCTTCCGGGCCGACCGGGTCGTTACGACCAGTCGGTGATGTAGTGAGTGCGACGAGCGGGTCACCCCGCCGCCATTTCTGACCTGCTTGTCGCATTCGCTCCATAGATGCGTGTCTATGCTGATGAGTCGGAAACGACGAAAGCGAACTTTTTGTCCAAATACTAACAGTTGAGCTCATTCCTGGCTCCAGCGATCAGAAGACAAGCAAACCTTGCTTTCTGATAGGTTTTTTGCTATAATAGAATATAGAGTTTCTCTCGGGTGAAGCGGGGTTATCGGTGTGATAAAGCCGCAGCTCTCGAGATGCAGGCGGATGTTTGCTGCATTGCCGCTTGCGCCATGAGCCTTTAGCAAGCTCGTTTATTATCATTGTAATTAGGAGAAGTTGAATGCCAACTATCAATCAGCTGGTACGCAAACCTCGCCAGACGGCTAGCAAAAAGTCGAAGTCGCCGGCGCTAGGCCGTATCCACAATGCCCTCAAGGTGCGCTATTACAACCAGAACGCGCCGCTCAAACGCGGCGTTTGCGTCAAGGTTACCACCAAAACGCCAAAGAAGCCGAACTCGGCGCTGCGCAAAGTCGCTCGCGTTCGCCTGACTAACGGCCACGAGGTTTGGGCTTACATCGGCGGCGAAGGCCACAACTTGCAAGAACACGCCGTGGTGCTAGTTCGCGGCGGCCGCGTGCCAGACTTGCCGGGTGTGCGCTATCATGTCGTTCGCGGTGCGCTTGACCTGCAAGGTGTATCCAAACGCAAACAAGGCCGCAGTAAATACGGCACCAAGAAGGAGGATAAGTAATCATGCCTCGCAAAGTTACCAAAAAGCTCCAGCGCCAATTGCAGCCAGATCGCAAATACCAGTCGATTTTGGTGCAGCGCCTCATCAACAAGTCAATGCTCAATGGCAAGAAATTAGCGGCCGAGCGGGCTGTCTATGACGCTCTAGCGCAAGCTGCCAAAACCCTCAAGAGCGAGGAACCGCTAGAGGTTTTCGAAAAGGCAATTAACAATATTAGCCCGGCTTTCGAGGTTAAGTCTCGCCGCGTTGGCGGAGCTAACTACCAAATTCCGTTTCCGATTCAAGGCCATCGCCAGCAGCACTTTGCTTTTACTTGGCTAGTACAAGCCGCTCGCAGCAAAAGCGGCATGCCGTACAGCAAGCGCTTAGCGACAGAAATCGTCGACGCCTGCAACGAAACTGGCATTGCCTTCAAGAAGAAAGAAGACACTCACAAAATGGCCGAGGCTAACCGCGCTTTTGCTCATTTTGCTCGCAGCTAATCGTTTCTTTTCACGCAAACATAGAACCGCTCCTACACTATACATAGGAGCGGTTTTGCGAAAGTTAAACTTAGCTATCATTTTTGTAAATTATCTGATATAATTGTCGTTAAGAGTAGTTTTTTGGTGCCAAAAAACAACCAAGAATCTCGACAAATCAACTTAATAGAGGAAAAACAATGGCAGCAACCGTTCCATTACAAAACTTTAGAAATATCGGCATTATTGCCCATATCGACGCCGGCAAAACGACTACCACTGAGGGTATTTTGTACCGTACCGGCTTGACGCACAAAATCGGTACCGTCAAGGGCGATGATGGCGGCGCCACCACCGACTGGATGGCACAGGAAAAGGAGCGGGGCATCACTATTACCTCGGCGGCGGTGACTTGCTTCTGGAAAGGCCACAAGATTAATATTATTGATACGCCAGGACACATCGACTTTACGGCAGAGGTGGAGCGTTCGCTGCGCGTACTTGATGGCGCCGTTACTGTCTTCGACGGCAAAATGGGCGTCGAGGCGCAAAGCGAAACTGTCTGGCGCCAGGCCAACAAGTACAACGTCCCGCGTATCTGCTTCATCAACAAAATCAACCAGACTGGCGGCGACTTCTACAAATCTGTCGAGTCAATCCACAACCGCCTCAGCAAGCAGGCGTTTCCGATCCACTTGCCGATTGGCTTTGAAAAAGATGTTTGCGGCGTGGTCGATCTGATTGATATGAAGGCTTATACTTACGATGATTACACTGACCACGAGCTGAAAGTCGGCGAGATTCCGGCTGACATGCTCGAAAAAGCCAAGCATGCGCGCAGCTTGTTGGTCGAGAACGCTGTTGAAGCCGACGACGGCCTGATGATGAAGTTCTTCGACGAGGGCGAGGAAGCAATTACCATCGACGAACTCAAGAGTGCGCTGCGCAAACGCGTACTAGCTGGCGACTTCTATTTGGTAACTGGCGGCGACGGCCGCGGCGTGATTGTCGAAAAACTGCTTGATTTGATGGCAGATTACTTGCCAAGTCCGCTCGACGTCGACGAAATTTGGGGTAAAAATCCAAAAACTGGCGACGAAGTCGGCCGCAAACCAAGCGACAAAGAACCAATGGCTGCGCTGGCCTTCAAGATTGCCGCTGATCCGTTCGTCGGCAAGCTAATCTTCATCCGCGTCTACTCTGGCGTACTGAAAGCTGGCAGCTACGTCCTTAACACCACCACTGGCGAGAAAGAGCGTATCGGCCGCATCGTCCGAATGCACGCCGACAAACGCGAAGAAATCGATAGTGTTGGCGCCGGCGATATTGCTGCAGTGGTCGGGCTGAAAAATACTTTCACCGGTAATACTTTAGCTGAATTGAGTCATCCAATCGCTCTGGAATCTATTGAATTCCCAGAGCCGCCAGTATCAATTGCTGTCGAACCAAAGACCAAAGCCGACCAAGAGAAGATGGGCATTGCTTTGCAGCGCCTCGCCGAGGAAGACCCAACCTTCCGCATTCACACCGATGAAGAGACTGGGCAGACGATTATGTCGGGCATGGGCGAGTTGCATCTCGAGATTCTAATTGACCGCATGAAGCGCGAATTCAATGTTGAAGCTAATGTCGGCGAACCGCAGGTTGCCTTCCGCGAAACCATCAAAGGTACCGCCGAGGTTCAAGGCAAGCACGCCAAACAGTCTGGCGGCCGCGGCCAATACGGCGATGTTTGGGTACGCTTTGAGCCGAACGAGCCAGGCAAAGGCTTTGAATTCATCGATGAAATCAAAGGCGGCGTGGTGCCGCAAGAGTATCGCCCGGCCGTACAAAAAGGTATTCGCGAAACTCTAGACGGCGGCGTTATTGCCGGCTACCCAGTGGTGGATGTCAAGGCAACACTCTACGATGGTTCGTACCACGACGTTGACTCTAGCGAGCTGGCGTTTAGCTTGGCAGCGCATATCGCGACCCGCGCTGGTATCAAACAAGCCAATCCAGTCTTGCTCGAGCCAGTCATGAAAGTAGAAGTCACTACTCCCGAAGAGTTCATGGGCGACATCATCGGCGACCTCAACAGCCGCCGCGGCCGTATCGAAAGCATGGATGATCTAATGGGCGGCGCTAAACTAATCAAAGCAATCGTGCCGCTAGCCAACATGTTCGGCTACACATCAGACATCCGCTCGATGAGCCAAGGCCGTGCTGCATCGACGATGGAGCTAGCTCATTACGAGGAAGTTCCGCCAAACGTTGCTGCCGAGATTATCGAAAAACGCAACAAGTAGTTTGATAATTAGCTCTAGCGAGAACTTCGCTAAATACGTAAACGCGTCTCTCACCAAGGCGCGTTTACTGCTATAATAGATATATGAGCTACCAGCTAGCTGTTCAATTTTACAGGCATAATCGCTTGCAGGCACTCTGCGCGCTATACGTAGTGATTTTAGCTTTTGGCGTGATTACCTCAATTGTGCTGTCTGATGATTCGCACTGGACGAGCTGGAGTCTCAGCCGGTTGGGCGAGACTAGCACCAACCGCCAATCAGCTTTGGCTTTTAATACTGGTGTTTTTGCCTCAGGATTGATACTTACTGCTATCGGTATTTACATGACCCAAAGCTATGCTAAGCTTCAGCAATCGCGCACCGCCAAATTGTCAGCTTGGCTGATGATTACTTTGTCTGTATGTATGATTGGCATAGCGCTTTGTCCGAATGACACTATGCACGCAGCGCATTTTGTTTTTTCGCGCGGGATAATTGTCGCTATGGTGTTAATGATGCTGACTTTACCGTCGAGCCTTAATTATTTGACACAGCGCGAGCGGCTGTTGTCATTCGGCTTTCCGATTTTTGCAGCAATTCTGGCAGCTCAGGGCTACATCTTGCGAAGCTTTTGGTTTGTCATTATCGAAGCTATATTGGGACTGCTGGCTGCTATTTGGTTGTTTATCGTTTGCCGGCATATCGATAAGCGTTTACGCCAGTAGCCACTTTACACCCGCAGAGCTTTCAACTATAATAAGAAATAACGCGCGACGCGTTTTGTCGAGGTGGTAACACTTTCGATAATTGCTCGCGTCGTGAATAACATAATACTAACGTTAGGAGAACTACTTCTATGGCAGACTTTGACCGTTCAAAGCCTCACATCAACGTCGGTACCATGGGTCACGTCGACCACGGTAAGACGACTTTGACCGCCGCCATTACCCACGTTTTGGCTAAGCGGCTCCCAAGCGACGTGAATAAAGCACGCGACTACGCGGACATCGATAACGCACCAGAAGAAAAGGCACGCGGTATCACTATTGCTACCTCTCACCAGGAATACGAGTCAGAGAATCGCCACTACGCTCATGTCGATATGCCGGGCCACGCCGACTACGTCAAGAACATGATCACCGGCGCTGCTCAGATCGATGGTGCTATTCTCGTGGTGGCTGCCAACGACGGCCCATTACCGCAAACTCGCGAGCACGTATTGTTGGCTCACCAGGTTGGCGTGCCGAAGATCATCGTCTTCCTCAACAAGATGGACTTGGCCGACCCAGAACTGGTCGAATTGGTCGAGATGGACGTTCGCGAGCTGCTCACCAAGAACGGCTACGACGGCGACAATACGCCAATCATCAAGGGCTCAGCCACCAAAGCTCTCGAAGGCGACAAAGAGTCTGAAGACGCTATCATGGAATTGGTCAAGGCGATGGACGACTACTTCGAGCTGCCAAAGCGCGACCTCGACAAACCATTCTTAATGCCAATCGAAGACGTCTTCTCGATCAAAGGTCGTGGTACAGTAGCGACTGGCCGTATTGAGCAAGGTGTCATCAAACTGAACGACCCAGTCGAAATCGTTGGTCTAAAACCAACTCAGAGCTCGGTCGTAACTGGTATCGAAGCCTTCAAGAAAACTCTCGACCAGGGCCAAGCTGGCGACAACGCTGGTTTGCTGCTGCGCGGTATCGAGCGCGAACAAATCGAGCGCGGACAGGTCATTGTTGCTCCAGGCACACTGACTCCACACACCGAGTTTGAGGCTGAAGTCTACATCCTCAAGAAAGAAGAGGGTGGACGCCACACGCCATTCAGCAAGGGCTACAAGCCGCAGTTCTACTTCCGCACCACTGACGTGACCGGTGAAGTTGAATTGCCAGCCGACAAAGAAATGGTTATGCCAGGCGACCAAGTAACCTTCAAGGTTAAATTACTCGCCCCAATCGCTATGGACAAAGGCCAAGACTTCGCTATCCGCGAAGGCGGCCGTACTGTCGGCGCTGGCGTGGTGACCAACATCATCAAGTAATTTACACTCTGTAAGTTACTACCGAAAGCACCTCCGGACTATCGGGGGTGCTTTTATTGCCTGCGACCAGCGGTCACCGACAAGATTAGATCTTAACACGTCTTATCGCCCGCGCGGTTCTTGCAATTCACGCTAATTATTGCTATAGTAGTGTTCGTATTAATTAATCGCCTCGAGAACTCTGCCAGACGCTAACGAAACCGATTCGAGCAGAGGTTACGAGGTAAAAGGAGCAACAAAATGGCCGAAGATAAAGGTCTGACCATCCGCATCCGCCTCAAGGCGTATGACCACACAGTTATTGATGAATCCGCTAAGCGGATTGTCGACACCGCTGTTCGTACTGGCGCAACAGTCGCCGGACCAGTGCCGCTGCCAACTCGCCGCAGCACTTATACGGTAACAAAAAGCCCGCACGTCTACAAAATGGGCGGCGAGACATTCGAAATGCGCGTACACAAGCGCTTGATTGATATTTCTAACGCTACGCCAAAAACCATTGAGAACTTGCAAAATCTATCATTGCCAGCTGGTGTTGACGCCGAAATTAAAATGTAAATAGCATCTCGCTCTTTGCACAAGAAAAGACTCTACGAGCACTGAGAGAGTCTTTTCTTTTTTCTATGAGAGCAACAATAGTCCAGAATAGCAGCTATAGAGCCACGAAACAGGGAGGTACGACGCTTATGGTATACTTGAATTATGGTTTCACGGCAACACAAACAACGCACATACGCCCGCAACCGTGTATTTAGCCGGCGCGGCAACGAAAAGTTCGAGCCCGACGGCGTCTATTTGCTAAAACTAGTCACGGTAACGATTGCTGGCACATTATGGCTAAAATTCAAAGTGCCGCTAAACATCGGCAACTTAGCGCTATCAGCCTTTCCGCTGGGGCTAATTGGCGGAGCACTGGCCGTTTACCTCTGGGAAAAGCGCCCAGGCGACCGGCACATATGGTACGCGATTTTGCTAGTCGTAGCTATTGTGTCATATTTCTTGCCAGCGGGAATCTTACTTTGATAGCCGATAAAAGTTTGTACTTAAATAACTCCAAATTTTTAGCGCTTCATCTGTACATGAATACGGCATGGTATAATGGAGTTCAGGAGGGCGCATGGCACTAACTAATGACGACAAGCAATGGATTAAAGAAGCAATTGTTGAAGGCGTTAATGGAGCGTTGGAGACAATTGTACTACCGCGATTTGACGCAGTCGAAGCAGATATATCGGAATTAAAGAGAGATGTCTCCGGACTGAAAGAAGATGTCTCTAGTTTGAAAAGCGACATGCGCGAGGTCAAAAGCCGGCTCGACAGTGTTGAGAGTGATATTCGCGAAGTTAAGGATCGACTTAACGGTGTTGAAAGCGAGATGCGCGAGGTCAAAGATCGACTCGGGCGAGTTGAAGGCGAGCTGCAAGCGCTTACTAACGACATCAAGGAAATATACGATGTTATTTATAACAAGCCGAATAAAACCTTGATGAGCGCCAGCTTCGCAAAGATGTCGTCAAAAGAAAAACTGCTAGTCATTAACGAAGAATTGTTAAAGATAGCGAAAGATACGGGCGTTGTTTTACCGCGCTAAAAAGCGGTTGCATAGAACGCCAAATATTACTTATAATCTAATATATCAACCTACAAAGACAAGTATTAAGACCTTGATTTAGAATGATTCGATTTTACTTACAAAAACTAGTTCGCGATAAAGTCGTGAAAAAGTGTCTGGATGACGAAGAAG
>ERZ773062.63-NODE-63-length-102383-cov-14.042862_pt1 | contig 102383 bp, 96 predicted proteins | sample MGYA00580626_ERZ773062 | MGnify/ENA primary metagenome ERZ773062 (study PRJEB29015, sample SAMEA2738003) | human oral metagenome | biome: human oral; feature: human-associated habitat; material: dental | place: China | collected 2058 ... | reverse complement strand
ACCCGTACACGGCGGGCGTTGCCGCCTTGTCTCATTTTTATTTTAATCCACTATAATTGACTATAAAATTTTATACTTAATACCATTTTCAAAATGAATAACTTTCCTGATTTCTTCCACTTTTTTCTCAATATCAGAAAGGTTTTAGTCGATTGAAAATTTTTTAGCACATTTTTATGCGTCAAATTTCGTTAACAGACTATTTTTGCAAAGGTCTCGGCTTATTTATCGAAGTACTTTTCGAGAAATCGTTATTTATTCGATTTTTAAATACTGTAATACAATAACAAAATTTGAATCAACTCATTGCATTATTTACAAAAAATGAAAATGAAAATGAAATATTTATTTTTCTCAAAATCAGAACTTTAAATAAAATAATCATTCAAACCATTCATGCCATATTTATATCCGTTCGTACCTAAATACAACAATTTTCCCAATGCTGTGCTAAATTGTTTTATTTAATCAGAAATACCAACAACCCAAATAGTTTCTCATCATCACCGTTTAATCTTTCATTTTTACGGAAAACAATATTTATGAATATCAAAAAAACTCCTTCAACACAGCACATGCACGGCGTATCCACATTGGCAGATACGGTAAACATCAATAACGGAACCTACATTCGCAGCAATACCAGCCGTACACTTGCTGCCGGAGAAAAAAATCTAATTCTAGAAGGCGATGCCAATATTTTCGGGGCAGGGAATAACGGGGATAATATCCTTATTGGCAATAGCGGACGTAACCGTCTTAATAGCGGACGCGGCAATGATACCGTTTACGGTGGCGGTGGCGATGACACCATCAACGGTGGGGAAGGCTTTGATTTACTGTTCGGTGAAGATGGCGACGATATATTAAACGGGGAAGCCGGTGACGATGTACTTAACGGTGGTGCGGGTAACGATACCTACATTTTCAATGCGGCAGGCGGCAGGGATACCATTATCGATACCGAGGGAAACAACCGCATCCGCTTTACCGGAGGCTTGCGTGCCGAAGATTTGACAATAACGGCTGTTGCCAACAATGATGGTGGGCAAGATTGGAAAATCTCCATTAAAAACACAGATTCCGTACTGACCATCAGCAACCAATATACTGCAGGAAGCAGCGTCCCTTCCATCCATCAATTTGTTTTTGACAACGGTGTTTTGAATGTAGCTGAATTTATTCGTGCAACAAAAGCCAATATTGAAACAGTGAAACCACAAAATCTGGCTATTAATGGAACCGATTCAGACGACGTTTTAAATGGTAGTGATGGTAATGACACTATTGACGGCAAAGCCGGTGCCGATACGATGAGCGGAGGATGGGGAGACGATACTTATTATGTTGATAATGTCAAAGATGTCATTATCGAAAGAAAAGGTGCAGGTACCGATACAGTAATCAGCAGCGTTTCCTACACAGCGGCAACCAATGTTGAAAATGTTACCTTGACCGGCAATGCCAATATTTTCGGCGCAGGCAACAACAGCGACAATATTTTGACCGGCAATGCCGGACACAACCGTCTCAACAGCGGACGCGGCAACGATACTGTTTACGGCATGGGTGGAAATGACAACCTTAACGGCGGTGATGGTGATGATTACCTGGATGGTGGCGAAGGAAACGACAACATCAATGGCGACGCAGGCAACGACACCTTAATCGGCGGCAAAGGAAAAGATACCCTGAAAGGCGGCGCAGGTAACGACACCTATATTTTCGGTGACGATGATACGATTATCGACGACCAAGGAAACAACACTTTGCGTTTTTCAGACGACCTCCGTATCAAAGACCTCAAAATCAGTGCCAATGACAACGCACAAGGCGGGAAAGACTGGTTGATTACGTCCGCAAACGGCTCCGCATTGATTCGAGACCAAGTCGGCTCAGACGGCAAAGTTGCTATCGGACGTTTTGAACTGCTCGGCGAAACCTATACCCACGAATCCCTGCTCAAAGCTGTTGCCAATTCAAACAAACAAGGTTCCACCATCACCGGTACGGCAAGAGACGACATCCTCACCGGTACGGAGCAAAACGATACCATCGACAGCGGAATCGACGGACGCGACCGTCTGTACGGACTAGGCGGAGATGACATATTGCGTGATAGCGGAACAAGCTATTTCGGTAATGAACGCGATGACGAACTCTACGGCGGCGACGGCAATGATAAATTGTATGCCGACGTCGGTGATGATTATCTGGACGGTGGCGCCGGCGATGACCATCTAGAAGGCGGACAACACAGAGATACTTACGTCTTTAGTAAAGGATACGGACACGATACCATCTTTGACTACAATTTCAATCTTGATCCCGAATTCAACCCAAACGGAATGCAAAACGCCAATACCGTTAAATTTACCGGCGGCCTGACTTTGGATGATTTAGAAATTTCGATGACCCAAGGCTATGACAAATCCGGCATTGATCATATCCCTTCCGATTCCGAATTCATTATTATTCCCCGTCTGAACGGCGATACTTGGAACATTTCAATCAAAGGGACAAACGATGTCCTGACTATTAAAAACCAATCCGGCATTTACGGCGCAATCAGCGAATTCCAGTTTGATTCCAAAACCTATACCGTTGGCGAAATCATTGAGCATTTCGGTCTGAATGTGCCTCACTTTGACAAAGCCGGTAACCTTGTCCACGACCTTACCGATAAGATTGACTGGTATGGTGTTGACCAGAGGGGATACAACCGCGTTGTTTACGGATCGGCTGATAATGATACTGCGGACTTTTCAGGCGTGATCGGTAAAGTTACCTTCTACGGTGGTAAAGGGGAAGATAATATCACCTTAGGAAGATACAATGTCATTGACGGCGGTGCGGGTAATGATGCCATTTTCGACTCCGGACACTCGGTTAAAAATACCATTATGTTAGGAAAAGAAAGCGGACACGATACATTGCACAATATCCGTACAGAAGCAGATACTACCGTTCTCTTCTCAGGAAATTTAACGATTAAAGATGTCGAATTGACCACAGGCAAAGACTGGGTTGTGAAGCTGAAAGGTTCAAATAACGCATTGACTATCAAGGATATGGTTAATTCCCCATCCGGTCATGATACGATTGACACCTTTAAATTTGAAGGTGGCGAAAGCTATACCACTACCCAATTCCTGAAAGCTTTAGGTATGGATAGTACCGTCAATTACGGCTTGATTTAACCGTCTGAAAGATCGTCTGAAACTTCTCCCATTATCGGTGGGAAAGGTTTTCAGACGACCTTTTGTTTTGTCTTGATGATAATTCCCAACACCAAATGCCGCTATTTTCCAATACTGATTCAATATGTTGTATGTAATGCAACAATTTAAGAATTTCCATAAAAGCCATTGACAAGACTTCTTTATTGTGTCAGAATGACGCCCGTTGAGTTGCTTGATGCAGCTTGATTTTTCTCCTCTATTTCTCCTTTGTAGACTTGGCGCATATCCCAAACGATATGCGCATTTTTTTATCTTGATTTTTCAAGTTTCAAAATAAACTCAAATAAAACAAGATATTCCTCCCCCACCACCATTCTCACGCATATAAAAATTCATCTTTAGAAAAGGTGTAATCACTGATAAAAAATCAACGAACACCCACCGTTTGCCTCCCCTGCCAAAGCGGAAATCATGACCGCAAAGCGTGTTCCCTCTACCCCTCCTCCGTTGGTTTGAAATATCCATAAAAAAGGTCGTCTGAAAACAGAAAATCCGTTTTCAGACGACCTTTTAAAATCATTCGATATTATTCGGCGTTGTTTTGTGCCACTTCTTCAGTTTCGACTGCTGCGCCGACTTGTTCGGCTTCTACTGCATCAGTTTGCGCTGCCTGTTTTGCAGTTTGACGCTCGGCTTGTTCTGCCAAAGCCTGTTGGACAAACGGATGCTGTTGGGCGATGGCTTGTTCTTCCGCGCTGACTTCGCCTTTGAAGCGGTTGTTCAAATCAAAACGTTTTCCACCGCGCGCCAAGGCTTTGAGGTAGCGGGGACGGCGGCAATGGTTGGCGAGGACGCGGGCGATCAGTGCGGGATCGTATTGGGGCAATGCGGCAACAAGGTCTTGGTCGATACCGACGGCCAGCGGTTTGAATCGTTTGAAGACGTCGTATTTGCCGTAGATGTGGTCGGCAATCATGTCGGTCTGTTTTTTCTTGCTCATGGTTTGGACAGCGGATTTCAAAGCTGCGCCCAAAGCGGTTTCTTGTGTCATGTCGTTTGTATTCCTCTAAAATAAAGCCGTGCGTTTCGCTATGGCACGGTAATGGCGGTATTTTAGTATAAAGCCTGTGTTTTGGCTAAGTTTTTTTGCGGATGTTCGATTGTAAATGTTTATTTGCGGACGGCGCCGACACACCTGTCGCCATAGCGTTGCGAAAAGGTCGTCTGAAAACGTTCGGCACAATCCGCCATGTTTGTTTTCAGACGACCTCTTTCGATTTTATCCGCACTACTTGGTGATGTCTGGTGTATCTACAACTACGTCGGCATTTTGCGCGCGATGGCGCAGGGCGTGGTCGATAAGCACGAGCGTGAGCATGGCTTCGGCGATGGGGGCGGCGCGCAGGCCGACGCAGGGGTCGTGTCTGCCGTGGGTGGCGAGCTCGACGGGGTTGCCGTTGATGTCGATGCTGCGGCGCGGGGTGGCGATGGAACTGGTGGGTTTGATGGCGATGTTGACGTGGATATCTTGTCCGGTGCTGATGCCGCCGAGGATGCCGCCGGCGTGGTTAGACAGGAAGCCTTGCGGGGCGAGTTCGTCGCTGTGTTCGCTGCCGCGCTGGACGACGCTGCCGAAGCCTGCGCCGATTTCCACGCCTTTGACGGCGTTGATGCTCATCATGGCATAGGCGATTTCGGCATCGAGGCGGTCGAAAACGGGTTCACCCAAGCCGACGGGGACGTTGGACGCTTCGATATGCAGTTTCGCGCCGACGGAATCCAAGGATTTGCGCACGCTGTCCATATAGTTTTCCAGCTCGGCGATTTGGCTTTGGTTGGCAGCGAAGAAGGGATTTTGGGAAATGTGTTCGTAGCCTTCAAACTGAATTTCTTTTTCGCCGACTTGGGTAACGTAGGCAGTGATTTCCGTACCGAATTTTTCTTTCAGCCATTTTTTGGCGACGGCTCCGGCGGCAACGCGGGCGGCGGTTTCGCGGGCGGAGCTTCTGCCGCCGCCGCGGTAGTCGCGCGTGCCGTATTTGTGCCAATAGGTATAGTCGGCATGACCGGGGCGGAAGCTGGTGGCGATGTTGCCGTAGTCTTTGCTGCGTTGGTCGGTATTGCGGATTAAGAGGGCGATGGGGGTGCCAGTGGTTTTGCCTTCGAAGACGCCGGAGAGGATTTCAACTTGGTCGGCTTCGCGGCGTTGGGTAACGTGGCGGCTGGTGCCGGGTTTGCGCCGGTCGAGATCGGCTTGGATGTCTGATTCGGTCAATGCCAGCCCGGGCGGACAGCCGTCGATGATGCAGCCCAAACCTGCGCCGTGGCTTTCGCCGAAGGTGGTAACGGTGAAGAGTTGTCCGAAAGTGTTGCCTGCCATGTTTCCCTCTATCGGTCATTTGCTGAAAGATGACGGATTTTAGCATACAACGGTCGTCTGAAACGCTTTCGGCGGGCGAATCCTGCCTTTGACACGCCTTATGTTATCGAAACAAATCCCAAGCGAATTTGCCTATGGTCAGGCACAGCAACACCATAAATCCGTAACGCAGAAACTGGGTTCCGCCGCGTATCGCCAATTTCGCACCGACCACGCCGCCGCACAAATTCGCCAGCGCAAGCGGAATCGCCCACGCCCACACGACATGACCTTGCGGGATGAAAACCGCCAGCGCGGCAAGGTAGGTGGTGGAATTGATGACTTTGGCGGATGCGTTCGCCGTCAGGAAATCATAACCGTAAAAACGGACGAATACGAAGGCCAGCAGGCTGCCTGAGCCCGGCCCGAAGATGCCGTCGTAAAAACCGATGAGCGCGCCGAAGAGTAAGCCCCATAAGGTTTCGCGGCGCGTCAATTTTTTGGTGCGCACCGCCTGCCCCAAGTCTTTTTTCAAAAAAGTATAAAGGCACATGGCCACCATGATGACCAACATCGCCGGTTTCATGTAGTGCACGGGCAGATACGCCACGGCATTCGCGCCCAGATAGGAAGCGGCAAACGCCAGCACGGCGGTGGGCAGCAGCATTTTCCACGGCAGGGGGATTTTGCGCAGGTATTGCCCCGTTGCAGTCAGCGTGCCGCATAAGGCAGCGAATTTGTCGGTGCCGATGACCGAAGCCACGGGCGTGGAAGCGGGCAGCAGGTTGAACAGCCCCGGTATTTGCAACAATCCGCCACCGCCAACCGCCGCGTTCATCAGTCCGGCGCAAAATCCGGTGAGGAGCAAAAGATAGAAAAAGGAATCTACGGGCATGATGATTCAGGCTTTATTGGAAATTTCTTATCAGGGAAAAGGTCGTCTGAAAACAGTTTTGCACATGAAATCCATGTTTTTAAAATGTTCAGACGACCTTTTTCAACCCCGCTTCTTTATTTCTTCTTCAAATAAACGCCGCTTTCGATATGGTGCGTAAACGGAAACTGATCAAACAACGCAGCGCGTTCGACAGTATGGGTTTGGCAGAGGGCGTCGAGGTTCGTGCGTAGGGTTTCGGGATTGCAGGAAATATAGATAATGTTGTCGAACCGGGAAACCAGCTTCAGCGTTTCATCATAGACGCCGGCGCGGGGCGGATCGACAAAAATAGTCGAAAAATCATAATCTTTCAGCGAGATACCCTGCTCTTGCAGGCGGCGGAATTCGCGGCTTTGCGTATAGGCTTCGGTAAATTCTTCCGCAGAGAGGCGGGCGATTTTGATGTTGTCTCTTTGGTTCGCTTCGATGTTCCATTGCGCGGCGTAAACGGAAGTTTTGGACACTTCAGTCGCCAACACCTGACGGAAATGCTGCGAGAGCGGCAGGGTGAAATTGCCGTTGCCGCAGTAGAGTTCGAGCAAATCGCCGTCGAGATTTTGCGCAACATCACACGCCCAGTCAAGCATTTTTTCGCACACGCGGGCGTTGGGTTGGGTAAAGCTGCCTTCGACTTGGCGGTAGCGAAAGGTTTTACCGTTTACGTTCAGCTCTTCGGTTATATAGTCTTGAGTCAAGACGATTTTCTGCCCCCTACTCCGACCGATGATATGAATGCCCAATTCACGCGCCAAAGTTTCCGCTGCACGTTGCCACGCTTCGCCCAGTTTTTTGTGGTAAATCATGGTAACGAGCATCTCGCCGCTCAACGCAGACAAAAATTCTACGGCGTACCAGCGGTTTTTGAGTTCGGGATTTTGCGCAGCAGCTTCGATGAGTTTGGGCATTAAGGCATTGATGGACTCAGCGGCGGCGGGAAATTGATCGCAACGTATCAGACTTGCGCCACTCGCCTTCTGCCCGCGCTCGAACATGGCATAAAACATTTCACCACCTTCGTGCCAAATGCGAAATTCGGCGCGCATACGGTAATGCTGTTCGGGGGATTCGAAAACTTGAATTTCAGGAAAATCCAAACCTTGGAAAAGCTGTTGCAAGTATTGGATTTTTTGGTCGAGCTGTTGCGTATAAGCGGTCATTGGAGAAATGCCTCATGAAAAAATGTCGTAATGTCGGTTTGGTCGGCAGGTTGGCATAAAGATGTTTAACAACACCGAAAATGCTGACAAAGGTCGTCTGAAAACCTACCCACGCTCGTTTTCAGACGACCTTTTATCGGCATTTGATTACTCGCCTTCGTATTTGCGTTCCAAACGCTCCACACACGCGCTTAAATGCTTGCGCATGACTTTGACGACGCGGTTGCGTTTGCCGTTGACCAGCAAGTCGAGGATTTCGCGGTGTTCGGAATGGGTGTGGGGGTTGATGGCGCGTTTTTCATTACGCTGCGCATCGAAGACGGCGACGATGAGCGAAGAACGGGCGCACAGGGTGTTCATGATGTCGAACAAGACGTGGTTGTCGATGAGGCGCGCCAGTTCGACGTGGAATGCGTTGGACAGGCGGTTCCAACCCACGCAGTCGCCGCTGTCGGACGCCTGTTCCTCACGTTCGATCATGGCGTAAAGCGGCTGGAGGCGCGTTTCCAAATCGGGCATATCGGACAGAAGGTTCAAAATCATGCTTTCCATTTCGATACGCGCGTTGAACACGTCCTGCATTTCCTTCAAATCGGGAACATGGACGAACGCGCCGCGATTGGGCTGCAAATCGACGATTTTGTCGTGCGCCAACAGGGACAGCGCGCCGCGCACAGTATTGCGCGAGCAAACCATCTGGCGGCAAAGCTCGGATTCGGTCAATTTTTTGCCGGGCAGCAAAACATGGTCGGTGATGCCGTCGAGTATCAGGGCGTAAACGCGAAACAGCTCCGAATCGTGCCTGCCTGCCGGCATCATGGAAGAAGGGGTGGGCGCATGAAGGGTTTCGTTATCGGTATTCATTATTTAAGCTCTCCTCATAGTCTGGCGTGTCATATCGTTTGAAATAACAGAAATTTTGCAACGGCAGCAACCCGCCCCTTATCGCTTTTTGCTTGATTCCATTTCGATATAGCACAAAATCTGATTAAGATATAATTAAAAATTGTTGACAATCTTTAGTGAAGCTTGCACAATATCCTCACAAGGCCAAGTTATAAAGGCTGATAGAGAGAGAATCCACAATAAGCAAGCAGATATATTCATGGTGTAGCGTGAATATATCTGCTTTTTTGTCGGGCGGCCTTTATTCACGCTTTAACAGTATTCCGCCTCTAAACGCTTTTCAGACGACCCCTGAAAGATACGGGAGGTCGTCTGAAAAATTACTCTGCTTCGACGGTTTCAAAACTGTGGGTGATTTTCGCCGCCTTGCCCAGCATAATCGAGGCGGAACAATATTTCTCGGCAGACATCTGCACGGCGCGCTCGATGGCGGATTCGGTCAAATTGTGTCCGATAACTTTAAAATGGATATGGATTTCGGTGAACACGCGCGGGGCATCGTCGGCGCGCTTCGCGGTAACCGTCGCTTGGCAGTCCACCACCTTTTGACGCTGTTTCTCGGCAATCATCACGACATCGATGCTGGAACAGCCCGCCACACCCAAAAGCAGCATTTCCATCGGACTAGGGCCGCGTTTCGCCTGCCCTTCCGCCGCCGCGCCTTCCATGACGACGCTGTGTCCGTTTTCGGTCGTGCCGACAAAGCACATTCCGTCTATCCATTTTGATGTAACTTGCATGATTGCCTTTCTGTCGCGAAAATGCCTGATAAACAGGCGCATTTTCATATTGTAAACAATTTCTACGGATAAATATAGGCGCAAGAATAGAGAAGGTCGTCTGAAAACTCGCAAAGCTTGTTTTCAGACGACCTTTTCCATGGTCAAGCCATCAGTTTTTCATCGATTGAACCGGCGCGGGAATCCTGCCGCCTCGGTTGACGAACACTTCGCACGAACCTTCTTTGACCGGCATTACTGGGGCGTAGCCCAACAGGCCGCCAAACTCGACGCTGTCGCCGACAGTTTTACCTGTTACAGGAATGATGCGCACGGCGGTGGTTTTGCTATTGATCATGCCGATGGCGGCTTCGTCGGCGATGATGCCGGAAATCGTGTGCGCGGGCGTGTCGCCGGGAACGGCAATCATGTCCAGCCCGACCGAGCAGACGGCGGTCATCGCTTCGAGTTTGTCCAGCGTCAGCACGCCTGCTTCGGCGGCGGCAATCATGCCTTCGTCTTCGGAAACGGGGATAAACGCGCCGCTCAAACCGCCGACCGCGCTGGAAGCCATCATGCCGCCTTTTTTCACGGCATCATTCAGCAATGCCAAAGCAGCCGTCGTGCCGTGCGTACCGCAGACACTCAAGCCCATTTCTTCAAGGATGCGCGCCACCGAGTCGCCGACGGCGGGTGTCGGCGCCAGCGACAAATCAAGAATACCGAACGGGATGCCCAGTATTTTCGAGGCTTCGCGGCCGATGAGTTCGCCCACGCGGGTGATTTTGAAGGCGGTTTTCTTCACGACTTCGGCGACTTCGGTCAGGCTGACCGCGTCCGAATTTTCCAGCGCGGCTTTGACCACGCCCGGCCCCGATACGCCGACGTTGATGACGGCGTCCGCTTCGCCCGAACCGTGAAACGCGCCCGCCATAAACGGATTGTCTTCCACCGCGTTGCAGAACACGACGATTTTGGCGCAGCCGAAACCTTCTGGCGTGATTTCAGCCGTGCGTTTGATGGTTTCGCCCGTCAGCCTGACCGCATCCATATTGATACCCGCGCGCGTGCTGCCGATATTGATGGAGCTGCACACGATGTCGGTCGTCTTCATCGCTTCGGGAATGGAGCGGATTAACACCTCGTCTGAAGGCGACATGCCTTTTTGTACCAGCGCGGAAAAACCGCCGATAAAGGACACGCCGATGGCTTTGGCTGCCTTGTCCAAAGTCTGCGCCACGCTGACGTAAGAATCGGCTTTGGTCGCCGCCGCGATTTGTGCAATCGGCGTGACGGAAATACGCTGATTCACAATCGGCACGCCGTATTTGGCAGACAGGTGTTTCGCCGTAGCGACCAAATCTTTACCGACAGTGGTAATTTTGTTGTAAATGTTTTGGTTCAGTACATCGATGTCGGTGCTGATACAGTCGTGCAAATCAATGCCTATGGTAATGGTGCGGACGTCGAAATGCTGGTCGGCAACCATTTTGACGGTTTCTAAAATTTCGCCGGATTGGATACTCATCACATTCCTCCGACTCAAATGCGGTGCATAGCTTGGAAGATTTCTTCATTTTGCATACGGATGTCGAGCGCGAGTTTTTTACTCTCTTCCGCAAACAAATCCAGCATTTCCTGCCGCGATTTGGGGCATTTCGAGGTATCCACCAAGATAATCATGGTGAAGAAATCGTCCATCAGCTGCTGGCTGATATTGAGGATATTGATTTGGTTTTCTGCGAGAATGCGCGAAACGTCGTACACGATGCCGACGCGGTCTTTGCCGATGACGGTGATGACTGAATTGTTCATAAGTCAGGGTCCTTGTAGGGGTCGTCTGAAAAATTGATTTGGGAAATTATAGCACCGCTTTAAAATAATATGACTTGGATTGTTGACAATTTTGTATTGCTCGAACCTGATATTCCGTCTGCCGTCATTCCCGCGCAGGCAGGAATGACGAAGTCCGGTAAGTCGCGAGCAAAAATAAAGTAATTTAGCTATAGAACTTAATTTTTAAGTCAAAAACAATGCAATAAAAAACGGTTGGTTTCCATTTCGGGAAACCAACCGTTTTATCTTCATCATTTCTCACAGCGGTAGGCCTTATCCATCGCCATAATTACTTCCCTGACTACCTTTTTCTGTTCAGGAGGCAGGTTTAAAAATATCTGAAACAGCATCTGATCCTGATAGCTTGCCGCACTTTCCCAAATGTGTTTATTGGGTTCTTTCGGTTTATCTAATTTGGCGACTTGGTAGGCTTTTTCGTCTGAAACCAATGCGCGAATATCTACTTCCAGCCATTCTGCCAACGTCTTAATTCGGGAAAGTGAAGGCAATCCCTCACCCCTTAACCAGCGGGCGACAGCGTGTAAGCCTATCGGTTTGCCGTAATGACGCAAATTAAATTCACGCTCAATCACCGAAGCCTTAGGCTCATAGCCTTTTTCAACCAAAATCCGTTGCAAATTTTCTGCAAATTGTTCTCTTTCATTCATATCTGCAACTTTAAAGAGTTCCTTTTTGCCAACGAAAAGCTTGATTGAAAATTACGTAACAATTATCATAATTACGCTTAAAATTACGTTATAAGTTACGCCAATTACGCTATGACCGGACAAATCAAATCAAAACAGCGCGTCGCCGACCACGGTGAAGTGTTCACCCGTGAACAAGAAGTCAATGCCATGTTGGACTTGGTGAAAAATGAAACCTTGCGGATTGAGTCGCGCTTTTTAGAGCCGGCCTGCGGCGATGGGAATTTTCTGATTCAGATTTTGAAGAGGAAGCTGGATGTAGTAGCGAAAAATTACCGGGCTTCGCAACGGGAATATGAGTTTTATACCGTACTTGCCCTTTGTTCCATTTATGGCATCGAGCTGTTGGAAGACAACGTGAAAACCTGTCGCAAACGGTTGTTTTCTTATATTGTTTTGCAATATGAAACCGAGCTTTCCCGTTTGCCGGGTGAAGCTTTTCTAAACACGTTGGAATTTATTTTGCGCCTGAATATTGTGCATGGCGACGCTTTAACGATGCGTTACACCGAAAGTAGCGAACCCTTGCATTTTTCGCAATGGTCGCCTGTACCGTTTCCACGCCGGTTTTCGCTCAAGCGGCACGATTTCCAATATCAATATTTAGTGGATAACGCAGGTTCGCCTTATCAGTCTCTACAAGAATTTAAAGGCCGTTATTTTTTGGACATCCAAAATGCAGAACCTCTCAATTAATTACAACCCCGACGTGCTTTCCTGTTTGGCAAATTTATCTAATGACGAAGTGTTTACTTCGCCTGCTCTTGCCAATCAGATGTTGGACTTACTGCCGCAAGAACTGTTTTGCTCATCAAAAACCACGTTTTTAGACCCTGCCGCCAAATCGGGCGTCTTTTTGCGTGAAATTGCCAAGCGGCTGTTGGCAGGGTTGAAAGACGAAATTCCCGACTTGCAAACACGGATCAACCATATTCTGACCAAGCAGATTTTCGGTTTGGGATTAACCGAACTGACCGCCTTACTGTCGCGCCGCACGCTCTATTGCAGCCGCGAAGCCGACGGCAAATATTCCGTTTGCGAAGCGTTTGCCGATCCGCAAGGGTATATTTTTTATACGCCTTTAAAGCACCAATGGGAAAATGGGCGTTGCACAAAATGCGGCGCAAGCCGCCAAGTGTATGACCGCGGCGATGAATTGGAAAGCCACGCCTATGCCTTTATTCATCAGGATTTAAAACAAATAAGTGAGAAATTGCCCGTGAAATTTGATGTGATTATCGGCAATCCGCCGTATCAGTTGAGCGATGGCGGCGCACAAGCCAGCGCCAAGCCGATTTACGATCAGTTTGTAGAACAGGCGATTAAATTACAGCCGAAATATCTTTCTATGATTATTCCGGCTCGTTGGTATGCCGGTGGAAAGGGGTTGGATAATTTCCGTAACCGAATGCTGAACGATGAACGCCTTTCTGTATTGCATGATTATCCTGATTCAACTGATTGCTTTGCAGGCGTAAGCATTAAAGGTGGCGTTTGTTATTTCCTGTGGGAAGAGCAGCGTAAAGGCGACTGCCTAGTCGTTACGCACGAAAAAGACAAAGTGATTTCAGAAATGAAGCGTCCGTTAAAAGAAGATGGGATAGATACGTTTATTAGGTATAACAATGCAATTGGGATTTTAAGCAAAGTAAAATCCAAGCAAGAGAAGAGTTTCAGTAAATTAGTCAGTTCAAGAAAGCCTTTTAATTTAGCTACAAATGTACGAGGCAGAACCACGCCTTTAAAAAATCAAATGCCGCACAACATTGTCAAACTCTATCAAAACGGCGGAACAGGTTATTTAAGCAGGGAAGAAATTCCTATTAATAAACAATGGATAGGCGAGCATAAAGTTTATATTGGGCGAGCTTATGGTGCTGGAGAAACTTTCCCCCATCAAATTTTAAATTATCCGATTTATGGTGAACCTAATTCGGCTTGTACTGAAACCTATTTGGTTATAGGTCCGTTTGACAGCAAAGAAATCTGTGAAAACGTCATGAGCTATATTCAAACACGTTTTTTCCGTTTTTTGGTGTTGCTGATTAAAAATACCCAAGATGCGCCTAAAAAAGTCTATGAACTTGTCCCAATACAAGATTTTTCCAAACCGTGGACGGATAAAGAACTTTACGAAAAATATGGTTTAAGTGAGGCGGAAATTGAATTTATCGAATCCATGATCCGGCCGATGAACAACGAATAAACCGTAGGGTGGGCTTTCCAACCCGCCGTTTTTCAGACGATATTGCGTATTTGGTAAGCTAAAACCCACCCCGCAAGCCAAACACAATAACGCTAAGGAAATCACTATGCCTTACCTTTCCCCTTTACGCCGCCCTAAAATTTATGCTTATTCCGACATCCGTTATCCCGATTGTCTGAAAGTGGGCTATACCGCCAAATCGGTCAAAGAGCGCGTGGAAGCGCAATTTCCCGTCAAACAGCCCGGTCAAAGCTACCGCATTGAATTGGACGAAGATGCGGTACGTGATGACGGTTCGTTTTTTACCGATCACGATGTACACAAAGTTTTGCTCAAGCATGGGGTTAAACGGGTTAAAGGCGAATGGTTTGAATGTACGGTAGAAGATGTTCAGACGGCATTGTTAGAACTGAAAACGGGTGTTGCGGTAAAGAAAAAGGCAATTTTCAATTTCGGTATGCGCCCCGAGCAGCAAAGTGCGGTAGAAAAAGCAGCGGATTATTTCCAACGTTTTACCGAAGATCCGTTGAACAAAGGCAAAATTCCGCATTTTTTGTGGAATGCAAAAATGCGCTTCGGCAAAACCTTTGCAGCCTATCAGCTGGCGAAAAAAATGGGTTGGAGAAAGGTGTTGGTTTTGACTTTCAAGCCCGCAGTGCAAAATGCGTGGCAGGAAGATTTGCAAGACCATTTGGATTTTCAGGATTGGCGTTTTGTAACCGATGGCAGCGATTGGCGTTCGCACGCCGATTTCCCGCAAATCTGTTTCGGTTCATTCCAAGATTATTTGGGTAAAAGCAAATCGGGCGGCATTAAGCTGAAAAACGAGTGGGTACACGCTATTAACTGGGATTGCGTGATTTTTGACGAATACCATTACGGCGCGTGGCGGGATAAGGCAAAAGACTTGTTTGCCGACAGTGAATGGGAAAAATCACAAGCCAAGCAGCAACATGCCGAAGAACAAGAGATGGAGCTGGATTCGCCCGATTATTTTGATGAGGATTTGTTGCCGATTACGACAGACCATTATCTTTATTTGTCAGGTACGCCGTTTCGCGCCATCAATTCGGGCGAATTTATTGAAGAGCAGATTTTCAACTGGACGTATTCCGACGAGCAGAAAGCCAAAGCGGCATGGCAAGGCGACAACAACCCTTATTTATCGCTGCCGAAAATGGTGATGCTCACTTATCAGTTGCCCGATGAGATTCGGGAAGTGGCGTTAAAAGGCGAATTTGCCGAGTTTGATTTGAATGTTTTTTTCTCTGCCGTAGGCGAGGGCGACAAAGCCAAATTCAAATATGAAAGCGAAGTGCAAAAATGGCTGGATTTGATCCGCGGACAACTGCTTTCTACGACGGTGGACAATCTGAAAATGGGCGCAGAGCGTCCGCCGATGCCGTTTAGCGATACGCATTTATTGGGCAGCCTGCTGCATACCTTTTGGTTTTTGCCGAATGTGGCAAGCTGCTATGCGATGAAAAATTTATTGGCGCAACAACAAAATACCTTTTATCACGACTATCAAATCCTTGTCGCCGCAGGCAATGAAGCAGGCATAGGCGCAGAAGCCTTGGTTCCGGTAAAAAAAGCGATGGAAAAACCGTTGCAATCCAAAAGTATTACGCTCAGTTGCGGCAAATTGACGACCGGCGTATCCGTTGCGCCGTGGGCAGGGATTTTTATGTTGCGCAACCTTGCCAGCCCTGAAACCTATTTCCAAGCGGCATTCCGAGTGCAAACGCCGTGGGTGTTGCGTGGGCATAATCCCGACAACCCCAACGAGCAATGTATCTTGAAAGAAAATTGCTATGTATTTGACTTTGCACCGGATCGCGCCTTGCGCCAGCTTGCTGATTACAGTTGCCAACTCAACACCGACAGCATCAACCCTGAAAAGAAAGTCGCGGAATTTATCCAATTCCTGCCCGTGTTGGCGTATGACGGCAGCTCTATGCGCGCGATTGACGCTTCGGGCATTTTGGATATGGCAATGAGCGGCACCACCGCCACGCTTTTGGCTCGCCGTTGGGAAAGTGCGCTGTTGGTGAACGTGGACAACGACACGCTGAAAAAACTCAAAAACAACGAACAAGCGATGAAAGCTCTGATGAATATCGAAGGCTTCCGCCAACTGAATTTGGATTTGGAAACCATCATCAACAAATCCGAAGCGGTGAAAGAAGCCAAACGGGAAGCAGGCGACAATCCAAGCAAAGAGCAGAAAAAATCCATCAGCAATGAAGAAAAAGCGGAAAAAATTTTGCGCAAACAAATTCAAGAAAAACTGATGAAATTCGCCACACGCATTCCGATTTTTATGTATCTGACCGATTATCGGGAATATATGCTGGAAGATGTCATCCGCCAACTGGATACAGGCTTGTTTCAAAAAGTGACGGGTCTAAACCAAGCCGATTTTGATTTGCTGGTCAGCCTCAATCTGTTTAACAAAGGCTTGATGAACGATGCCGTGTTCAAGTTCAAACGCTATGAAGACAGCAGCTTGGAATATACAGGCATTGTGAAACACACTCCCGAACAAATCGGTCTTTATGATACAACAGTGGATATTCGGGAATATCGTGGGGAATATTAATACCTGTTCCAGAAGGAATTTTAATGCCCGGGGAAACCGGCCGTCCGACGACCGCGGTATTTTGCTTTTCACCTTGAATCTGCCATTTTCTGTACCCAAACCCTATTCATTCCAAACTGCCCGTGCCTCTATAACTAAATTATTTTTTTCGATACGCAACCTACCTGTTTCATCATTCCCGCTTAGGCGGGAATCCATGTTGGAATTTCAGGAATTGTTTTTCAAATCAGGGGTTCTCAAGTTTTACGATGGATTCCCGCCTGCGCGGGAATGACGGGGGTGGAATCCTGAAATATCGAAGTTAGTATGTTTGCTTTAAGTTACCCGTTCCATCAATCCTGCTGCAACCGTTAATTCGAAAATAAGGTTTCTTAAAATGATGGCAAGACAAAGGTCGTCTGAAAACCATTTAACGAAACCGTTAACTTTGTTTTCAGACGACCTTCAGCTCAAACCGCCGCCTAAATCACTCCGAATAGGTAAACTTTGCGCGTTTGACGTTGCAAAGGATTTCATACGGAATCATACCGGCGGCTTCGGCGACTTCGTTGATATTAACAATGTCGCCCCACAATTCGACTTCGGCGCCCAAACCTTCTTTGGAAGCATCGAGTTCGACGGTGATCATGTCCATTGACACCCTGCCGATGATGCGGCTGCGTTTGCCTTCGACGGCAACGGGCGAGTTGGTCGAGGCTCGGCGCGGATAGCCGTCGGCGTAACCGCAGGCAATCAGGCCGACGCGTGTAGATTTGCTGGTATAAAACGTCGCGCCGTAGCCGATGGGTGAATGAGGTTGCAGGACGCGTTCGCCGAATACGCGGGAAGTCAGGCGCATGACGGGCTTCAGGCGCTCGTCTACGCCGCCGAACGGAGAGATACCGTAAAGTGCCAGTCCGGCGCGCCCCCAGTCACGGCGCGCTTCGGGAATATTCAAGATAGCGGCGGAATTAGCGAGGCTTTCTTCTCCTTCTAAGCCTTCACACGCCAAATCAAAGGCTTCAAGCTGCATTTCGGTCATGCCGTTGTCGGGTTCGTCGGCGCAGGCAAAATGGCTGAATTTAACAATGCTGTCAACGTGTTTGCATTGTTTCAGGGCGGTGTAGGCGGAAGTGTAATTGTGCGGAAAGAAGCCGGCGCGGTGCATACCGGAATCCATTTTGAGCCAGACTTTAACGGGATTCTGCCAATGATGGGCGATTAAGGCTTCGAGTTGCCATTGGCTGCCGACGCCCGGCCACAAATTGTATTTATCGACGGTAGCGTATTCCGACGCTTCAAACACGCCTTCGAGCAATACGATGGGATTGCTAATGCCGCTCTCGCGCAATTCGACGGCTTCGTCCATGGTAGCGACGGCAAATCCGTCGGCAATTTCGGACAATGCGTGGGCGCACCGTACCGCGCCATGTCCGTAAGCGTCCGCTTTAATAACGGCAAGCATTCTGCCGCCGTGAATCTGTTTCAGGGTTTGATAATTGTGGCGCAGATTGTCCAAGCGGATTCGGGCATTTAATGGACGCATGATTTGTTCTTTCCGTTAATGAAGGTCGTCTGAAAATGGATATTCACGTTTTCAGACGACCTTTCGGTATTTTTAACGACTACATTATAGGCTTAAAGAGAGGGTTTTTAAATATCTTAATGAAATGAAGAAAATCGGAATATATAGCCCGTCTGTTCAAACATATTCTGCCGATTTGTATTTAAATTTCAAAAATCAGCCTACTCTCTCTCCAAAGCACTTATAAAATGAAAGAAAAATAAACCCTGCTGATTTACCGAATCAGACCGCCTGTAACGCAATATTGTGATGAATCAAACTTCCTGACAGATAAACCCGCGATTGCTTGTCAGTCGGTAGATTTTAAAACATAATGCTTACGCGCCTAAGTATTGGAGTTTTACTACAAACACATGATGGGTAAGCCGTACGCAGCGCAGCAGTTCCAGCCAATCAACTCAAAGCAAGGAAGGCCTAAAATGAAAGTAACCAGTTTCGGCGAAGTGTTGTGGGACGATTTTCCAAGCGGCAAAGTGTTGGGCGGTGCGCCGTTGAACGTTTTGGTCCGTTTGCAATCCTTCGGAGTCGATACCGCCATCATCAGCCGTCGCGGCGATGATGCCGACGGAGAAGAGCTGCTGCGCCAAATCCAAGCGAAAAATGTCAATACCGACCTGCTGCAAGTGTGCAAAGAATGCGATACCAGCTTGGTCAAAGTCATCTTGGACAAATGCGGCAGCGCGTCATACGAAATCGTCTATCCCTGCGCTTGGGACCGCATCGTCGTCGAAGATGCCGCCTTGCAGCGTGTCGCCGAATCCGATGCCTTCGTGTTCGGCAGCCTTGCCACCCGCGACGAGATTTCCCGCTCGGCATTAGATAAACTGATGGAAAAAGCCAAATTCAAAATCTTTGACGTCAACCTTCGCAAACCCCACTACGACACCGACCGCCTGCTCGCCACCATGAAGCGTGCGGATATGCTCAAGCTCAATGACGACGAATTGTACGAATTGTCCGCCGCTTACGGCTCGCCCTACCACAGCATCGAACAAAACATCGCCTACCTCACCCAACTGACTGGCGCAAAAATCATCTGCGTCACCTTGGGTGGACACGGTGCAATTTTATACAAAGACGGCGAACTCTACCGCCACTGCGGCTTCCGCATCAAAGTTGCCGATACCGTCGGCTCCGGCGACAGCTTCTTGGCAGGACTGACCTACAAACTGCTCAACAATGCCGAGCCGCAAGAAGCCATTACCTTCGCCTGCGCACTCGGCGCCCTAGTCGCCTCTAGACACGGCGCGACGCCCGACATTTCCTTACAGGAAATCGAAAGCTTCATGAATCCGGCTTGATGTTTGCCATCAAAGGATGTCACAACAAAAGGTCGTCTGAAAACGGAAAATCTGTTTTCAGACGACCTTTTCATATCCCTCAATCCCGATACGCCCAATGATTGACCGGACCGTGTCCCGCGCCGATGTTCAAAGGATTGCGAATCGCCTCGGTAATGTATTTTTTGGCGGTTTGCACGGATTCGAGCGTCTCGAAACCTTTAGCCAACTCGGCGGCGATACAGGCGGAGAACGTACAGCCGGTACCGTGCGTATGCGCTGTTGGGAAACGGCGGTCGGTAAATTCAAACACCTCATCCGGCGTAAACAGCCAGTCGGTACAGTATTCGCTGCGGCTGTCGCCCAAATGCCCGCCTTTAATCACTACATTTTTCACGCCGCAATCTTGCAGGATTTTGGCGGCGCGTTCCGCATCTTGGCGGTTTTCAATGCGCACGCCCGTCAAGGCTTCCGCTTCGGGCAGGTTCGGCGTCAGAATGTCCGTATCGGGCAGAAGCAGGCGTTTCATCGCTTCGACGGCGGAATCCTGCAACAGCGGCGCGCCACCTTTGGCAATCATCACCGGATCGAGGACGCGCTTGCCGAAACGGCATTTTTTCAGATTTTCGGCAACGCATTCAATCACTTCAGCCGTACCCAGCATCCCGATTTTATAGGCGCGGATTTCAAAATCGGCGCGGACGGCTTCGATTTGCGCGGTGATGATGTCGGTCGGAACCAGATGCACCGCCGATACGCCGAGCGTATTTTGCGCGGTCACAGCGGTCAGCACGCTGGTGCCGAACACACCGCGCATCTGAAATGTCTTCAAATCCGCCTGTATCCCCGCCCCGCCACCGGAATCCGAGCCGGCAATGGTCAGCGTTTGGACGAATGTTTCTTCCATTTGGTTTCTCCTATTGCTTGGTTGGACGATTTAGGAAGCGGTTTGAAGGTCGTCTGAAAACCCATCATTCTTGTTTTCAGACGGTGTTTTATTTTTATTTTATTGTTACAACGAAATATTTACAGCTGTATTTTAGTTGGTTTATCCCGGTTTGAAATGGGGGATTTTAGGGATATGTTTTTACAATTTTCACGGACTCAGCCCGAAATCCCCATCCCGACTTTTTACTATTCCAACAAAGAGGTTGTCTGAAACCTGCTTTTCAGACGACCTAACTCTAAATAAATCATTATCCATCAATAATTTCCAATTCAAGCAAAGCCCTGTACACGCCATCTTCATCTACACTCGGAGCAATAAATTTCGCCGCGGCCTTCGCCGCAGCCTCACCATTTCTCATGGCCACGCCGAAGCCGACGGATGAGAGCATTTCCAAATCATTAAAGCTGTCGCCAAAAGCCATAACATCTTCCATGCCTATACCCAACTTTTCTACTGCATGTGCAATGCCTCTTGCTTTTGAACCTTCGCGGCGCAGCATGTCCAACGCAGACTCGTGCCAACGCACGGATTTGAAGCCTTCGGATTGGATTTTTCCGATAATCTCCTGCTCCTGGGCTTTATCTGCAAACACCAGCATCTGATAAACCGATTGTTTGCGGAAATATTCTTTATCCACTTCAAAAGCAGGCAGGATGTGCAACAAGGCTTCTTTTACCCTTTCGCCGGCAGCCGATGCGACAATTTCATCATTATTTACAAAAGCATAATCAATATACTGACTGTCAAAAAATGTACACATCCGCTCCACTTCGGCTTCAATCATCGGATAAGCCTGCAACACCTCTCCGTGAAACGTCGTGTATTGCCCGTTAATCGTAACCAGCATATCAATGCCGCTGTCGCGTATCAGGGTTTTCACCTTACCCGGAATGGCTACCGGCGGTCTCCCCGTCGCAATCGCCGTCAAAATACCCCGCGCTTTCAATGCCTCCATCGCTTTAGCAACAGACGGGCGCAGCGTATCGGTATATTTTCGGTATAACGTGTCATCAATATCGAAAAAAATAATTTTTGGCGTATTCATTATCAGGCATACAATCGGTTTCAGACGACCTATATTGTAACGTGCAATTACCGGAACAATGCACAATTTCTACATGCAATGATGTAAACAAGCTGTGTATAAATCCTACTTCATATTGATTCCCAAAAGAAAAACAAACCTGATTAAAAAATAAGCAGGTTATCAGAAGTCGTCTGAAACCTGCTTATTCCATTTTCGCCATTATTACATTAAGCAATAATTTTGACACTTTCCCGCTCCCGCCTGAATTTCATTTTAAGCAACGCGGGCAGACTGTCATCAAAGTACCAGCCGCCGTCCGGCATAGCAATCGCCCCACCGGCACAACGCAAAGTGATGCTTTTTCCGGATAAGCCGTCCGTCTCCGTAATCTCTACCTCATGCGCTCTCCCCCAGTCTGCAACGGGCAACAAATGCGCCAATTCGCGGACACGTCCGTTTTGCGCTTCTATCCCATCCTCGGTACGGCAGGCGCCGTCGCATTGCCCGAGTGCCTGTACAGGACACGGCACACCTTTTCCATTTGCAACAGGCAGGATATTCAAGGCATCAGGACAAAGTCTGTTTTCCAGCGCCCAACTATTAAGCGCGCGTTTGGCGGCTTTTTTATGGATGAACAACCCATACGGGCGGACAGCACGACTGCCATTATCCAAAGGCACAATCCTTGCCTGCAATACACCGTGTTCGTCGGGAGAAAAACGAACCGTAGAAAATGCAGTAGGCTTGGAAACGACTCGTTCAGGTGGGCGGATACCATATTCCCTCATCGCCTGCGCCTTCAGCCATACCGAATGCAGGCTGCCCAACGCAGGAATAAAACGCACGGAAGCCGCAGCCTTCAAATAAAGCGGAACTTTTTTACCATGCAGCATTTCTGCCGTTTCGCTATACGCTTTCTCCAATGCAACTACCGCCTGCGCCTTGCCGAATGCGTCAAACCAGACCAACACACCTTCGCTGTCCGGCAACGCATAAAGCTGCGCCGCCAAAGCATCCGTTACCCAATTCGGCAGCATTTTCGGATTCATCAAAGACCGGCAGTAATTATCCCAATCCTCTGTATTCTTTTCGCGCAAGCTGTGTTCCAAATAATCGCTCAAAGCCAAAACATCGGTCATCGCGCGATGACGGTTTTCCACTGCAATTGCGTTCCGTTCGATAATGCTGTCCAAATTGTGTTTGTAAAACTCGGGATAAAGGCGGCGCGACAACTGGACGGTACACAAAGCAGGCGCAGCAAAATCAATTCCGGCACGGCGAAACTCGTGACGCAAGAAGGTATAGTCGAAACGGCTGTTATGCGCCACCACCACTGCCCCCTGTAAAAGCGGCAATAACTGTGAAGCAATTTCCGCAAACAACGGGGCCGTTTTTACCATTTTATTGCTGATGCCCGTCAGTTGCTCGACAAATTCAGGAATCGGCTTACACGGATTCACCAACCACTCATAACGGCATACGTTTTGTCCGCCGAAACGCAGCAAAGCAACTTCCGTTACCCTGTCTTGATACAGATTCCCGCCGGTAGTTTCCAAATCCACCACAACCACAGGCCTCCCGAAACGGAAAAATGCCTTCTGCAACAACGGCCAGCGAGAAACGCTCTCCATTTTATTTTCCTGTAAATTCAACCAATAGCCGCGCATTTTACACTTTCCCTGTTTATTTTCCAACAACGCCCTTGACAGAATTCCACCCCCTCACTATAATTTAAATCTTTGTTACAGCGCACCCGTAGCTCAGTTGGATAGAGTATCTGGCTACGAACCAGAGGGTCGGGCGTTCGAATCGCTCCGGGTGCGCCAAAAAATCTATTTATCCGCGCCCATCGTCTAGCGGTTAGGACATCGCCCTTTCACGGCGGTAACCGGGGTTCGATTCCCCGTGGGCGTGCCAGTTTTGATTAAAGCCTTGCTGTTTTAGCAAGGCTTTAGTTTTTAAACCATCTTGAATGACCGCCATCTTGAATACCTAGGGCAGGCAGCACCTGACTTGTTTATTTCTATGTTGCCATAAGAGACCTATCAATATTATTTCTTGCCCCTATTCCAATCAAAAGGTCGTCTGAAAACCATTTTCAGACGACCTTTCCTTATTTATATCAAGCCTGTTTATTCCAACGTTCGATGGATTCTTTAATTACTTTTTTTGCTTCTTCCACATCGCCCCAAGATTCAACTTTGGTTGTACCTGCTTTTTTCAGGTCTTTGTAGTGGTTGAAGTGAAATTCGATTTGCTTGATCAGCTGCTGCGGCAAATCGGCAAGGGTTTTGTAGGCGTTGCCGTTGTTGCGGTCGTCAGCGGGAACGCAGACGATTTTGTCGTCCACTTCGCCGTCATCGACAAACTTCATCACACCGATGACGCGCGATTCCAAGAAGATGCCTGTCGCCAAAGGCTGTTCGGTAACCAGCAATACGTCCAATTCGTCGCCGTCTTCGTCCAAGGTTTGCGGGATGAAGCCGTAGTTGGTCGGCTTGGCGAAAATCGCGGGTTCGACGCGGTCAAGTTGGAATGCGCCGAGGCGGCGGTTCCATTCGATTTTGTGGTTGCTGCCGGCGGGAATTTCGTTGACGACGTTGATAATGCCGCCGTCCACATCGCCCGGAGTCAGGATTTTATTGAAGTCTGCCATTTTATTTCCTTTATTTGACGGAAGTTTGAACGGCGGAAGTATAGCAAACAAAAGACTCTCTGAAAATGCGGAAAAAGGTCGTCTGAAAACGCAATCGCTGTTTTCAGACGACCTTTAAGCAATCAGGCTGGTTCTATTTCCCCAACCTTTTCCCCAATTCCAAAATAGCCCTTTTGTTCGACGGGGAGAACACTTTTTCCGCCGCTTCTTCTATGCCGAACCATCCGTAAGCGACGTGTTCGTCGGGTTGCAAAACAATAGCCGTATCGCGCGGGATTTCGGCGGAAAAGATGTGTTCGCGGTTTTCAAACACGCCTTTCGGATAGCGGTGCCGCCAGTGATGGTAGATTTCGTAAACCGTGCTGTCGTGCCAGTTGCAGAGCTGTCCGTCCGCAAGGCGGATGCCGGTTTCCTCCCAAACTTCGCGCTTGGCGGTTTCCTCTATGGTTTCGTCCGGCTCGATGCTGCCGGTTACCGACTGCCAAAAACCTTGCGGCGAAGTGCGTTCGATTAGGAGAATATTACCGTCTGAATCATGCAAAACCACCAGCGCGGACACGGGATACTTCAAGGGCTTTGCCATCAATCGTCTCCGGCAGAGTCCATCGAAGGGTCGGATTTGGTATCGCTTCGCGCCTGCATTCCCGCCTTGATCATAGCAATGCTGCTCGGCTCCAGTTCTTCATTCAAGATGCGGACTTCGCGTTGCGGATAAGGGAACTCGATGTCGTGTTCGTTAAACTGCTGCCAAATATCCAGAAAAATCGCTGATTGCAGCGCGGCAAAGCCGTTTTCAGGATCTTTTACCCAATATGTCACGCGCAAATCAATGCCGTTGTCGCCGAAATTGGTAACCACTGCCAAAGGTGCAGGATTTTCTGATACGCGGGATTGTGCGGCGGCCGCGCTTTTTATGATTTCCAAGGCTTTAATCAAGTCGGAATGATAGGCGACCTGTATATTGAATGCCTGCTGTAATTCGCGGCTGGTATACGATTCATTGACCACCATCGAGGTAACGAATGTCTCGTTCGGAATCAGCGCCTCCGTACCGTTGGCATTGCGCAGCACGACGAAACGCGAAGTGATTTTGGTGACATAGCCGGTAAAGTTGTTGACCGTCAAACGGTCGTTCATGCGGATAGAACGGTCGCCCAAAATGATAAAACCCGAAATATAGTTGCTTGCCACTTTTTGCAGACCGAAACCGATACCGACACCCAACGCACCGCCGAACACCGACAATACCGTCAAATCAATCCCCACCAGCGGCAGCGCAATCAATACCGCCAAAACCATCATCACCGTTTTGATGATTTTGGACAAAATCATGGACAGATTATTGTCCAGGCTGCTTTTTTCCAAACGCTCGCCGATAAAGCGCGCCAACCACGACGCGCCTATCATCAGAAGCCCGACCCACAAAATCCCGTTCAAAATTATCAACAGGCTCAGTTTGCCCGAACCGACCGAGAAGCTGATGCCGTCGAGTATCGTCAAAATCTTATCGTCCAAGCCCGACAGCCAAATTACGAAGCCTACCCACAAAACCATGGATACCGCCCGCTCCAGCCAGTCGGTCAGTTTGTTTTGCGGCAAAGCGGCATGAACCACCGCCACGCTGACCCGAATCAAAATCATCCAGCGCGCCGCCAAAATCAGCAAATGCAGCCATACCGCGCGAAATTCCGTCAGATTGCAGACAAACAAAGCCACCGCACCGAAAATCATCATCAGCACCGGCCACAAAATCCGCCTGCCGATATGCCGCAAAAGCGCGAAGTTGCCTCGTTCCGAAAAGAAATAACGGTTTTTTAGTCGGTTTGACAACCAAAACGCTACCGCCATCAGTATCAATACGCCGACCAGCTCGATCCAGCCCGAAACCTGTCCGAAATTGCGCTCTACCAAGCTAGACGTAAACGCCTGACGCGCAAACAATTCATGCAAAATATTGTCCATCAGCCCTGTTTTTTCATTAAAAATAAAAAGCTGTAATTATATAGCAGCCGTAAAATTCCGCCACATCCGTTTGCCATTTGAATGTCGTCTGAAAAATATTGCGGATTCAAATCGAATGTGAAATATTTCCCGACACGCCCTGCCTGACGCCAAACAAATTCAAAGCCGCTTCAATCAGATAGCCGAAACCGTCAGGCTTCACCCTTGCCAAAGCCGGACAAGAAAACTATAATCCGAAACTTATCGAGTCGGAGTGTGGCGCAGTCTGGTAGCGCACTTGCATGGGGTGCAAGGGGTCGAAGGTTCGAATCCTTTCACTCCGACCAAAAATTCAACAGCCCGGTTATTTTTGACCGGGCTGTTTTTTTGTATTTGCCTATTTTAAATCTTATATTTCAAGCGTTTCAATCGATCAAAAGGTCGTCTGAAAACCCCAAATCAAGGTTTTCAGACGACCTTTTTACCGTATTTTCGGTTAATCAGCCCTCCGTCTTCGGCTCGGGCACGTCAAATACCTGGCGCAGGTAGGCGAGAAAGGTGTTGTTGGTGGTCATGGTTTTGCCCGGAGAGTCCGAGAGTTTGGCGACGGACTGGCCGTTACACTCGACGAGTTTCAGGACGATGTTCAACGGGGTATGCCCCATGTCGTTGGTGAGGTTGGTGCCGATACCGAAGCTGGTTTTGAAACGGTCTTTGAAATATTGGTGCAACGCCCATGAGCGTTCGATGTCCAGCCCGTCGGAGAAGGTCAGCATTTTGGTGCGGCTGTCGATTTTGAGTTTTTTGTAATGGGCATACGCTTTGTCGCCCCATACATAGGGATCGCCGCTGTCGTGGCGCAGACCGTCGAAGAGTTTGGCGAAATAGAGGTCGAAGTCGCGCAGGAAGGCGTCCATGCCGACCACATCGGTCAACGCGATACCGAGGTCGCCGCGGTATTCGTGTACCCAGCTTTCGAGGGCGGCTTTTTGGAAATTGCGCAGGCGCACGTCAAGGGCTTGGAAGGCTTGGAGGAACTCGTGTGCCATCGTGCCGATAGGGGTGATGCCGATTTTTTTGGCGAGATAAACGTTGCTGGTACCGCGCACGATGTCGGGTGCGGCTTCGAGCAGGGTGCGGATGACATGTTCCTGCCAGTCGAGGGTGTAGCGGCGTCGGGTGCCGAAGTCGGAGATGAGAAACGGCGGATCGTTCGGGTTTTGCCCGGCGGAGATTTCTTTGAGGCGCTGCGCTTTGGCTTGAAGGCGGCGTTCACCTTCTTCAAGGACGGCGGGGGTTTCGAGACGGCGGAAGTAGAGTTCGTTGACGATGGCGAGGATGAAGATTTCAAAGAACATCGCCTGAATCATGGGGCCTTCGATGCGGATGTTCAGACGACCTTCATTGTCGGGGCTGACTTCGACAAAGCGGCGTTGCAGTTGGAAGAGTTCGAGATAGTCGACAAAGTCGCTTTTGATGAAGCGCAGGCTGCGCAGGTAGTCGAGTTCGTCGTGGGTGAAGCGCAATTGGCAGAGCGCGTCGAGTTCTCTTTCAAAGTCGGCTTGGATGTCGGCAAGCGGGTAAACCATGTCTTTGTTGCGACAGCGGAACTCGTAAAGGCTGTGGGTTTGGGGGAATTGGTGCAGTATCACCTGAAGCATGGTGAACTTGTACAGGTCGGTGTCGAGCAGGGAGCGGATAACGGGCGTTTGAGGTGCGGTCATGGCTTTTCTCTCGTTCAGCGTAAATGTAAAGCATTATTAGAACACGGTTAGACGGGCGGGTGTTACTTTTTTTGGCCGGGGGAATGTTGAAAAGGTCGTCTGAAAGCTTTCAGACGACCTTTGTTTTGTGATTCAAGCCTTATGCTTTTTCCTTGAGCGCGGCGTTTAGGACGCATCCTAAAACAAAGCCGACGGTTGCGGGCAGCAGCCAGCCCAGTCCGACGTCGTAGAGCGGCAGTGCGCCGTTGATGTCGGTGGCGACTTCTTTGCTGAAACCGAACGCGGCTTTATAGGCATCGAGCAAACCGACTGCCAGCGTTGCCATCATGGTGCAAAAATAGACGATACGGCTGCCGCCGAACAGTTTATGCAGGAAGACCAACAGAATGATGACGATGGTCAGCGGGTACAGCAGCATCAGCATCGGGATGGAGAAAGTCAGGATGGAGGACAGGCCTTTGTTCGCCAACGCCATAGACACGAGGGTATTGATGACGACGAACATTTTGTAAGAAATGCCGGGACACAGACGGTTGAAATATTCGGAACACGATGTAATCAATCCGACGGCGGTACTCAAGCAGGCGAGCAGGACGATGACGCCTAAGAGGATGTTGCCGGGTACGCCGAAATAGAAATTCGCGGTTTTCGACAACACTTCCGCGCCGTTTTCCTGAAGTCCCAAGCCCGCCACGCTGGTCGCGCCCATATAGCCGATGAAGAGGTACACCAATGCCAGACAAGATGCAGCGACGATGCCTGAAACGGCGGTTGTCCGCAGCAGCTCGGAGCGGCTGTCCACGCCCATCGCGCGCACGGCGTCAATGACGATAATGGAGAACACCAGCGAAGCGAGTGCGTCCATTGTGCCGTAGCCCTCCAAAATGCCTTTTATGAACGGACGAAGGACAAAATCGCCTTGTGCCGCCGCAGGAACACCCATCGGATTCAGCGCGGCGTAGCCGACTAAAACGGCAATTGTCAAAAGCAATACGGGCGTCAGAATTTTACCGATACGGTCGACCAGTTTGCCCGGCGACATTGACAGCCAATACGCTACGCCGAAAAACGCCACGCTGAATGCCGCCAGCCCGACTGTTTTCTGGCTTCCATCTAAAAACGGCGCGACGGCAATCTCAAACGACACCGTCGCCGTACGCGGCATGGCAAACAAAGGCCCGATGGACAAATACAACGCGACGGCAAACGCCACACCGTACCAAGGCGCAATCCTCGAAGCCAGCGCCTGCACATCGCGTGAGCCTGAATAGCCGGTAGCAATCACGCCCAACAGCGGCAAGCCTGCGCCAGTCAACAGAAAGCCCGTCATCGCAGAAAGCCAGCTTTCCCCCGCCTGTTGTCCGAGATAAGCGGGGAAAATCAAATTGCCCGCACCGAAAAACAAAGCGAACAACATCAGACCGACCGCCCACAGCGAGGCTTTACGGTTGAGTGGGGAAACATTACTGATCATAATACGTACCTATTGGGTTATATAGTGGATTAAATTTAAACCAGTACGGCTTTGCCTCGCCTTAGCTCAAAGAGAACGATTCTCTAAGGTGCTCAAGCACCAAGTGAATCGGTTCCGTACTAATTGTACTGTCTGCGGCTTCGTCGCCTTGTCCTGATTTAAAGTTAATCCACTATAAAATACTGTTGATCCAAATTAGTATGGGTTTGCCAAGCGTGATTCCTGCGCGGTCGGTTGCCGCGGATGGGACATTCTGTTTTGCTTCGCGTTCAAACTTGAAGCTTATAAAGCTGTTGCGCTTTTAAAGTCGTCGGAGGGGTCGTCTGAAACGCCCTCTTCTGCTTCCGAGTGTTCTAAATTTTCCTGTTTCAGGCTGATTTCGATTTCGCCGTAGCTGTCCGGTTGGACGATGCGGACCAAACCTTCTTTGGCAAGCTCCAACAGCGCGATGAAATTGACGACCACATACGCCGCGCCCTGCTCCGGCTTGAACAAATCGCTGAATTTGCATATCCCGCTCTCGTTCAGACGACGTAAAACCGCCGTCATCTGCGCACGCACGGAAATGGTTTCCTGAATCACTTCATGGCTGCGCGTATGTTTCGCCCGCGACAAAATGCCCAGCCAAGCCTGCGTCAAATCGGCGACATACACCTCCGGTAGCTTCGCCTCGACCGCGATTTCCAACGGCAGATACGCCCAAGCAAAATCCCGTCCTGCGCGCGGCAACGCATCCAAACCCTGCGCCGCCAGCTTCATCTGTTCATAAGCCAAAAGGCGGCGCACCAGCTCGGCACGCGGATCCGCCTCCTCATCCTCGACCTCTTCGGGACGCGGCAGAAGCAGGCGCGATTTGATTTCAATCAGCATCGCCGCCATCAAAAGATATTCCGCCGCCAAATCAAACTGATACGCTTCCATTTGGGCGATATAGTGCAGATATTGCTCGGTAATCTTCACCATCGGAATATCGAGAACGTCGATATTTTGTTTGCGGATCAGGTAAAGCAGCAAATCCAACGGCCCTTGGAAGCTGCTTAAGACAACCTTCAAAGCATCGGGCGGAATAAACAAATCCTGTGGCAAATCGGTAACGGGCTGACCGAATACCCACGCGACCGTGTGTTCAGACGACGTTGCCGCAGCGGGAGAGATAAGGTGTTCTGAAGGCATGATTAGAGGAGCTTTTTCTTATTAGGTTCGATGGGTGGTTAATCAATAACAGGGCCGTCTGAAAACACAGCGGGGTTCTCCAAAACGAGTGCGGCAAAACAAAAATCAGCCTTTTTTGCGTTGGCTTTTCAAAGAAGCGATGGCAATGGCAAGCGTTTGCGCCAACGCCATGCCCAGCAGCGGCAAAGCGACGAAAAACGAACCGATCAGTACCGTAACGGCATCACGGGAAAACACAAAACCATCGCGCACCAGCATCGCAATTATCCAAGCCAATAGCAGCAGCCACTCGCAGCCGACCAAAAACCAAATCATCCCGACCGAGCAGCGTTTGCGTCATTTAATGATGACAGCGTGCAAAAGGCTGAATATCGGAACGGACAGGAAAGGATAAAGGAAATTGGGAAACGGCCGCGGATAGTCATCCTGAAAACACAAATAATCGCCCGACTGCATGTCGCATCCCATTGCGCCAAATATCGGATCGACGGCATACATCAACACGCCGAACCACACCGCATAAATCAGGCTACCGATAAAATAGGCTTTAAAAAATCGGGTCATCTCATTTCCGTCCCGCAATATGTTCCACCGCCGCCTGCACACAATACAGCCCAAACGAAGCCGTTACCAACATACTCGCCCCATAGCCCGCGCAGGACAACCCTTGCGGCGCAGCATCGGTCGAACACGCTTCGCCCGATTGCGGCGGCGTAATGTTTTCAGTCGAGAACACACACGGCACGCGCATTTTTTCTTTGGTATCGCGGCTGAAACCGTAGCGTTTGCGCAAGGTGTAGCGCAGGTTGGCAAGCAGCGGGTCGTGGGTTACGCGGCTCAAATCGGCGGTTTGAATCAACGCCGGATTTTTCTGTCCGCCCGCGCCGCCACTGAGGATAAACGGCTGTTTGTGTTGCACAAAATAAGCCGCCATCGCCGCCTTGACGCGAACTTGATCTATCGCGTCGATCACAAAGTCGAAAGGTCGTCTGAAAAGCGTTTCCAGATTGTCTTCCGTCACAAAATCCTCGATTTCCTCCACTTCACATTGCGGATTGATTTGGGCAATGCGTTCGCGCAACGCCGTCACCTTCGCCTTGCCGAAATCATCGGTCAAAGCGTGCAATTGGCGGTTGACATTGGACTCGGCGACGTTGTCCAAATCAATCAAGGTCAAACGACCGATGCCCGTCCGCGCCAAAGCCTCCACTGCCCAAGAGCCTACCCCGCCCACGCCGACCACGCAGACGTGTGCGCGCGAAAACCGCTCCAGTGCTTCATCTCCGTAGAGTCTGGCAATACCGCCGAAACGGCGCGAAGGAAGAAAAACGGTGTCGTTCATACCCAACCTTGTGATATATCAATAAATGAATGAAAATCAACGCAAAACGCTGCGGACGAATGCGACACATATTATACTGGAAAGCAGACGGGCTGTTGCAGCAGCCCGAAAGAGTCTATAATCGTTTCATATCGGACCCTTCCCAACCGCATGAAACAAAGTGCCGCCTGCGGCGCAAAAGGAGAATGAACTATGTACAAACATCTGGTTGTAGCCGTTGACGGCAGCGAAACTTCCCTCAACGCCCTGAAACACGCCGCCGAGTTGGCAAGCGTCAACAACGCCCGCCTGACTTTGGTACACGTCGCCAATCCTGCCGAATATATGGCGCTCGCCCCCGAATTCTTGCAACACGAAAGCTACGAAGCCGCCGCCGTCGCCCAAGGCAACGAGGTCTTGGACTTTGCCGAAAAAAGCGCCCGTGAAAACGGCGTGGAAAACATCGTCAAACACCTGCTCGTCGCCAACAAAGGCGCGCGCGAAATGGCTCAGGATTTGGTCGATTACGCCGATGAAAACGGCGCCGACCTGCTGGTACTCGGCACACACGGCCGCACCGGTCTGATGCACCTCTTAATGGGCAGCTTCGCCGAAACCGTGATGCGCCAAAGCCACCTGCCGCTTCTGATTATCCGCAGCAAAGCGGAAGAGGCGTAAGGGTCTGCCCTATTGAAAAGGTCGTCTGAAATCTCAAACTAAGGTTTTCAGACGACCTTTTTTCATCTTATTTCAAATAGGTTTTACGAATTATTGATTATAAATCATGAAATTCTTCGCAATGTCATTCGCCTACACTAACAAATAACTCCCTCCCAAAACCAAACCCATAACAAAAAGGTCGTCTGAAAACCAAAATCCGGTTTCAGACGACCTTTGTTTTGATTCGGCTTACTTAGGTGCAGCCAAGATGCCTGTCAGGTTCAATATGAACAAAACCGTAAATCCGGTCAGGTAAATCAAGCCGAGGATGGCGAGGAAGTTCATACCTGAGGTCAGCTTGTGGCGTTCGTCGCCTTTAACGAGGCGGTAGTTCAGCCAAGCGAACACGGGGGCGGCAACGAAGGCGGTAATCATGGCGAATTTGAGCAGCTCTGCCATCGCGCTGTTGAACCAGAAAATCACTGCCAAGCCCGTGCCTGCGACCCAAACGTTCCAGGCAAAGAGTTCCACGTTTCCCGTTTTGTCTTTGCCGCGCAGTAGGCGCACCGGCTCGGCAATCGCGCGAGCATAGCCGTCGACTACGGTAATCGTTGTGCCGTACATGCAGGCGAAGGCGATAAACGCCACCATAGGACGCGACCAGTCGCCGATGGTGACGGCGTACATATTGATCAGTTGACCGACGTATTTGCCGCCCGCCATCTGCACTGCTTCGCCGTTGCCGTACTGCACATACGCGCCCAAGGCGAGGAAGACGACCGCCAACACTGCGCTAGTGATGTAGCCGACGTTGAAATCGAAAATACCGTCGCGGTAGCTGGAAGGATTGATGCGTTGTTTTTCCGTTACCCACAGCGAGTTGATGGCAGAAATTTCAATTGGCGCCGGCATCCAGCCCATCAGCGCGATTAAGAAGCCCAAGCCTGCCAGTGTCCATGGGGTAGGCTCGATAAAGTCGGGTTTCATCTGCATGCCGCGCGACATGGCGATGGCGGCGGCTGCGACTGTGGCAATCGTCAGGCTGACGATGATGATTTTGGAAACATTGTCCAAAGCCTTGTAGCGTCCGCTCGCCAAGATAATCAGACAGGAAGCCATAATCAGCGCGGAGATTGCGCCGATATTCAGCGTCAGCGAAGGAATTGCCATTTTGACGATGGCAGCGGTCACGATGGCGACCGCACCCGCGTTAATCGTTGCCGATACGACGCATAAAATCAAGAATACCCACAAGTAAACGCGGCTTTTCTCCGCATAGCCTTCAATCAGGCTTTTGCCCGTATCCAGCGTGTAATGCGCGCTGAAACGGAAAAACGGGTATTTGAAGAGGTTGGTCAAAATAATAATCAATGCAAGCTGCCAGCCGTAAAGCGCGCCCGCCTGCGTCGAGGCAATCAGGTGCGAGCCGCCGACCGCTGCCGAAGCCATCATGATTCCGGGACCCAGCGCGTTGATTTTGCTTTTCCAAGTCGAAGCGTGTGTGTGTTGTTCAGACATCATTCTCTCCGTCTTTTTTCAGACGACCTTCACAAAAAAAGGCGTATTTTAACGTAAATCAAGAGATTATCTAACAGACATTTCGGATATTTCATGCCGAAATATGTTAAAAATAAGCTGTACCGAATCGAAAATCTCCAATTATCAGCATTTTGTGGCTGGAAACCTTTTTCAGACGACCTTGTATCGCTTTTTACACCCAATCAGGACAGAACCCGAAAAACAACATACTTAATATCTAATTTGGGGTTAGTGTTGTGCAGAGGCTTTCAGGTACTTGCTTTGATGATAAACTTTTACAAAAAAATCAATACCCGAAAATAAAAGAAAAAAACAATAAAATAAGTTATTTTGTTATGATAAATTTTCAACTTATTTAATTTCGTACAACCAGAATAACCCTTCCCGAAAATTTCTTTGTATAGCTTTGCATATCTGCATATTGTATATTTTTTCGGAACGGATAAAATATGTTCTGCTTTCAAAACAAAGCAAGGATGGCGCCGGATAGTCCACGCCACACATCACTCTTTTCTCACTTTATGGAGTAATACCAGATGAAATTCTTATCTGCCGCTATTGTAGCCGTTCTGACTGCCGGTGTTTCCATGACTGCCGCTGCCGCTCCTGCTGGCTACGTTCCTTACAAATGCGACAACGGTAAAAAACTGAATGTCGTTTACGAATTTGACCGCAGTGGTAATGCAGTAGGCGCATCTGCAAATGCAGCAGGCAAACAAATCAGCCTGCGCGTTGACAAACGCCAATCAGACAGCACCGGTACAACCTTCACCAACAAACGCGGCTTCTCTATGTCTGCCGGTTACATCGACAAAAACACCCACACCACTTCCGAAGTTGTGGGCGTAACCGACTCACGCAACCGCTTCATCGTGAAAAACTGCGAACCTGTTAACATCGACCGCTAATAACGGAACGATTTGAGATTTAAAACAGGTCGTCTGAAATCTAAACAAGGTTTCAGACGACCTATTGTTTTATCTGTCCTTTTAAAATCTTTCAATCCGATTTCAGCTACTTATCCGGTCGTGTAAAATAGATATACCGCTGATGAATTCAGCACAGTCAGCGTATCGTCAAGCTAAGCCTTTTTGAGTTTTAAATTTTAATGAGGAAGCGCATTATTATCCTGCGACGGTAAAACTAAGATCAGCATGGCGCTCTTCATCGCTCAGCAGAGTATCAAAATATAGTGGATTAACTTTAAACCAGTACGGCGTTGCCTCGCCTTGCCGTACTATCTGTACTGTCTGCGGCTTCGTCGCCTTGTCCTGATTTAAATTTAATCCACTATAAAAAATTTCCTGAACGACAACCATACATAGCCGAAACCTTACACCTTGGCTATACTCTTTCAGACGACCTTTGCGCACCTTCATCATGGAACAACCCGATTTCTTTCCCATCCCCAGCCCCTGCATCGGCGTATGCGAAGCCAACGAAAAAGGCTATTGCAAAGGCTGCCTGCGTAGCCGCGAAGAAAGGCATTTTTGGCAGCAAATGACGGACGACCAAAAGCACCAAGTCATGCGCCTGCTGCATATGCGCAAAACCAAAATCCGCAATAAAAAACTTGATTTGCTGAGACAACAGGACGAATGGGAAGAAATACAGCAGGACAATTTGTTTGACGACAATTTTGTTCCGGAAACTTAAAACGATAAAGAGGTTCTCCCTGTCCTTCACAATAAAAGGTCGTCTGAAAACAGGCAGCAGATTTTGGTTTGCTTTTAGGTTTTCAGACGACCTTTCCCGCTTTAAAATACACGGCTCGAACATACCCATTACATTTCCCAATATCCACACACCATGCCCGTCAAAATCCAAACCCGCCCCGTCAACCAAAACGTCCTCGATGATTTGCTCACCGCCGGCGCCGATCCCTTAATCGCCCGGCTGTGCGCCTCGCGCGACGTGCAGAGTCCCGCCGAATTGGACGACAAACTCGCCGGTCTTCTGCCTTATCAATCGCTGACGCATTGCGAAGCCGCTGCCCGCCGTCTGGCGGATGCCATCGAACGCAAGGAAAAAATCCTGATTGTCGCCGACTACGATGCCGACGGCGCGACCGCTTGCTCCGTCGGCATGAGCGGCTTGGCGGCGATGGGCGCGGCGGTGGATTTCCTCGTGCCCAACCGTTTCGAACACGGCTATGGCTTAACGCCCGAACTTACCGAAATCGCCGCCGCGCAAGGTGTGGATTTGCTGATTACGGTCGATAACGGCATCGCCAGCATCGCAGGCGTGGCGCGGGCGCAGGAATTGGGTTTGGACGTGATCGTAACCGACCACCACCTGCCCGCCGAAACCATACCCGACTGCATCATCGTCAATCCGAACCAAAAAGGCTGCGGCTTCCCCAGCAAAAGCTTGGCGGGCGTGGGCGTGATTTTTTATGTGTTAATGGCGTTGCGTGCCGAATTGCGCCGCCGCGATTATTTTTCAGACAACCTCAGAGAACCGAATCTGGGCGAACTTTTGGATTTGGTCGCACTCGGCACCGTCGCCGATGTCGTTCCCCTCGACCACAACAACCGTATCCTCGTGTCGCAAGGTTTAAAACGGATGCGCTCCGGCAAGATGCGTCCCGGCATCCGCGCCTTGTTTGAAGTGGCGCGGCGCGACTGGCGCAAAGCGCAGCCTTTCGATATGGGTTTCGCACTGGGTCCGCGCATTAATGCCGCCGGACGGCTCGATGATATGTCGGTCGGCATTGCCTGCCTGTTGGCGCGCGACGACGCAGAAGCGCAGGCATTGGCGGCGCAGTTGAACGACCTCAACATTGAACGCCGCGAAATCGAGCAGTCCATGTTGCAAGACGCGTTGAACGCCTTTCCCGAAAGTCTGCCTTCAGGTCAGACGACCCTGGTCGCCTACCGCGACGATTTTCATCAAGGCGTGGTCGGCATCGTCGCCAGCCGCCTCAAAGACCGCTTCTACCGCCCGACCATCGTATTCGCTCCGGCGGACAACGGCGAAGTGCGCGGATCGGGGCGTTCCATTCCCAACCTGCACCTGCGCGACGCTTTGGATTTGGTGTCCAAACGCCACCCTGATTTGATTTTGAAATTCGGCGGACACGCGATGGCGGCGGGCTTGAGCATACTCGAACACAACATTCCCGCGTTTCAGACGGCCTTTGAAGAAGCCGTGCGCGAAATGGTCTGCGAAGACGACTTATCGCAAACCTTCATCACCGACGGCAGCCTGAAAGCCTGCGACATCACGTTGGAACAGGCACAAAACCTCGCCCGCCATGTTTGGGGACAAGGCTTCGCGCCGCCGAGCTTTACCGACGAATTTCACGTCATCCGCCAGCAACCTTTGGGCGCGGAGGGCAAACATAAAAAAGTCTGGCTGCAAAAAGACGGCTACGAATTTGAAGCCATGTTTTGGCGGTGCAGCGAAGACATCCCCGAATACATCCGCACGGTTTACCGCCCTGTGGCAAACGAGTGGCGCAATCAGATGGAATTGCAGCTTTACATCGATTACTGGGAAGCAGCTTAAGGCTTGCGAAAGATAAAAGGTCGTCTGAAACCGAAGATCAGGTTTCAGACGACCTTTATGCTTTTGAAGCTTAGTTCGGCTTATTTTTTCAAAATATATTTGCGTACGGCGGCATTGTGTTCTTCCAGATTATGGCTGAACTGACTCAAGCCGGTGCCGTCCATTTTGGAGACGAAATAGAGGTATTTTTCATTCGACGGATGTGCGGCGGCCTCAAGGGCGGCTTTGCTCGGCAAGGCGATGGGCGTCGGGGTTAAACCGCTGCGGGTGTAGGTGTTATACGGCGTATCGCGCTGGAGGTCGGCTTTGCGGATTTTGCCTTTGTACGCGCTTCCCATGCCGTAAATCACGGTCGGGTCGGTTTGCAGGCGCATGCCGATGTTGAGGCGGTTGACGAATACGGAAGCAACATGGGCGCGATCGTCTTCGTGGGCGGTTTCTTTTTCAATCAGGCTCGCCATAATGAGCATTTCATACGGATTTTTGTAGGGCAATCTGCTTTGGCGATCTTCCCAAGCATCGTTCAGACGACGTTGCATGGTTTGATAAGCGGTTTGGTAGATTTGCAAATCACTGCTGCCTGCGTCAATTTCATAGCTGTCGGGGAAAAACTGACCTTCGGGATTGCTGCTGAGCGCGTCGGGGGCAATTGCCTGCATGAGTTCCGCATCGCTCCAGCCGCGTGTTTTGTGTTCGATGTCGGGGGTGTTGTCGATGATTTTACGCATCGTGGCAAAACGCGAACCTTCGACGATTTGAACCGTAACGGCATCGGGTCTGCCGCTGCGGATTTTCTGCAAAATGCCCCATGCGGAAATGTTGGAAGGAAGGCGGTATGAGCCTGCATTGAGTTTGTTGTGTGCGCCTATCATGTAGGCGGCTGCGACCAAAACGTGGCGGTTGTAAACGATTCCGTCTTCGGCAAGCGTACGGCTGACGGAAGAGATGCCTTGGTTTTTGGCGATTTTGATACGGTATGCTTTACCGTTGTCTTTGGGAACAAACAGCAAGGCGGCGAACACGGCGGCAACGGCAACAAAAAATACCGCAAACCATTTCAACATTTTTTTCAGCATGGTAGGATTTTTGATTTGTGAACGTCGGGCGACAGTATAACCGAAATGCCCACCCCATTCCCGCACACCCGCCCGACGTATATTTTTTCCGCCTCAGTGGTCGTCTGAAATAAAGGGTCGTCTGAATTATGAATCTTCCGTCCGAATGCCAAGACATTGACTGGCAACAAGGCTGGTGGCAGCCTGCGCGCCGCGCGTTTTCGCCGAACTTCGAACCGCGGGCAGAATCAGAAAGCGTATCGCTGGTGGTTTTACACAATATTTCGCTGCCGCCTTCCGAATATGGGACGGGCGCGGTGGAAAAACTGTTTACCAACCGCATCGACCCCGATGAACATCCGTTTTTCAGCGTCATCCACACCTTGCGCGTTTCCAGCCACTTTTTGATTACCCGCGAGGGCGAGGCGGTGCAGTTCGTTTCTTGCGACGATATGGCATACCACGCAGGCGTATCGTCGTTTCGCGGACGCGAAAAGTGCAATGCGTTTTCGGTCGGTATCGAATTGGAAGGCTGCGATTTCGAGCCGTTTACTGAAGCACAATATCAAACGCTGGAAACTCTGTTGAAAGCGTTGGTTGGGCATTATCCCATCACCGCCGTTACCGGCCATCAAGACATTGCGCCCGACCGCAAAACCGATCCCGGCCACTTTTTCGATTGGCAAAGATTGCAGGCGGCAGGTTTTCCAGTTGTCCGTTAATCGCTCAAAAATGCCATATAGCATTTTTCAGACGACCCTGCCCCATTTTGAGCTATCATTCGCGGCATTTGCTGTCAGAAAAGTTTATTTTCGTTATAATCGAGCATCCATACGGGACAATCCGTGTCCGACTCCGACGAACTTACTTGCGGCAATACGATTCCGCATACCGCCCAAAGGCAAATCCGCCCGGGCAACGAAGACGGAATGCCGCTCTTACAAAAAAGTGATTACCCATGATTTTCATTGTCTTAGGCTTGGCAGTCATCCTTGCCGTCATCGCCTACAATATGTATCAAGAAAACCAATACCGCAAACAGGTACGCGAACAGTTCGGCCACTCCGACAAAGACGCGCTCCTGAACAGTAAAACCAGCCATGTGCGCGACGGCAAAGAATCCGGCGGCAAAGGCCTGTTCGTCAAAAAAGCGAACAAAGCCCAAGAAGCCGCGCTGCGCAACCTGCAAGAACAAGACGAAATCTTCGCCGCCAAAGCCAAGCTTGCCAAGCCTTCCGCCATCAAAACCGATGTCGAGTTGGCGATTGAAGACGACTTCACCGACGAGCCGGTACAGCATACCGTCATCGGACTGAACAACGAAATCACCACCCAAGCCGCCAGCGATGAGCCGGTCAACCTGCCTTCCGCCGCCAACCAGCCTTTGGTCAGCTTGGACGAATTGTCCCAAGTCGAGCTGCCGTGGTTTGACCCGCGCTTCGACTACCTCGCTTACATCGCCCTTTCCGAAGCGCAAGAGCTGCACGCCCTGCCCCGCTTGTCCAACCGCCACCGCTTCCAAATCATCGGCTGCACCATGGACGACCGCTTCCAAGTTGCCGAACCGATTCCGAGCGTGTATTACCAAGGTTTCGTCGTCGGTCTGCAAGCGGTCAGCCGCAACGGTTTAGCAACCCAAGAAGAATTGCAACAGTTCAACCAACAAGTTGACACCTTCGCCCAACTGATGGGCGGCAAAGTCCTCCATACCGATTTGGCAGCGTTTACCGAAGTCGCGCAGGCATTAGACACCTTCTGCGCCCGCGTCGATCAAACCATCGCCATCCACTTGGTTTCACACAGCAACATCAGCGGCGTAGAACTGCGCGCTTCTGTTGAAAACCTCGGTTTCGTGTTGGGCGAAGACGGCGCATTCCACTACACCGGACAAACTGGCAGCCCGATGTTTGCCATCCACAGCCTTACCGGCGACGCATTTACCAATGCCCTTTTGGACAACCAGTCCTACAAAGGCTTCAGCATGTTGCTCGATATCCCGCACGCACCTGCCGGCGAAAAAACCTTCGACCTCTTCATGGACTTGGCGGTACGTCTCTCCGGTCAGTTGGGCTTAGATTTGGTCAACGACAAAATGGAAGAAGTTTCTACCCAATGGCTCAAAGACATTCGCAATTACGTCTTGGCACGTCAGGAAGAAATGGTCAAAGTCGGCATCAAACCCGGCAGCAAACAAGCCCTGCGCCTGTTCTCCTAAAATCGAATGTAATCAAAGCGGATATGTCGTTACGGCATATCCGCTTTTTTTCGGGTAAAATTCATTTGTTTTCAACCTATCATTTTTCAGACGACCTTTGCCCGTATCAGACAAAGGTCGTCTGAAAACCTTCCCTCATGAATCCGACCGCACAACACATCCGCCACCTCACCGACCTCCTAAACCGCTACGCCTACGAATACTACACCCTCGACGCGCCCAGCGTACCCGATGCCGAATACGACAAATTATTCCGCGAACTCGAAGCGTTGGAACGAAACCATCCCGAACTCAAACTGCCCGACAGTCCGACCCAGCGCGTCGGCGGCGAGCCTTTGGCGGGATTTGCCGAAGTGCGCCACGAAGTGCCGATGCTGTCGCTGACCAACGCCTTTTCCCCGCAAGATGAAAACGGCGTGTTCGACCATGCCGAAATGTACGCTTTCGACCAACGCGTGCGCGACGGTTTGGACGGCAGCAATCCCGAATACGTTATCGAACCCAAATTCGATGGCCTCGCCATCAGCCTGCTCTACCGCGACGGCGTATTGGTACAGGCTGCGACACGAGGCGACGGCACGACGGGCGAAGACGTTACCCAAAACGTCAAAACCGTATCTAATATCCCCCTGCGGCTGCACGGCGAAAATCCGCCCGAACTCATCGAAGTGCGCGGCGAAGTGCTGATGCTAAAAGCCGATTTCGCCGCCCTCAATAAAAGGCAAACCGAAAACGGGCAAAAACCCTTTGCCAATCCGCGCAACGCCGCCGCCGGCAGCCTGCGCCAACTCGATTCGCGCATCACTGCGCAGCGCAAACTGCACTTTTTCCCCTACTCCGTTGCCCGTCAGCAAGGCGGTTTCGAAGCTGAAGAACACATCCAAGAACTCGCCTATTTCCAAGAACTCGGTTTCAGCCTGCCTAACGGCAATTTCGGCTGTTTCAAAAATATCGACGAAGTATTGGCGTTTTACGAACAAATGCAGCAAAAACGCCCTGAGCTGCCCTACGAAATCGACGGCATGGTGGTCAAAGTCAACAGCTTGGCGCAACAACGCGAACTCGGCTTCATCTCCCGCGCGCCGCGCTGGGCGATTGCCCACAAATTCCCCGCCGAAGAAGCCCTAACCATCGTCGAAGCCATAGACGTACAAATAGGGCGCACCGGCGCCGTTACCCCCGTCGCCCGCCTGCACCCCGTATTCGTCGGCGGCGTCACCGTAACCAACGCCACCCTGCACAATCAGGACGAAGTATCGCGTAAAGACGTGCGCGTCGGCGATACCGTCGTCGTGCGCCGCGCCGGAGACGTGATTCCCGAAGTCGTGCGCGTGATTTTCGAACGCCGCCCGATGCAGGAAACCGCCGTTGCCGTTTCAGACGACCTCAAACAGCAACAAGACGACTTGTTTGCCGAAACACCGTCCGCAAACCAAACCCAATCCGTTCCGCTCCACAAGCCCTACCGCCTGCCGACCCATTGCCCCATCTGCCGCAGCGAAATCGAACGCGAAGAAGGCGAAGCCGTCGCCCGATGCAGCGGTGGCATGCTTTGTCAGGCGCAACGCGCGCAAGGCTTAATCCACTTCGCCTCACGCAAAGCCATGGACATCGACGGACTCGGTCAAAAACAAATCGAGCAGCTTGTCGCCCAAGACCTCGTCCGCCATTTTGCCGACCTCTACCGCCTCGACATCCCGACCTTGCAAAAAATGAAGGAAACGGCGGATAAAGCGTCGTCTGAAAACGAAAACGGCGACGTAGAAACGGTTTCAGGTGACCTATCTGAATCCAACACCCCAAACAGCAAAAAACAGCCGACCAAGTGGGCGGAAAACATCCTTGCAGGCATAGAAACCAGCAAAACGCCCGAACTCGCCCGCTTCCTGTTCGCGCTCGGCATCCGCCACGTCGGCGAACGCACCGCCAAAACGCTGGCACAGGCATTCGGATCGCTGGAACACGTCCGCCGCGCACCCGAACCCATCCTCGCCTGCCTGCCCGACATCGGCACCGTCGTCGCCCGCTCCATCGCCCACTTCTTCGCCCAAGACGCGCAGCAGGCAATGATAGACGAGCTGCTCGCCGCAGGCGTTGCCCCGCAAACCCAAGCCGTTACCATCCCACCCGCCCGCCATGCCGAGCCGCAACGCTGGATTGCCCGCCTGCCCGGTTTCAAAATCAGCGAAAACAAAGCCCAAGCCTTATGGGAACTCGCCGGCAAAAACATAGAAGGCCTGCAAACCGACAAAGCCCTCCCCGCCGACTGGCAAGCATGGCGCGGCGAAGCACAAAATGCCGCCCTGCTCGAAAACCTAAAAACCTTCTTCGCCCAAACGTTGTCTGAAAACCAAGAAGCAACGGTTTCAGATGACCTAAATGAAGCCGTATCGGGCAAAACCTTCGTGTTAACCGGCACGCTGCCCACCCTCAAGCGCGACCAGGCCCAAGCCTTGATCGAAGCAGCAGGCGGCAAAGTTTCCGGCAGCGTGTCCAAAAAAACCGACTACGTCGTCGCCGGAGAAGCCGCCGGTAGCAAGCTGGAAAAAGCCAATGCCTTGGGTGTGGCGGTTTTGAGCGAGGAAGAGCTGCTTGAATTGCTGGGCTGAACACCCGCCAAACATACCGCAGATTAAACTAGGAAATCCACGCATCGTAATTCCCCCATATGCGGAAACAACGGCATAGAATTGCTGATTCGGATTTATAAAATAAGGTCGTCTGAAAATTTTCAGACGACCTTTATGGGTGTAAATAAAAGGAAAAACCATGGACAAAGGGAATAAACCCAATCGCTTATTATGGGTATTAGGCATAGCTGCCGTCGCTGCATTTCTTATCATTTTGGGATTGTATATCGCTTATTTCAAAAACTTATCCGTAACCAACGATTCTGCCACATGGGGAACATTTGGTGACTATCTGGGCGGTACGCTGAACCCCATCATCAGCTTCCTAGCCCTTATCGGCCTGCTCTACACCATTCATCAACAAGCGCAGGAAATGCAAGCAACACGCGAAGAGTTGAAACAGGCTGCAGAACAGCAACGCCAACAGGTAGAACAACAAAGCCGCCAGTCAGAGATTTTTAATCTGCAACAGTTTGAATCGACATTTTTTTCCTTGTTGGAGCAGCATAATAAAATAGTTGAAACCCTTGTCAAAAATATTGATGAAATAAACAAATATAATCCAGCACATGATAATAAAGATTCATTTATTAATGAAATATATGAGAAGTATTCAAAAATCTACCAATCAAACGTTTGCGACAACCAAATAAAAATTAATCTTTACATCGCAAATAATATACAACAAAATCTTGAATTGAAAAGGTACTTCATTGTACTATTTCAGATACTTAAATTAATCTCACTAAATTTATCCAAAGACACATATGGAAATACAAATAATAAAATCAGTATAGAAGATTATCTTTCTGATGACGAAAAATCCAGAGAGAAAATTAGTAATTCATATATTAATCCACAAGAAAAAATATATAGCAATATACTTCGCTCCTTTATCCCCAATGAAATCCTTAAATTAATTGCTTTAAACTGCCTATCTTTAAATTCAAAAACATTCAATAATTTTCAAGGGTTACTCAATAGATATAATTTTTTAGAACACCTGCAATTAGGTATGCAATTAGGTATGGAAGATACTGTCCTTCCAGTTAAACATCATGATGATTTTATATGGCTCTATCTTACAACAACAATGGGTATTGATAATATAACACCTTCATTTGGAAACAATAAACTACCCACTAAAATGGTAGAATTATTCAATGAATCAAAAAGCAGATTTATATCAATACTAAACCAGCAAAAAAATGAATTACAAAGAAAAAAAGAAACACTTGAAAGGCAGTTAGTTTTTGCAAACTATGAGAAACGTGAGAAAGATATTCAGAACGTAGAGAATGAATTAGAAAAAACAAGAAAAATTGTTGAATTTTTACAAAATACGGAAGAAAACACCGACTCATTTTCACATGAGGAATAAATAAAGGTCGTCTGAAAATTTTCAGACGACCTTTATTTATTCCATTATCCATACAAACCAACCCACGCCGTTCAATACCATTGTGAACTGATACCGACCGCACCACTCTTATCCATATCCCCATCTTTACCCACAACGGTCAATATCATGCTGACTTATACCCGCAGCGTCCGGCTGGATGCGCCGCTCGAACCGATATTCCGCTACTGCACTTCCCGCCACGGATTTGCCTGTCAGTTTCCGTTTGACGTGCAATGGCTGTCGAAAAAGGAATACTGGGCGCGTGGAGATATTTTGGATTTCAGATACAGAGTTTGCGGGATTTGGTTGCGGCATCGTGCCGAAATCATTTCGTTTGAGCCAAACCAATCGTTTACCGACCTGATGCTGAAGGGGATTTACCGCTCCTTCCGCCATACGCATCAATTCAAATTTTCCGGTGGACGTACCTGCGTGACGGATACGGTGGAATTTACTTTCGGGCTGGGAAAAACGGTTGACCGGCTAATCGGATTACCGACTTTGCGTCGGACATTTGAAAAACGCCACCGTTTATTGAAAGAGTGGGCTGATTATGCTGAAGATGCTACAAGTTAAAGGCATGGAAAAAGTCGTCTGAATTTTTTTCAGACGACCTTGAGTTCTGTTTAAAAACAGTCTCGGTATCAATCAGATGGCGTGCGAACAGCCGGACACCATTTTTTTGAGGGTTTGCGAGTCGAGGATTTTGATGTGTTTGTGTTCGACCGAAATCAAACCTTCATGATGGAACTTGGACAGCGTACGGCTGACGGTTTCGAGCTTCAGCCCTAAATAGCTGCCGATTTCTTCGCGCGACATCCGCAGGATGAAATCGTTGGCGGCAAATCCGCGCGAGTAAAGGCGTTGGGACAAGTTCAGCAAAAACGCCGCCAGACGTTCTTCAGCGCGCATATTGCCCAAAAGCAGCATCACACCTTGGTCGCGTACGATTTCGCGGCTCATTAATCTGAAAAAATGACTTCTCAGGCTGGGGATGTTGTGTCCCAATTCTTCAATGTGGGAAAAGGGTAACTCACACACTTCGCTGTCTTCCAAAGCCACCGCGTCGCAGCTGTGGACATGGGAGCAAATGCCGTCCATGCCGATGAGTTCGCCGGACATAAAAAAGCCGGTAACCTGATCGCGACCGTCCTGACTGGCAACCGTGGTTTTGAAAAAACCGGCACGGATGGCAAACAGCGACGCGAAAGGCTCACCGGTGCGGAACAGATATTCCCCTTTCTTCAAGCGGCGGCTCTGTCGGATGACCGCGTCCAATTGGGCAAACTCATTCGGCAGCAGCCCGACGGGCAGGCAGAGTTCACGCAGCGAACAGGAAGAACACAGGGTTTTCATCTGATGCATAGCATTGTGTGTGGTCATAAAACACCCTTAAAATTAAGGTTTTTATCCGGTCCCGATTGAGTAAGTTGTTGACACATATCAAGACAGGTTTATCATACTGTGGCATTCTACCAAACTATCTGAAGATTGACTAACATCATTACTCTAAAACTACGCACACGCCATGAAAGTAATACCGATACAAAATAATCACAATAGAAACAATGACAAGCCTGAGTTTGACCGCGAACTCATCTCCACTCTTCCTTCCAGCGGTCCGCGCTACACTTCCTACCCCACAGCCGACCGTTTTCATGACGGATTTCGCGAAGCCGAATATATCAATGCCTTGAATCAGCGCAGTATGGGGGCTTTGAACAAGCCCCTTTCGCTTTATATCCACATTCCTTTCTGCAATACCATTTGTTACTACTGCGGCTGCAATAAAATCATCACCAAAGACAAAAGTCGCGCCGATGCCTACATCGAATACCTTGAAAAAGAAATGGAGCTGCTCGCCCCGCATCTGGGCGGACGGCATCAGCTCGCGCAACTGCACTTCGGCGGCGGTACGCCGACCTTCTTAAGCGACGACCAAATCGAACGCGTATTCCGCATGATACGCAAACATTTCCAACTTATCCCCGGCGGCGAATACTCCATCGAAATCGATCCGCGAAAAGTCAGCCGCGAAACTGTCCTCATGCTCGGCAAGCTCGGCTTCAACCGCATGAGCGTCGGTATTCAGGATTTTGATCCTAAAGTTCAGGAAGCGGTCAACCGCATCCAAAGCTACGACGAAACCAAAGAAGTCATCGATGCCGCCCGCGAAGCCGGGTTCAAATCCGTCAGCGTCGATTTGATTTACGGCCTGCCGCACCAAACCGCCGAAAGCATCAAAACCACCATTGACACTGTCTTGTCGCTCGATCCCGACCGCCTTGCCCTTTATCACTATGCCCATCTGCCGCATATCTTCAAGCCGCAACGCCGTATCGATACCGAAGCCGTTCCCGGCAGCGAAGAAAAACTCGATATGCTGCAATACTGCGTCCAAACCCTGACCGAACGCGGTTACGTCTTCATCGGTATGGACCACTTCGCCAAACCCGATGACGAACTTTCCATCGCCCTCAAAGAAGGCTTCCTCCAGCGCAACTTCCAAGGTTACTCAACCTACGCAGACTGCGATTTGGTTGCCATCGGCGTATCTTCCATCGGCAAAATCGGCAGCACCTACTCCCAAAACGAACGCGACATCGACGCCTACTATGCCGCGCTCGATTCAGGACACCTGCCCATCATGCGCGGCTACCAGCTCAATCAGGACGACCTTTTGCGCCGCAATATCATCCAAGATTTGATGTGCCGCTTCGCTTTGGATTATCGAATCTACGAAAGCGTGTTCGGTATCCCGTTCGACCGCTATTTCAAAGACGAACTTGCCGACTTGGAGCAACTCGCCTCCCTCGGACTCGTCCGCTTGAAACCGCACGGGATGACCGTTACCCCCAAAGGTCGCTTCCTGATACGCAATATCGCCATGGTGTTCGACTACCACCTGCGCCATAGGGAAACTAAAGCCCAATATTCGCAAACGGTGTAAATAGGAATAGCAAGGGTCGTCTGAAAATTTTCAGACGACCTTTGCCCTTTGTTTTATTTTGTTAAGAAACGCTAATGAACGAACAAACCAAACAGGCGGCTCAGACCATAGGTCGTCTGAAACGCAAAGCCAGCGACGAAGAACGGCTGCAAGGCTGGCGCGAAACCTGCGCCGAACAAGGGTTAAGCGGTGAATTTATCCTGACCGCGAAGCTCAACGGCGCAGCTTATACCGAAGAAGAAGCCCATATGGTGGCGGAGCTTTTCGGCAAATAAACTGACAATTTATTATTTTAAAATTACAAATCATATCAAAACTTGACAAAGTTACCGATTTTGATTATAGTCGTATCTGAGTTAACATTGCCGATTTGACACAGCTTGCGGGCATAAACAGCTAAAGCGTATTTTCATTTTCTGCTGTTTTTATTCCTTTCTTTATATCCAAGCCCGTTGTGTACAGCATCGGGCTTCTTTTTTTCCGGAAGTATCAGGAAGTATTTATGATTATTTTGGACAACGTTTCCAAACATTACCAAACGCGCGACAAAACCCGTTTTGCCGCCGTCGAGCCGACCAGCCTCGAAATCCAAGACGGCGAAATCTTCGGTCTGATGGGTTATTCCGGCGCGGGCAAATCCACCCTGCTGCGCCTGATTAACCTGTTGGAACGTCCCGACAGCGGCAAGGTCAATGTGTGCGGACAAGAGCTGACCGCGCTTGATCCCGCCGCATTGCGTCAGGCGCGGCAGAATATCGGCATGGTGTTTCAGCAGTTCAATCTTTTGAGCAACCGTACCGTTGCCGACAATGTTGCCTTTCCTTTGGAAATTGCCGGATGGTCGTCTGAAAAAATCAAAGAACGCGTCAAAGAATGCCTTGAAATCGTCGGCTTGACCGAACGCGCCGACCACTACCCCGCCCAGCTTTCCGGCGGACAGAAACAGCGCGTCGGCATCGCCCGCGCGCTCGCGCCCAACCCTCAAGTCATCCTCGCCGACGAACCCACTTCCGCCCTCGACCCCGCCACCACGCGCAGCGTCTTGGAATGTTTGGAAGACATCAACAAACGCTTCAACGTCACCATCGTCATCGTGACCCACGAAATGAGCGTCATCCGCCGCCTGTGTGACCGCGCCGCCCTCTTGGATAAAGGAAAAGTAGTGGAAATCGTCGAAGTACGCGGCAACCAAATCCACGCCCAATCCGAAATCGGGCGCGAACTGATTCGGGAGGACTGATATGGCAGACTTAACATTCGAACAAGCCGTTTCCACCATCGTCGGCATGAAAGATGAAATCGTCCGCGCTTTGGGCGAAACCTTCGTCATGGTCGGGCTGTCCACCACGTTTGCCGTCATCTTCGGCACCCTCTTGGGCGTCTTGCTTTTCGTGACTTCCAACCGCCAGCTTCATTACAACAAGCCGGTGAATTTCCTGTTTGACAACTTAGTCAACCTGATGCGCGCCTTCCCCTTCGTCATCCTGATGATTGCCATGATACCCGCCACCCGCGCCATTGTCGGCAGCACCATTGGTCCGATTGCCGCCTCGCTGGTATTGAGCGTGTCCGGCCTGTTTTACTTCGCCCGACTGGTGGAACAAAACCTGCGCGAAGTCCCCAAAGGTGTGATTGAAGCCGCCACCGCCATGGGAGCATCGCCGCTTGCCATCGTCCGTAAAGTCCTCTTGAACGAAGCGCGCGCGGGCATGGTTTCCAGCATCACCGTCCTCGCCATCGGTCTGCTCTCATACAGCGCGGCGGCAGGCATGATAGGCGGCGGCGGCTTGGGCGACCTCGCCATCCGCTACGGCTACTACCGCTACCAAACCGAAGTCATCATCTTCATCGTCGCCATCCTCGTGCTGCTCGTTATCCTGATTCAAAGCATCGGCAACGCATTGGCGCGGAAATTGGACAAACGTTAAACCATCAAAAGGTCGTCTGAAAAGTTTTCAGACGACCTTTTCAGTCATATCCTTTTGAATTTCCAACCAAACCCATTATAATAACGCCTCCTCACGCCGTCGCGGACGACTCCCGACGGCATTTGTTATGGAAGAATTATGAAGCCGTCTATCTTAGAAAAACTACAACAACTCAGCGACCGACTGGAAGAAGTCACCCACCTTCTCGGACAGCCCGAAGCCACGTCCGATATGGACAACTACCGCAAGCTCACGCGCGAACACGCCGAATTGACGCCCGTGGTCGAAGTATTCCAAAACTATCAGCTGGCTCAAAGCGACTTGGCGGATGCCGAAGAAATGCTGTCCGACCCCGAAATGAAAGACTTTGCCGCCGAAGAAATCGAAGTGGCAAAAGCTAAAATCGACACGCTCGATACCGAACTGCAAAAACTGCTGCTACCCAAAGATGCCGACGACGACAAAAACATCTTCATCGAAGTGCGCGCCGGAACGGGCGGCGACGAAGCCGCGCTGTTTGCCGGCGATTTGCTGCGTATGTACAGCCGTTACGCCGAGCGCAACCGCTGGCAGGTTGAAATCGTCTCCGCCAACGAAAGCGAGTTGGGCGGTTATAAAGAAGTCATCGCCCGCATCGTCGGCTTGGGCGCGTACAGTCGTCTGAAATTTGAATCGGGCGGCCACCGCGTACAGCGCGTCCCTGCCACCGAAAGCCAAGGCCGTATCCATACTTCCGCCTGCACCGTCGCCGTCATGCCCGAAGCGGATGAACTGGAAGACATCGAGTTGAACCCCGCCGACCTGCGCATCGACACCTTCCGTGCATCCGGCGCGGGCGGTCAGCACATCAACAAAACCGACTCCGCCGTCCGCATCACCCACCTGCCCACCGGCATGGTGGTCGAATGCCAAGACGGCCGCAGCCAACACGCCAACAAAGCGCAGGCGATGAAAGTCCTCGCCGCCCGCTTGAACGACGCGCAAAAACGCGAAGCCCAAGCCAAAGAAGCCGCCGAACGCAAATCCCTTATCGGCAGCGGCGACCGCAGCGAGCGCATCCGCACCTACAACTACCCGCAAGGCCGCGTGACCGACCACCGCATCAACCTCACCCTGCACAAGCTGGATTTTGTGATGGACGGCGACTTGGAAGAAATCACCAACGCCCTGATTGCCGAGCATCAGGCAGAGCTTCTGGCGGCAATGGGCGATTGATGGGGCGGTTGTCGCTTGCTTTCAAAGCGTGAAGGCAGGCTTGATGGCAAGAAAACAAGTTCTGCCGCAACGTAAATCAAGCCCCAGCCGTCGCCCGCCGTCCTTTCCGTAACCATAAAAATCCTGTGCGGAAATGGCGGCGCTTCTAAAACACTTTCCCAACGCCTTCAAACGCAAACCCAGATAAGCCGACTTCCGCCCGTTCCTCCAACACTGCCGCTTTTTCAGACGACTCATCCCAAGCCATGAACACCCCGCTCACCCGCCGCCGCTTTTTCGCCATCGCCGCCCTGACTGCTGCCGGAGCGGCCGCGCCCTTCCTCCTGAACCGCAACCGCCCTACCCCGTTACCAACTACCGGCGAGCCCGTCATTTGGAAAGGCATCGCGCTGGGTTCCGGCGCCGAGCTCCGCCTCTTCGGCGTTGACCGCAAGGAAGCCGAAATCCTTGTCAACAAAGTCCTCGCCGAAGTCGCCCGCCTCGAAAAAATCTTCAGCCTCTACCGCGAAGACAGCCTGATCAACCGACTGAACAAAGAAGGTCGTCTGAACAATCCGCCGCCCGATTTCCTCGCCCTATTGAGCATCTGCCGCGACATCCACGCCTTAACAGACGGCGCATTCGATCCTACCGTCCAAGTGTTGTGGAACCTTTACGCAGACCATTTCCGCCGCAACCCGCGTGCCGAAACCGCTCCGTCCGAATCGGACATCCTGCGCACCCTCAAACTCGTCGGCTTCAAACACGTCGTCTTCGACCAAAAAGCCATCCTCTTCGAACAAAAAGGCATGGGCTTATCCCTCAACGGCATCGCCCAAGGCTACATCACCGACAAAATCACCGCCCTGCTGCAACAACACGGCATCCGCCAGGCCCTCGTCGATATGGGCGAAATCCGCGGCTTCGACACCGACAACCAACGCACATGGAACGTCGGCATCCGCAATCCCCAAAACGAAGAATCCACCCTCCTGACCCTCCCCATGCAAAACCAAGCCTTCGCCACCTCAGGCGGCTACGGTACCGTAATGGACGAGGCCGGCAAGTTCACCCACCTCTTCGACCCGCGCACCGGCACTGCCACACCGCGCTACCGCAGCGTCAGCGTCATGGCGCCAACCGCTGCCGTTGCCGATGCCTTCTCCACCGCGTTCTCCATCATGGATGAAGCCGCCATCCGCACCGCCGCACGCTCCAAACAGGCAAAAGTCTGGCTGGTCATGCCCGACAACCGCATCGAAACCCTAGCCTGAACGTGGTATTTGGCAAAAAAGCAGTTTCTCCCGAATACAACAAAACTTAAAAGTAAAAAGGTCGTCTGAAAACCTCGAACCAAGATTTTCAGACGACCTTTGCCATTTCAGGACAGTTTTTAAATCAAGCCTAGAGAATTGATAAATACAACAACAATCGCCAAAGGTGCGACATAGCGCAACACCATCAGCCAAAGACGGATAATGGTTTGGGGAACGCTGCTGCCTGCTCCGGCATTCGCCAATACGGATTCCCTATTCTGAACCCACGCAGTAAACACGGCAACGCTCAATGCGCCAATCGGCATAATGACTGCCGAAATCAGGTAGTCCCACAAATCGAAAACGGTTTTTCCGAAGATTTTAAACTCACCCCAAACGCCGAAAGACAAGGCGGAGGGAATACCGACAATAAAAATTGCCGTACCAATCAACCAAGTATGGCGGCTGCGTTTACGCTCATCCTGACGAATCGTAGCGGCAATCACGGTTTCCAACATCGAAAAGGCCGAAGTCAGCGTCGCAAACACCACCAGCAGCATAAAGACGGCAAACAAAACTTGTCCCAACGGCATTTTCATGAATACGGCAGGCAAAACAACGAAAATCAAACCTGGTCCCTGGCTCGGTTCAAAACCGAAAGCAAATACCGCCGGGAAAATAACCAGCCCCGCCAGCAGAGAAACCAAAAGGTTCATCCACATAATGATATTGCCCGAACGGAACATATCTTGGTCTTTACCCAAATAAGATGCATAAGTGATCATCGCAGACACGCCGATACTTAACGCAAAAAATGCCTGCCCCAAAGCCGTAAGCATGGTTTGCGGCTTCAGATGCGACCAGTCGGGCTTCAGCAGGAAGGATACCCCTTCCATCGCCCCGGGCAGCGTCAGTGAACGGACGGCCAAAACAATAAACAGGATAAACAGGCCCGGCATCAGGTAACGGTTTGCTTTTTCAATCCCGTCGGATACACCGCCCTGAACTACCCAAATGGTAATCAGCATGAACAGCCCTTGATAAAACAACGACCCTGCAGCACTGGAAATGGTCGCACCGAATAATGCCTCAAAATCCGCACCGGCATGGATTTCTCCGGTAAAGCTATGGACGACGTAGTTCAACACCCAGCCGCCGACGACACTGTAAAAAGAAAGCAAGATAAAGCAGGCTGCTACCCCCATACGCCCCACCCAAGGCCATTGCGAACCGGGACGCAAGGTTTTGAAAGAATCGATGGCATTTTTACCGCCCGTCCTACCGATATAAAACTCGGCAAGCTGTACGGGTAATGCCACCAAAATCGTAAAAAGCAAAAACAGCAGGAAAAACACCGCCCCACCGTTTGTCCCCGCGGTGTACGGAAATTTCCAAATTGCGCCCAAGCCGATTGCCGAACCTGCCGCAGCTAGCACAAAACCAAGTTTGGACGACCAAGAAACCGAATGATTCATGATTATTGTATTAAGAAATGTGAAGAAACCGCATTGTAGCAAAGCGTAACCGCATATAGCACAGCCATAATGGCCTGCTTCAAAATTTCGCACATAAGGTGCGCTTAAAAAGACAATATTGAATAAAAAATCTGAGATTTTGTTTTTTGAATAAACATAAATACAAAAAATAGGTAATTTTGATATTTTATTTCAAACAAACACTACCATGATAAAAAGCACAAAAGAAAAAGCCTGGACATTTGTCCAGGCTTCGATATTTGGTGGGTCCGGTGGGTTTCGAACCCACGACCAAGGGATTATGAGTCCCCTGCTCTAACCCCTGAGCTACAGACCCTCAAGAGAAAGGGTATATTGTATCATAAAATATTACAGAGACAAGGACCGCTTGGCTTTTATAGTGGATTAAATTTAAATCAGGACAAGGCGACGAAGCCACAGACAGTACAAATAGTACGGCAAGGCGAGGCAACGCCGTACTGGTTTAAATTTAATCCACTATATCAACGTATATTTTATCCATAAGCACCTTGCCTCAAGTCGTCTGAAAACAAAAATTACACTTTCAGACGACCTTTTCTCATTCATACCATATAACCCAAAAAACAGGCCGCTAAAAGCGACCTGAAAAACTCTTGCAGCTGGGAGTGATAGCAAGAGGTTACGACACTTTAAACCAAGCTTCGTTAGCATAACGGAGCATTTGTTCGGGAATCTCTTCAGCGTTGCTGACAACAGAGATACCGGATTTACGCATTTTATAGACAGCCTGAATAGTGCTTTCAGGTGCATAACCGTGACAGGCGGCAAGATTGACGATAATGTGCAGGCTGTCGTTGTACCACAGTAATTGTTCGGCGGTACGGCTGATTGCTTCTTCCGTTGCCAAACCACCGATAATGACGGTATCGGCTTTTTGTGCATAAAGCCATTCAATCAAACCGGTACTGCGGGCTTCATTATCATCATGGAAGCATGCGCCAAAACCATTCTCCCCGCCTAATTCGATTACATGATCATAATCAGCAGATGCCGGCAAACCATCCAGCAAATTTGCACCACGGCAACCACCTGCACACTGGCTAAAATAGCCACTTTCCCGCGCAAACATAATTCCGTTGCGTTTAACGACTGCGGCGCAAATACTCTCCGGATCAATATTGACGTTCTCGACCAAAATACGCTTATCTGCGATAGCTGCCTGACGGTTTAATTCTTTAACCATGTTTTCCGGTTGATGCAGGAAATGGTTGGCATTGGCTGCCATGCAGGTAAAGCGGAATTGAGGTTGAATATCGATAGCAACAGTCATCATGATGTGACTCCACAAAAAACCAGATAAATCTGGAAATAGTTTCTTCGATAAATGGTTTTTATCAAAGATAATCGGTATATTTATGATGAACGGTATAATATCAGGATAATCGGCAAATCACCAGGAATATTTAACAATTAGTAACAATTTATTCCGTATATATCTATTCCGTAGAATTCACTCTCAAAAATATCACAACAAATATCAACTCAATAAGCATAAACGTTTGAAATTTATTCTTGTTTTAATCCTCATTATTTTCTCCTCCTCAACTTTTACCTTAAACTTAATATTGACCAAAAAGCAACAAAAAAAGAAAAATGCAGTTATTTTTCTGACTTAAATCGAATTTTTCGACATGAATTAACGAAGCATCTTGCTAAAAATAATTAAAAAGTATAGGACAAACGGCAATCACTCCACCTCCAGCCAACATCCCAAAGCCACAAATATAAAAAGGTCATCTGAAACTTTAAACCTCCGTTTCAGACGACCTTTGATCAGCTTTAAAACTACTGTTTGCCGAACTGGCTGTAATCCACCACCATGTATTTGGCAGTAATTTTCTGCGAAGCGTTACCTTCGTCACCCATCAGAATCATCTGCGGCTTGCCGTTGACCGTAATCGAATCGACGGCTTCGACGTTGGTGATGTGTTGCAGGTTGGGTAGTGAGATTTTTTGCGGTTCGTCGATCGGGTTGCCGCTCCAAGTCCACAGTTGCGAGAATTTCTGACCGTTTTCGTCCTTCACTTCGTTGGCGATAACGTAGTTTTTCAACACGGGGTCGTAGTTGATGGAACGGATACCGCCGCCGTCGATGTCGAGGATGGCGACTTCGTCAAACTCAGGCTTGGCGTTGCGCTCGAACACGTCTTTCGGATTGCTGATGAATGCCACCAAAGCCATATTGTTGAACTCAGGATCGCGGAATCCCAAGACGAGGCGTTTCTTCACAGGGTCGAATGCCATACCTTCGATATTGATTTCTTCAAAGGAAACTTCGGCTTTGGTGCGTTCGCGGATGAGGTCGTGCAATTTGTGGTCGGTTTCCAAAACCTGCGTCAGATTGTCGTAGCTGGTCAGCCCCAACACGTTGCCGTCTTGGATTTTAAAGCGCATCAGGTGTTCGCGGTCGGGCGAGCGGTTGCCTTTGCGGGTGCGCGAGTGGGAAGTGAGTGCGTAGATAAAGCCTTCATCGTCGCGTGCCAATGCTTCCAAGTCGCTCAGGCGGCGTTTGAAGCCGGTAATCACGCGCGTATCCAGGGCTTCGTCTTCGATAAATCTGCCTGACGGATCGATACTGACGATGCTGAACGCGTGGTTCGGTTCGTCTTCGGCAATCAGCAGTTTGCCGTCGGGAAGCTGTTGTACAGCGGAAGGCTCGTACACACCGTTGAACATATTAATACCCAAAGAGCGCAGCTCTGCCGCATTGTTGGCAGGTTGGGTCAGCAGTGAAGGCAGCGTCTTCACGCCGATAAACGCCGCCAGCGAAGCCAAAAGCCCCCAACGGAATACGGCATAAGACAAGTTGATGTATTTGAACTGTTTGTCCGCCAGCAGGCCCAGCCAGTAAAGATGATCGCTCATCTTTTGATAGACTTGTTTGCGGTCGCCCATAATCTCCTGCATCATTTCCCAATATTGCTCTTTTTGCACCTTCACACGGTCTTCGTAAATCAGGATATTGGGCTGGCTGCCGCTGAAAAAGCGTGTTTGGGTGCTGCTGAGGCGGGTTCTCAAATCACGCAGTTTGGCGCGCCCGCGGAAGAAATCCTTAACCCAAGTACGCGCCGCCTGCATTTTGCCGATACGTTCGGGCGAAGCGGACAGCAGCGCGAACACGATGGACGCGGCGGCGGTAATCATAAACGTACTCGCCGGAATCAGAAATTCAGGCGACGATGAGAAAATAAATGCGCCCGAAATCATCAGCGCAGACACGATAAAACCGTTGAGCGAAATCATAATGTTCGCCTTGGTCGCCGCCAGCGCGAGCAGCTCCATTTCCGAACGCACGGCGTTGCGGAACATGGTTTCCACGCCTTTGTTTGTACCCAAAAGATCGGAAGGCGGCACATCGGCGGCTTGTTTTTTCTTCTTCGCCTTGTCTTTTTTGTCTTTCTTTTTCTTTTTGGGCTTTTCAGACGACGTCTCAACGCCTTCAAAGATGATGTTATCCGTCACGGCCTCTTCGGCATTGTCGCCTTGTTGATGGTCTGCCGTTTCAGATTCCGAAGCTTCTTCAACTTTTAAAGTTTCTTCAGCTTTCACGGCTTCTTCAATGTTTACAGCTTCTTCAGTTTTTAAGGTTTCTTTAGCTTTATCAAACGCTTCTTCTGAGTCTTCCCAAACTTCGGAAACAGGCTGCGGCGCATCGGGGGCGGGGCGTTCGAAAGGTTTCTCCCAGTTAGAAACCGTATTTTGCGGCTCTTGCCCTTTTTTATTTTTATCGTGGAAATCCATGTTTATCCTCCGTTTGAGTAAATCGATTTAAATGGAAAGGAAAAAGCGTTTTTTAGTTCCTCTGATTCGGGGAATTTACACAACGTCATACATTATCGATAAAAACATTACACTTCTTGGGATAATCATGTTTGTAATGATGAAGTCGGCAATCCAAGTTCCCCTTCAACAAAAACTGCCGCCAAACGGGCAGTTTGCGGCAGTTGTAACGCATCGTTTATCAGTAGTCGATACGCTCTTTGATGATTCTCAAGTCGGGGTAAGACAATTTGATGTCGTATTCGCGTCCGCCTTTGTAAGCTTCTACGTCCAGTACAGGTCTGCCGCGATAGTCGTCGGCGTCGATGTCGTGAACGCGATAGCCGCGTTGCTCAAGCATTCTGATGGCTTTGGCACGGTTTTGTTCAAAATTTCTGTCGCTGTAAATTTGGTGTTCGATGTAATCGCTGGCACCGGCAGTAGCAGCAGACAAAGCGACGATAGCGGTCAATAAGATTTTTTTCATGGTTACTTCCTTTCGAAATGTGTCACTGGGGTTTTGATGGGTGTATTTAAACACGGCAAAATTAGCAGTCATTTAGCACTTCGTTAAACGTAGTAAAGGTCGTCTGAAACGGTTCAGACGACCTTTTAACATTTACGCTCTCCATTACAGGCTGTATTTAAGTTTCTGCGGGCGGAAGGGGCGGATGTTCGTCGGTTTTGTCCGATTTGGATTTGATAAAGCGGCTGCACCAGATGCCTGCTTCGTAAAGCAAGATAAGCGGGACGGCAAGCAGGGTTTGGGAAATCACGTCCGGCGGTGTAATGATGGCGGCAATGACGAATGCGCCGACAATGACGTAGGGGCGTGCGTTTTTGAGTTGTTCGGTGGTTACGATGCCGATTTTGGCAAGCAGAACGACAACGACGGGAACTTCGAAAGTCGTGCCGAATGCGACGAACATACCCAAAATAAAGGACAGATATTTGTCTATGTCGGTCGCCATGTTGACGCCGACGGGGGTGATGCCCGCAAGGAATTTAAAGATGACGGGGAAAACGAGGTAGTAGGCAAACGCCATGCCGACAAAAAACAGGCTGACGCTGGAGAGGACGAGCGGGGTAATCAGGCGTTTTTCGTTTTGGTAGAGGGCGGGCGCGACGAATGCCCAGATTTGGTAGAGAGTGTGCGGCAGGGAAACAAGGAATGCCGCCATCAGCGTTACTTTCACCGGTACGAAAAACGGCGCGATGACATCGGTGGCAATCATGCTGGTGTCTTTGGGAAGATTCACCATCAATGGTTCGGCAACAAAGGTGTAAAGCTGCTGGGCAAACGGCATCATGCCGAGAAAGCAGACGACGATGCCGATGACAATCCACATCAGGCGGCGGCGCAGCTCGATAAGGTGTTCGATAAGAGGTTGGACGGGTTGTTCGTTTTGAGGTTCGGACACCGGTTTACTCACTTTTTACGGACGCGAAGTTTGGGTTTGGCATGAAATTTCGGGCGCAGGTCGCGCTTGCGGTTCATCGCTTGTTTTTTGAGGGAAGTGATATGCAGCACGGGCGCGTCTGCGGAAGTGTCGATATAGCTGACTTCTACGGCATTGGATACCGGAGCGGAGCCGCCGGTCAGGTATTCGCGCCATGCGCGGTCTTGTTCGGATTCCGCAGGCGTGTCGGTTTCGACGGCATTCGTCGGATTGCCTGCTTGCTCCGTAGCGTTTTCAGACGACGTGGAAACAGACGGGTCGTCTGAAACTTCCGCGCTTAATGAAGGAAGCGGGTTGCCGTGTTCATCCAAACCGAAATCGGCAGGCGTGCGTTGCGCCGGCAGGCGTTCCCACGGTTTGAGTCCGTCGGAAATGTCGTGCAGGTTGTCCTGCATATCCGTACCGGTTTCTTTGAGGCTGTCGCGTACTTGTGCGGCGGCGGCTTCAAATTCCTGTTTGGCTTTGCGCAGCTCTTCCAACTCGACTTGGGTATTGAATTCCTGCTTGACGCTGCTGACGAGGCGTTGCAGCTTGCCGATAAGCCGTCCGGCAGTACGGGCGGCTTCAGGCAGACGCTCGGGGCCAAGTACAATCAGGGCGACGATGCCGACTAAAAGCAGCTCGCCCAAACCGAAATCAAACATAGATTATGCTTTGTCTTCGTCTTTTTTGTGTTCGATGACTTCGTCTTTTTTGGCGTCAGTACCTTCGTTCAGACCTTGTTTGAAGTCATGCACGGCACCGCCGAGGTCTTTGCCGACGTTGCGCAGTTTTTTGGTACCGAAAACCAAAACGACGATGATTAATACGATAATCCAGTGCCACAGAGAGAAGCTACCCATAATAAATCCTTGATATAGTTGAAAATGGATGGTGGGAATGTTGGTTTATGCAGGCGTACCCATGATGTGGATATGCAGGTGGAACACTTCCTGTCCGCCGCCTTTGCCTGTGTTGATAAGGGTTTTGAAGCCGTCAGTCAAACCTGCCGCTTCAGCGATTTGAGGGACTTTCAACATCATTTTGCCCAAGAGGGTTTGATGTTCGGGCGCGGCGTGTGCCAGCGAGTCGAAATGGACTTTCGGAATCAGCAGCAGATGAACCGGCGCAGCGGGACGGATGTCTTTGAAGCACAACATCTCGTCGTCTTCGTACACGGTTTGCGCCGGAATGTCTTTGGCGGCGATTTTACAGAAAATACAGTTGTCCATAATGGCTCCGAGGTCGTCTGAAAACGAGCGCAGCGCGTTTCGCTAAAACGAATGAAGCGCGTTTCGTCAAACAGACGGCAGAAAAACGAATAAGGTCGGATTGTAATATAAATTCAAGACTCTTTGCGAGAGGCTTTTTCCGCCAAGCCCGATAAACCTTGACGGCGCGCAAGCTCGTTGACGACATCTTCGGCACGCAAACCGTGGTGCGCCAAGAGAACCATGGTGTGAAACCATAAGTCGGCAACTTCGTAAACGAGGTGTTCGCCGCCGCCGTCTTTCGACGCCATCAGGACTTCGCCCGCTTCTTCGATGACTTTTTTGAGGATTTTGTCTTCGCCTTTGTGCAGAAGCTGGGCAACGTAGGAAGCTTCGGGATCACCGCCTTTGCGGGAGTCGATGGTATTTTGGATTTGGGTGAGGATGGTGTCGGTCATGGGATTTTCGGCTTTGAAGGATAAGGATTATTCGGATAAGGCATAGGTTTGCCGGATTTCGGGCGAGTGTTCTGACAACAAACAATCATCAACCCGATTTTTAGCGAAACTCGCTGCGCTCGTTTTCAGACGACCTCTAAGGATGCGTATGCCCATAAATGGCTTCTTCGTCTTTCAACACGGCATCAACCGTCTGCCATTCGCCGTCTTTCCAAACTTTGTAGAAACAGCTTTCTCGTCCCGTATGGCAAGCGATGCCGCCGTTTTGATCTATCAGCATCACGATGGCGTCGCCGTCGCAGTCAAGGCGCAATTCGTACACCTTTTGCGTGTGTCCCGACTCTTCGCCTTTCATCCATTGTTTTTGGCGCGAACGGCTGTAATAGTGGGCAAAACCGGTTTCTACGGTTTTTTGCAGCGCCTCGGCGTTCATCCATGCGACCATCAATACTCGGCGGGTCTGTCTATCTTGGGCAATGGCGCAGACCAAGCCTTTCTCATCGAATTTGACGGCTTCAAGCAGGCTGTTATCCATATTCGGCATCCTTATTTTATATTGGCGAAACTCGCTTCGCACTTTTTCAGACGACCTTGAGTCAATCAAGTTCAACTTACAGACGCACTTCGATTCCGGCTTCGCGCATGGCGAGCTTCGCATCACGGATACTGACTTCGCCGAAGTGGAAAATACTGGCGGCAAGCACGGCATCGGCTTTGCCTTCTTTGATGCCGTCAATCAGATGCTGAACATTGCCGACGCCGCCGGAGGCAATGACGGGAATATCGACCGCTTCGCTGACGGCGCGGGTCAGCGGCAGGTTGAAGCCTTGTTTTGTGCCGTCCCTGTCCATGCTGGTGAGCAGGATTTCGCCCACGCCGCGCCGCTGCATTTCAACCGCCCATTCGACCGCGTCCAAGCCCGTCGGCGTGCGCCCGCCGTGGGTGAAAATTTCCCATCGGGTGTTTTCGGGATTGACGGCTTTGGCATCGACGGCGACGACGATGGCTTGCGAGCCGAAAAATCCGGCGGCTTCGTTGACTAAATCGGGATTGGTGACGGCGGCGGTATTGATGCTGGCTTTGTCCGCACCGGCATTGAGCAGGCGGCGGATGTCGGCTACAGTGCGTACACCGCCGCCGACGGTCAGCGGAATGAAAACCTGTGAGGCAACGTCTTCGATGACGTGCAAAATGGTGTCGCGGTTGTCGGAGGAGGCTGTGATGTCGAGGAAGGTCAGCTCGTCTGCACCTTCGTCGTTGTAGCGTTTGGCGACATCGACAGGATTGCCCGCATCGCGCAAACCAAGGAAGTTTACGCCTTTGACGACGCGGCCGTCTTTAACGTCGAGACAGGGGATGATGCGTTTTGCCAGTGCCATTTTGAATGCCTTTCCAAACCTAGGAATGAGGTCGTCTGAAAACGAGCGAAGCGGGTTTCGCTAAAAACCATACAACGGATATCATCCAAACGGACAAGCCGTTTCAGACGACTTTTCAAATCATTGATACCGGCAAGGCAGGTGTTACGCCAGCCAGTTGTGAACCCATTTGGGCAGGTGTTGGAGCAGTTGGAAATAGCCGACGCCCGCAATGGCGGCGAATACGCAGGAAGTCATAAAGTTGCCGCTGAAGCGTCCGACGATATAAAACACTGCGCTGGCAAATGCCCACAACGCGCCGTTAAACACCATCCAATAGGTGTCGATCATCGGCATATCGAACGCGGAAAGCTGGCGGACGAGAATGGCGATGATGGTAAATCCCAAACCTTCGCTGACGGCGCGCACGTTGCGACCGGACGACCAGATAATCCAAAAGCCCAAAATAAATGCTTCAAACATGAAATACCCCTTAAAAAATTAAATAAAACAATTAAATGTGGGATGGTGAGTCCCAAGCAATATTCGGCGGTCAGCCGCCTTTTATTGTGAAGAAAAAGGGACGAACCCGTCGTTGTCCTGTCTATACAGATAGGGCAACAATGAAAGCAAACAGGTTCAACCGATTATTTTTTATCTTCGCCCCGCTATATTGTTTTAAAACAGCGGGACAAGTGAGTAAGTAAACGTTTGGTCATTTCAGACGACCTTGATGGTTGTTTTTGAATTAAGGTCGTCTGAAAACGAGTGCAACGAGTTTCGCCAAAACGAGCGCAGCGGGTTTCGTCAATACAACTTACGCCAGAGAATCCGCCAACTGCTGCGCTTGGGCAAAATCAATACTGCCCTCGTAAATCGCGCGGCCGGTAATCACACCCGTCACGCCGTATTTCTCAACGGCACACAAAGCGCGGATGTCGTCCAAATTGGTTAGTCCGCCTGACGCGATAACCGGAATGGCGACGGCTTGTGCCAATTTGACGGTCGCGTCGATGTTCACGCCGCTCATCATGCCGTCGCGGCCGATGTCGGTGTAGATGATGCTGTTGACGCCGTCGTCTTCAAAACGTTTCGCCAAATCAATCACATGATGTTCGGTTACCGTCGCCCAGCCGTCTATCGCCACCATGCCGTCTTTGGCATCCAACCCGACAATAATCTGCCCCGGAAACGTTTTGCACGCCTCGCGCACGAAGTCAGGATTTTTTACCGCCGCCGTGCCGATAATGACGTCGTTCAGTCCCAAATCCAAATATTTTTCAATGGTTTCCAAGTCGCGTATCCCGCCGCCCAGTTGCACGGGAATATCTTTGGCAACGGTAGCGAGGATGTCCTTGATAGCAGGAAAATTTTGCGGAACGCCGGCAAATGCGCCGTTCAAATCCACCAAATGCAAACGGCGCGCGCCTTGCTTGAACCAATGCAGCGCAGTTTCGGCGGGCGAATCGGAAAACACCGTCGCCTGCTCCATCAAACCTTGTTTCAGGCGCACGCAGCGGCCTTCTTTTAAATCGATTGCGGGAATCAGCAGCATGGGAGTCCTATCCTTATGCGGGGTGTATTTTACACAAATTATCGAGTTTTAGCATATTTGAATAATTTAAGTTGGCAGTAATGCGTAATCCTAATCAAAATCGCTTGAAAATTCTTTTCAGACGACCTGATTAATTCCTAGAAATCAAAGGGTAAGCCTTTTCAAACTGCCCAGTCCAAGAAATTGCGTAACAGCAACAATCCTGCGTCGTGGCTTTTTTCAGTATGGAACTGGGTGGCGAACACATTGTCTTTGCCGACGATACAGGCAAATTCGTTAGGATATTCGCTGGTAGCAAGGACGGTTTCGGGGTCTTCGGGAGCGAAGTAGTAGCTGTGTACAAAGTAAAAGCGCGTTTCTTGACCGATGTCTTTAAACAGCGGGTGCGGGCGGGCTTGGCGTACTGTGTTCCAGCCCATGTGCGGCACTTTCAGACGACCTCCATTTGCATCGGTCTGATTAGCGGGGAAACGTTTGACCCTGCCTTTAAACCAGCCCAGTCCGTCAGTATCGCCTTCTTCGCTGTGTTCAAACAATAATTGCGCGCCGACGCAGATGCCGAAAAACGGTTTGTTTTTCAAGCCGTCTTCCACTGCTTCACCCAAACCGCTTTGCCGCAATGCAGCCATACAGTCGGGCATCGCGCCCTGACCGGGGAAAATGATTTTGTCGGCAGCAAGGATGTCTTCAGGACGGGCGGTCAGGTAAATTTCGGCGACTTTGCCGGACAAGGCTTGCGCGGCCTGTACGGATTTGAGGACGGAATGCAGGTTGCCCATGCCGTAATCGACAATAGCGGTTTTCATGTTTTCTCCTTGGTTTGCAGCTTGTGCTTATCGGTATGGTTATGAATATTGTAACAAAACATCGTACCGGAAGGACAAAAGAAAAAGGTCGTCTGAACATTTTTCAGACGACCTTTTGCTTTATAAGGTTCTTACATGAAGAAAATAGCTGCTATGGCGACAGCAATCACACCGTAAATCGCCATCGGAATAACGGTTTTCTTGATAATCGCACCTTCGGCGTTTTTCACGTCCAGTACGGTACATACGGCGATGATGTTGTTGATGCAGACCATGTTGCCCATTGCGCCGCCGACGGATTGCAGGGCGAGGATGAGGGTAACGGACAGGCCGGTATCAATAGCGATTTGTTGCTGAATCGGGCCGAATGTCAGGTTGGATACAGTGTTCGAACCGGAGAAGAATGCACCGATAGCACCAAGGTAAGGGGAGAAGTAAACCCAGTGTTCGCCTGCCATCGCAGCAAACTCTTTACCGATGATTTTCACCATGGAGTTGTCGCCGCCAACCATCATCAGTTGAACCATAATCAGCGCGCCCATCAAGGCAAGCAGCGGTTTTTTGGTTTGGTTGAAAGTTGCAGCGTAGAAAGCCCAGGCGTCTTTGAATTTGGTTTTATAAAGCAGGATACAAATCCAAACGGTAAAGACAAACGGAATCCATGCAGGAACGTAGAGGGTTTGGTAAGACGCACTAACGCCTTGTCCGAAAATATTACCGAAGGTAATGGTCAAAGAGTCGCTGACGGTGATTTTGCTCAAATCAAACGGCAGTTGGAAGCTGAACCATTCTTCTTTGCTGGTCAGCAAACCTTTGATGCCGAGCTGTTTGATACGGGTAACCACCAGCATACCGATAAGCATACCCAGAGGGGCAAGTGCTTTGGCAACTTGGGCGAAAGGTACTTTTTCAGCATTCGGATCTTTCGGATGGTCTTTGCTCAAACCCCAGCCATGGTTGGCGGCGAATACGGACACCATCAGGCCGATTGCGCCGGCAACGAGTGATGGGAATTCTTCGTTAACCATCGCCAAGGCAACATAAGGAATGGTACAAGAGAAGACGGCGATGCCGATGAAGCCCAAGTTTTTACGGATTTCAGACCAAGGTACGATGAAGCTCAAGCCGATGACGGGGATGACGAAACCTGCGAAGAAGTGCATCACGCCGGTTTGTCTGCCGATAGCCAAGATGTTTTCGGGACTCAGGTTTAATGGCGCAAAACCGAACCAAGTCGGTGTACCCACCGCGCCGAATGATACGGGTACGGAGTTCATGACCAGCGTAAAAATCGCCACTTTCAACGGATTGAAACCCAAGCTCATCAGAATCGGGGCGGCAATCGCAGCAGGCGTACCGAAGCCGGATGCACCCTCAATCATAAAGGCGAACGCCCAACCGATAATCATCAACTGCGCCACGGGGTTTGGGCTGATGGTCGCCAGCCATTTGCGGATAATGTCGATACAGCCGGTGGTTTCCATCATGCGGTTGAACATAATCGCACCGAAAATCACGGTAATCGGCGTCAGTGTGGAAACCAGACCGGACGCTGCAGTTGCGTTGAGCAGCATAGCGTCGTCGTTGAAATAAAACAGCTTGATGGCGTAAATCAGCGCGGCGGTAATCGGCAGCGCAATGTAGGAAGGCATGCTGTTTTTCTTAACCATCAGCCAAATCAGCAGGATGATGGGAAAAATGCTGAGGAATAGTGCCATGGTGAATCCTTAAAATCGGCGTTGTTTATCAATTTTTCTAATGATGTCGGATGCGAGAGAGATATCGAACCTTAATCTGAGAGTAATTATCAAATAAATTGGTAATACCAATTTAAAAGAACGCCGCATACTTTACGTAATCCGATGTAATCGGTCAAGTGGTTTATGTACCTTCGGCATCTACCAGACAAGGTTTTCAGGGTTTGCAAATTGGTTTCGGCATATAGCCGATCTAGGGCAGAGTGTTGATTACACGGAAAAAGAAACTATCGTTTAAAAACCAAAAGGTCGTCTGAAACCATTTCAGACGACCTTTTGGTTTTTATATCTCTACTTTTATTCCCACTCAATCGTGGCGGGCGGTTTGCCGCTTACGTCGTAAACCACGCGGTTGATGCCTTTGACTTCGTTGATGATGCGGTTGGAGACGCGGCCGAGCAGCGAGTACGGCAGTTCTGCCCAGTGTGCGGTCATGAAGTCGCTGGTGATGACTGCACGCAGTGCGACGACGTAGTCGTAAGTGCGTCCGTCGCCCATTACGCCAACGGATTTTACGGGCAGGAACACGGCGAAGGCTTGGCTGGTCAGGTCGTACCAAGATGTGCCGTTTTCGTCGGTGGTATTGCGCAATTCTTGGATGAAAATATCGTCCGCCTGACGCAGCAAATCGGCGTATTCTTTTTTCACTTCGCCCAAGATGCGCACGCCCAAGCCGGGGCCGGGGAACGGATGGCGGTACACCATTTCGCGCGGCAATCCCAAGGCAACGCCGAGTTCGCGCACTTCGTCTTTAAACAAGTCACGCAACGGCTCAAGCAGCTTGAGCTTCATGTTTTCAGGCAGGCCGCCGACGTTGTGGTGTGATTTGATGGCGTGGGCTTTTTTGGTTTTCGCGCCTGCGGATTCGATTACGTCGGGGTAAATCGTGCCTTGCGCCAGCCATTTGGCGTTGGTGAGTTTTTTCTCTTCGGCATCAAATACTTCGATAAATTCCGCGCCGATGATTTTGCGTTTTTTCTCAGGATCGGTAACGCCGGCGAGTTTCGCCATGAATTGCTCTTCGGCATCGACGTGAATCACTTTCACACCCAAGTTGCGGGCGAACATATCCATCACCATTTTGCCTTCGTTTAAGCGCAAGAGGCCGTGATCGACGAACACGCAAGTCAGTTGGTCGCCGATGGCGCGGTGAATCAGCGCGGCGGCTACGGAAGAGTCCACGCCGCCCGACAGACCTAAAATCACTTCGTCGCTACCGACCTGTTCGCGGATTTTGGCAACGGCTTCTTCGATGTAGTTCGGCATCGTCCAGCTCGGTTGCGCACCGCAAATGTCCAAGACAAAGCGGTTCAACAGGGCACGACCTTGTTTGGTGTGGGTCACTTCGGGGTGGAATTGGATGCCGTAGAATTGTTTTTCAACGTTTTCCATCATGGCAATCGGGCATGACGGGGTATCGCCGATAACGGCAAAGCCGTTGGGCAGTTTGGATACTTTATCGCCGTGGCTCATCCATACGTCCAGCGTATTCGGCGCGTCGTCGAAAATATCGCGGGTCAGTTCGCTATCAATGGTTTTGACTTGTGCGTAACCGAATTCACGCTGGTTGCCGGGCTGAACTTCGCCGCCCAAGTGGTGCGCCATAAACTGCATTCCGTAGCAGATGCCCAAAACCGGAATGCCCAAATCGAAAATGCCGGTATCGGCTTGATAGTCAGATTCGTAAACGGAATTGGGGCCGCCGGAGAGGATGATGCCTTTCGGATTGAAGGCTTTGATTTCTTCCAAAGGCATGTCGAAAGAATGCAGCTCGCAGTAAACATGAGCTTCGCGCACGCGGCGGGCGATAAGCTGGGTAACTTGCGAACCGAAGTCGAGGATGAGGATTTTGTCTTGGGTCATGGCGGGAACTTTGCAGAGTGATAGGAAACGGTCTGACTGTTTCAAAACGGGATTCCGATAACAAAACAGGTCGTCTGAAAACGGCGGATTATACCATTTTCAGACGACCTTTGCAGGGAGAGGGGCTTAGTTATCCTGCTGTTTATGCTGCTTATAAGGCACCATATCGCTGCGCGAAAGCAGCAGCAGGCAGCCCAGCACCATCATTCCCAAAGCAACCAGCGGCGAATAACCGAGCCAATATTGATTGTGCAGATACACCGCCGCGCCGATATACACCAGCAGCGGGCCGGAAACGATAGACTGCTTGTTGACGCCGTCCATCACCAAAACCGCAATCCCCGCCACCACCATACCGGCGGACACGATGGTCGAAGTTGCGGGCAGGATGTCCGTCGTTTTCAAAAACCAAACGGCACCAAAGATAATCAAAAACAGCGGCAGGAAAAGCGAAGAGCGGGACATGGCGTTACTCCGTAAAATTTCAGACGACCCTGATTATTGGGTCGCAGGGGTCGTCTGAAAAGCCTGAAGAAAGCAATCTTGGGTATGTTTTTGCAAACATAGGGCTTGATGTGTAAACGGCGGGGACGCGTTTGCGGCAGCATCGGCGTCCGGCGGTCAATTCAAGCCGATCCTTGCCTCAACGCACATTTTTCATCAAACGTTGTTTTTCGCGCTTCCAGTCGGCTTCTTTCAGGCTTTGACGTTTGTCGTGTTGTTTTTTACCCTTCGCCAAGCCGATTTCCATTTTGATTTTGCCGCGTGTGAAGTGCAGGTTCAATGGGACGATGGTATAACCCGCGCGCTCGGTTTTACCGATGAGCTTGTTGATTTCGGATTGCTTGAGCAAAAGCTTGCGCGGACGGACGGGGTCGGGTTTGACGTGTGTCGAGGCAGTCGGCAGCGCGGTAATATGGCAGCCGACCAGATAAAAAGCGTCTTTTTTCCAGTAGATATAGCTTTCTTTCAGCTGAACACGCGCGGCGCGGATGGCTTTGACTTCCCAACCTTCCAATACCAAACCAGCTTCGAGCTGGTCTTCGATAAAGAAGTCGTGAAAGGCTTTTTTATTATTGGCAATACTCATAATTCTATTCTTGTCTTCTGTCTTTTCAGACCGGGTATTTTAACAGGATGCGGAGGTAGTGCGAACTGCTTCTCAAACCGACTGTATTTTCCAGCCTCTCTGGCTTTTCAATCTTTAAACATATACCGTTCTATACGGCAAATTAAAATCGGAAACACCAGCCTATCCTAACCTCACATTCGTATAGTATGGCAAGGTGAAATAAAAATCCCCAACCTACCCCCCCTTCCCTTCTTCTTAAAGGCAAAAGAATAGGTTGGAATTTTGCTTCATACTGATTTTCGCAAGAAGCATATCAAATGTACCACACGCTCTCCTCGATGAAGGTCGTCTGAAACTGGGATTAGGTTTTCAGACGACCTTTTCGATTACTGTCTGTCAATTTTCCGCATCGCGGCAGATTTCGATGGCTTCCTGAAGGCTGGAAACACCGAAGATTTTTAGATTCGGAAACTCTTTTTCGTTGCGCGGCATATTGGCTTTGGGGACGATGGCGCGTTTGAAGCCGAGTTTTTCCGCTTCTTTGAGCCGCTCTTGTCCGCGTGCGACGGGACGGACTTCGCCGCTCAAACCGATTTCGCCGAATGCGACCATTTTTTCGGGCAGCGGGCGGTTGCGGAAGCTGGAGAGCATGGCGAGGATAACGGCGAGATCGGCGGCGGGTTCGCCGATTTTGACGCCGCCGACGGCGTTGAGGAACACGTCTTGATCGAAGCAGGCGATGCCGCCGTGGCGGTTGAGGACGGCGAGTAGCATGGCGAGGCGGTTTTGTTCGAGGCCGACGGTGAGGCGTTTGGGGGTGAAGCCGTGCGCGTCATCGACCAATGCCTGAATTTCGACCAGAAGCGGGCGGCTGCCTTCCTGCGTGACCAAAACGCACGAGCCGGGCGTGTCGTCGCGGTAGCTGGCGAGGAAGATGGCGGACGGGTTGGACACGCCTTTCAAACCGTTTTCGGTCATGGCGAATACGCCCAATTCGTTTGCCGCGCCGAAGCGGTTTTTGATGGCGCGTATCATGCGGTAGTTGGAATGTTGGTCGCCCTCGAAATACAGCACGGTATCGACCATGTGTTCCAGCACGCGCGGACCGGCAATCGCGCCGTCTTTGGTAACGTGTCCGACCAATATCATGGCGATGCCCATTTGTTTCGCCATGCGCGTCAGTTGGGCGGCACATTCACGCACCTGCGACACGGAGCCGGGAGCGGAAGTGATTTGGTCGGAATACATGGTTTGGATGGAGTCGATGACGACGACTTCGGGCTGATGCTGTTTCAACGCCGCTTGAATCGCTTCCATGCGGATTTCGGCAAGCAGGTTTACGCCTTCGGTGGGCAGTTCTAAACGTTGCGCGCGCAGGGCGACCTGTTGGGCGGATTCTTCGCCGGAAACGTACAGCACTTTGCGGCTTTGCGCCATTTTGGCGATGGTTTGCAACAGCAGCGTGGATTTGCCGATGCCGGGGTCGCCGCCGAGCAGGATGACCGCGCCATCGACCAAACCGCCGCCCAATACGCGGTCGAGTTCGCCCATGCCCGTCGGATTGCGCGGCACTTCGGTGGCGGTCACGGCGGATAGGGATTGGACGGTCGAGGTATCCGCCGCCCAAGATTGGAAGCGGGCGTTTTTCGGTTCGGGCGCGGCAAGGCTTTCCTGAAGCGTGTTCCACTCGCCGCAATGCGGGCATTTGCCTTGCCATTTCGGGGAAGTGCCGCCGCATTCGGTACATTGGTAGATGGTTTTGGGGGCTTTTGCCATGATGTTTTCCCTATGGGATTTTTGAAGTGTGAAAAGGTCGTCTGAAAACTGATATCGTTTTCAGACGACCTTTTTTCAAGGATTCGGACTGAGCTTATTTGCTTTCGTCTTTACCGTCTTTCTTGTCTTTTTTCGGAGCCGGTTTTTTCGCCGCCAAACCTAAAGACTTTTGCCATTCGGCTGGATTTTTGATTAAATCCAAAGCTTTGCGGAGTTGGTCGTCTTTGGCTGGATTAGGAATGCGACGGCTGGAGAGGTCTTCGTCTTTCTCTTTGTCCTTGCCTTTTTTGGACTTGGCGTTTTCATCGGCTTTGGCAGCTTCGTTTGAATCAGGCGTGCTGATTTCGTTGCTGCTGTTGACGTCTTCGCCGCCGAGCGGGTTGCCGATGTGTCCGGCGAGGTCGGCTTCGCGGCTTTCAAAAGCGCGGTCTTTGTCTTTGACTTCGACGTCGGGAACGATGCCTTGCGCTTGAATAGAGCGGTCGTTCGGTGTGTAGTACAGCGCGGTGGTCAGCTTAACCGCGCTGCCGTTGGACAGCGGAATCAGCGTTTGTACCGAGCCTTTGCCGAAACTTTGCGTACCAACAACGACGGCGCGTTTGTGGTCTTGCAGCGCGCCTGCAACGATTTCGGAAGCGGAGGCAGAACCAGAGTTGATCAACACGGTCATCGGGATGGTTTTCAACTCGGCAGGCAGATCTGCCAGCGGGTCTTTGCCGCTCACGCGGATATAGTCTTCGGGACGGGCTTTCAATACCGAGCTTTCTTTGCCGTCGCGTCCTTTGGTGCTGACGACTTTTGCATCTGCAGGCAGGAAGGCGGCAGACACACCGACCGCGCCGTCAAGCAAGCCGCCCGGGTCATCGCGCAGATCGAGGACGAGGCCTTTGAGCGGCGCGCCTTTATTTTCTTTAATCAATGCCTTGGCGGATTCATTGATGGCTGCCACGGTGCGCTCTTGGAATTGGGACACGCGGATGTAGCCATAGCCCGGTTCGAGCAGGTGGTGGCGGACGCTTTTGACTTTGATGATGGCGCGGGTCAGGTTGACGACGATAGGTTTATCCGCATTTTTGCGCGAAAGGGTCAGGGTGATTTTGGTACCCGGTTTGCCGCGCATTTTTTTCACGGCTTCACTGGTGGTCAGACCGCGTGTGGAAACGTTGTCGATTTTGACGATGAAGTCGCCGCTTTTCACGCCTGCGCGCTCGGCGGGCGTATCCTCAATTGGGGCAACGACTTTGATAAATCCGTCTTCCTGCCCGATTTCCATACCCAAGCCGCCGAATTCGCCGCTGGTAGATTCTTTCATATCGGCAAAGCCTTTTTTATCCAAATACTCGGAATGCGGGTCGAGGTCGGATACCATGCCTTTCATCGCGCCTTCAAAGAGATCGGCATCGGATTTATCTTGGTAATAATTGGCTTTGATTTGCCCGTAGACTTCCGCCATGTTGCGGATGGATTGTACGGGCAGGGTTTCGTTGTCTTTTTTGTCTTTTTCGGCGGCAAAGCTTTGAACGCTCAAGCTGAGGGCGACACCGCTGAATGCGCCGAGTGTGTAGAGTGCGACTTTTTTCAAAGTGGATGTTGACATTATGAATGGCTTTCTTTTTGTCTTATTTCATTTCAGACCGTAATGACTGTGAAACGGGGTGGGAAATATTGCTTCAGACGACCTGAATATACGTCCGCAAGACTGTATGCGATTTACGCTTGGCAAACAACCGGATTCGCGTAAAAAATATCTGCGCGGGTGTAAAAGCTTTTGAATATAGGGCCGTCGGGTTCAGTTGTTAAATTTCAGACGACCCCGTGATACGGCAAAAGGTCGTCTGAAAATGTCAAACCGGTTTGCAGGTCAGCTTATCCAGGAGAGTGGGTTCATTGCCTGCCCGTTGTAGCGGACTTCCAAATACAGGCCTTCCATGCCCGAAGGCAGGGTTCCGCTGATGCCCAGGCGGTTGCCTGCGGCTACGGCGTAGCCTTTGGCGACTTCGATTTCGCTCAAACCTGAATAGATGCTGATATAGCCGTCGCCGTGATCGATGACGATGACTTTGCCGAAACCTTCCAGTTCATCGGCGTAGGTAACCGTACCGCCGGCGATGCTGCTGACGATTGCCGGAGTCGTTTGGTAGAACACGCCTTTCCAAACTTCACCGTCGCCTCGGTCTTGTCCGAAGAGTCCGGCAAGCGTGCCGCTGACCGGTTTTTTCAGACGACCCTGCATACGGCTGAAGCTGTTGGCATTGCTGATTCTGACATAGGAAGGTGCGCGGATGTTCATGTCTTCTGCGGTCAGGTTGGACATGGCGGCGCGTTCGTCGGCGGCTTTTTGCGCGGCGACGGCGCGGTCTTTGCGCGCTTTTTCAGCGGCGGCAAGACGGGCTTCGGCGGCTTTTTTACGCGCTTCGGCTTCCTGGCGGCGTTGCTCGGCTTTGTGTTTGTCCAAGTCTTTCAACAAGTTGTTCAGGCGTTGTTCGTTTTCTTTGTGGTTGATTTTTTTCTGCGCATCTTTTGCCATTTGCGCATTTTGGCGGCGGCTTTCCGCCTGTTCGGCGGTGTTGGTTACACCTTGGCGGCGCAGCGAGGACTGGACGTTGACCTGAAGTTTTTTCAGGTATGCCAGTTCGTTGTTGATTTTCTGCTCTTGTGCTGCCAGCTCTTTTTGCTGCTTCTCAAGGTCTTTGATGACTTGCTCGTTGGCGGTGTTGATATAGCGGGTGTAACGCAGGAAGCGGGTTTTCTGACCCGGCTCGGCATTTTTCAGGAACAGGGCAACGGCGTTGGGTTGGCTGTTTTTATAGTTGCCTGAAACGAAACGGGAAATTTGCGCGCGCGTATTGGAAACCTGAGTTTTCAGGTAGTTCAAATCAGCATTGAGCTTTTGAAACTTGTCCCATGCGTCGCGCTGTTGGCGGTTGATGGCGGATAAGTTGATACGGCTTTGCTGCAACTGTTTCAACGTGGTATTGACGTGAATGATGAAACCTTCGTTGCGGCTGCGCAGCGATTTTTTGCTTTCCAAATCATTGGCGGCGGCAGTTACTGCGGCTTTGAAGTCGTCTGAATCGGCGGCAGCGGTTTTCTTATCGGCTTTGTCCGCTTTTTTCTCGACGGATTTTTTATCTTGTTTTGCCACTGCTTCGTCTTTTTTAGGCAACTCGGCGGCTTCTTTTTTTGCCTTTACATTATTTTTGGCTGCGGGTTTGTCCTTGCCTTTTACAGGCTCGGTTTTTGCGGGTGCAGCTTTGCCTGCCTTCTCTTCCGCTTTGGCTTCGCCTTTTTTGGTTTTGTCGGTTTTATCTTGTTTTTTGGCTTCGTTGGCATTTTTGCGTTCTTTAGCGCGCTCGTTTTTTGCCGCTTCGGCAGTTTCTTTTTTGCTTTTGGCTACGGGCTTATCGTCTGCCTTGTCCTTAGCGTTTTTGGTGGCAGGCTTTGCTTTGTCTTTGGCTGCTTCTTTTTGAGCAGGCTCGACAGCGTCCTTTTTGGCTTTGACGCTTTTTTTGACAGGCGCAGCCTTCTCCTTAGGCGCGTCTTTGGCGGCAAAAGAGGGAGAAGCGAAACCGATGAGCAGGGCGAGTAAAAGAGGTTTGTAACGCATGATTGGGTTCTGGATCGTTAAAATAAAGGCAATAGGCGGAATTATATAGTCAGCAGGGTCGTCTGAAAATAACATCTGCCCATATTTGTTCAGACAATACTTTCCTCTGCGCTTGCAATCTGAACAAGCGGTCTTATATAGTAGGAGCTACGGTGTTAGCTTCTTTATTTTCAACCCTCAAAGGTTTCTTATTTACATGAATAAAATCATTCTGCCTGCGCTTTGCGCTCTGCTTCTTGCTTCCTGCGGTAACGATACCGACAAAATCGGACGTGCCAGCACGGTTTTTCATATGCTGGGGAAAAATGACCGTATTGAAGTTGAGGGTTTTGACGATCCTGATGTGCAAGGGGTTGCCTGTTATATTTCTTATGCGAAAAAAGGCGGTTTGAAAGAAACGGTGAATTTGGAGGAGGATGCGAGCGATGCTTCCGTGTCGTGCGTGCAGACGGCGGAGGTCATCCGTTATAACGAGCAAGCTGTCGTGAAGCCGCGGGAAGTGTTTAAGCGCAGCGCGAGCTTGGCGTTCAAGAGCCAGCAGATTATCCGTTATTACGATCCTAAGCGTAAGGCGTTTGCGTATTTGATTTACAGCGACAAAATCGTTCAGGGTTCGCCGAAAAACTCTTTGAGTGCGGTGTCTTGCTTTGGCGGTGCTAAAGCGGATGCGCAGCAAATTGCCGGTGCTGAAGGCAAACAGATTTACGGTGCGTGCGTCGTGGATGCGCCTGTACCGACCAAATAAAAGACAAACGATATGAACCTAACCGACCATTTCCTGATTGCCATGCCCGATATGGACGACCCGTTTTTTGAAAATTCGGTGATTTATGTGTGCGAACACAACGAAGAGGGCGCGTTGGGCATCATCATCAACAAACCGTCGCCGATTACGATGGACATGATTTTTGCGGCGACCGACCGCAATATTCCTTTGCGGATGCAGCACGAACACGTCATGATGGGCGGGCCGGTACAGATCGACCGCGGTTATGTCGTGCATACGCCCGTGGGCAACTGGCAAAACAGTATGATTGTTTCAGACGACATTGCGCTGACGTCTTCGCGCGATGTGATTGAAAACTTATCGCGTCAGGGTGCGGTGGACAAAATTTTAATCAGCATAGGCTATTCGAGCTGGAGCAAAGGGCAACTTGAACGCGAGCTGGCCGACAATGTCTGGCTGACGGTGAAGGCGGACGAACATATTTTGTTCGATATGCCTTACGAACACCGCTACGCCGCTGCGTTTGCCAAGCTGGGCATCCAGCCCGATGCGCTTGTCTGTGGAGCCGGTCATGCATAAAGCGCCGGCAGGGACGGTTTTGGCGTTTGATTTCGGCGAGGCGCGTATCGGCGTGGCTCAGGGTGATGCAGAGCTTGGCTTGTCACATCCTTTGGCGACCGTTACCGGCAACAGCAATGACGAGAAATTCAACGCCATCGCCAAGCTGATACGGGAATGGCAGCCCAAGCATCTGGTCGTCGGGCTGCCAACCCACGCCGACGGCACGGAACACGAGTTGACCCGCCTCAGCCGCAAATTCGGCCACCGCCTGCACGGGCGTTTTAACCTGCCCATATATTGGGTGGACGAACGGATGTCTTCGTTATATGCCGAAAGCCTGCTTGCCGAGGCCCAGGTGTTCGGGCGCAAACAGAAGGCGGTACTTGACCAAGTGGCCGCGCAAGCGATTTTGCAGGGCTTTTTCGACGGCGGCGTGGCGGAGTATTTCAACGGCAGGGAAGAAGGTTCGGAAGAATCATCCGTTTGAGAGAGTTTGAAAAAATTTTGAGAAAAAAGGTCGTCTGAAAGCTGTATTGACGGGGTTGAATCCGTTAACAGGCTTTCAGACGACCTTTTTGCATCAGAACAAGGCTTCAATCCTTAACAGCGCGCCGACGCGGTGTTTTTGGTTTTCCTTGCGGTTGTTGTAGTAGTTAACCTCGGTTTGGGTAAACAGCCAGTTGCGCCAAATCGGCTGGCGGTAGGTGGTAAACGGGCCGTAGGTATTGAGGGAGGCTTTGCGTTTTTCGATATTGCCGCCGGTATATACACCGTAGTTGACGTGGCGGTGTTTGCCGAGATTGTGTTGGCGGAAGAGGCTGTTGCCCCATGTCCAGTCTTCGGTTTTATCGTGTTCGTATTGCAGGTGTGCCTGATTGGCGATAAAGCTTTTTTCGTTGGGGATGTAACGCGTTTCCCAGTTGGTACGGACATGGTGTTTGCTCTTGATGCCGTAACGGTAGATTTGTTCCAAGCTGGTGTCGATGTTGTCGGTCAGTTGCCAATTGCTCGAGCTTTTGGCGCGGGCGAACAGGTCGCTGCCGGAGCGGATACCGATATCGAAGTCGGTATCGGTGTGCTGTTTTGCGAATGCTTCAGACCAGCGTACGGCAATGGAAGCATTTTTGTCGCGGCTTTGGGATGCATCGAATATCCTGCCGTTGGTATTGGTACGGTTGCGGTAGGCGTTGGCTTCGTGTTTCAACTCGTCGTCCAAAGAGTCGTCACCGAAAATCACATGGACTTTTTTCTCTAAGGTCGGCAGTTTCAGACGACCCCGTACGCGCGGCGTCACGGTAAACTTGTCGTCAGGGTTCCATTCGGTATCAAGCATAAGGCGCAGGTTAGCGTCGGCAGGATGGTCGGGATTTGGTTCGCCAAACCAGTCGTCGATGCGGTTGGACCATTTGTCCAAGCGTTTGGAAACTCCTTTGTGGCGGTGGTCCAACCAAGTGTCGCCGTCGGCGGGCGGTTCGTCGTTCGCTGCAGCCATCGTCGGGAAGAGGATAAGCAGGGTGAGTAGGGATAAGGTAGGGGTTCGGATAGTCATTGTTTTTCCTAGCTTAAAGCATAAAGCTATTATGGACGGTATCTTAGGGGTAATGCAAGTCGTCTGAAAAAGGCTGTGATAAAATCTTGCGCGCCCGGTTTACCGCCGTTCTGTTGCGCAGAAAAGCAGTCAAGCGGGCGCATACCAATACATAAGGAAAACCGAATGAGTATTTTGTCGAAAATTTTTGGGAACAAGCCGTCCGACGAAACGGCACAAGAGCCGCGCAAACTTTCCGCGCAGGAAAAAAGCGAGGGCGCGGCGCGGGCGATTTATGCAAAAGATAAAGTGTATGTGCCGCTGTCTGCCATGCAGGCGGATGTATCGGAAGGGACGAGCATCCCTTACATAGGTCGTCTGAAAGACGGACGGACGGTTTTGTATCTGTTTGACACCTATGAAGCCGCGCGGACTTTTTCAGACGGGCAGGACGGCGCTTTAGACGGCATCGGCTTGGTCGGTGCGTTGGATAAAGCGGACCAGTTCAATAATTTGAGTAATGTCCTGCGTGTCGCGCACTCGTTGGGCATTCAACTGATGGAATACAGAGGGCAGGACGGCGAGCATTTTGAATGCGCGCTTTCTTGGTTGATGCGTGTGAATGGCGCGGGCAGCATGGCGGCTTCCAGAGAGAAGATGGATGCTTTGTCCTTCGGCACCGATGCCAAGCTGCCGCTGCAATTTCACCCGATAGACATCATCGGTTTTTCCAATCCCTATAAAGTCACACCGGCGCGGGCGGAAGAATTGTTCAAGCAGTTCACGAATGTCGAAGATGACGAATTGCTGGACTTTTTTGCCGGCAACACGCCGCAGGAGAATGTGTTGCTGATCGGGCTGGTGGAAAAATATTCGGCGGATTTGGCGAAATCCGTGAAATATATCGTTTGGAACCAATTGGCGGAGCAGCCGCTTTTTGTCGGGATAAACCGCAAAGACGGCGGGTTTTACGCGCGGGACGGTTATTTATACCTCTTTTACACCGACCGCTTCCAACACATGGGACCTGCCGACTGCCATCCCGTTTCCGGCAAGGAAGCAGTGTTGGACTTGGTTCGCCGCCACGAACTGAAAGGCATCGCCCTGACTGACGGGCTGCACAATATGGCGCGGTTTGAAAACGACGTGATTTTCCAAGACGGGGAATAGCCGAAACCTTCCTGCCTCGGCTTGAAATAAAAGGTCCTTGGATTCGGATTTAAAGTGCAACACTGGCTTTCAGACGACCTTTTTTTGTTTTCGCGTCAATTCTCCCTAAGTCGGGTTTAATTTAAGTTAAACCGCAAATTAAACGACGGAATTTTGTTACACTCGGCATTTTACACTTCACACAAAGGAAACATCATGGCATTAATGGACAGTCTGCTGAACGCGGCAGTACAAGCACTGGGCGGTAAAGACGGTAGCGGTGCACAAAACTCTCTGACCGATATGGCGATGGATTTGGTACGTCAGCAAGGCGGCGTGGGCAGTCTGATCAACCAGTTACAGCAAGGCGGATTGGGCGACGTATTGAACAGCTGGATTTCCAACCAACAAGACAACGCGCCCATATCCGGCAGCGATTTGCAAAACGCGCTGGGCAGCGACACCATCAGCCAAGTGGCGCAAAAGTTCGGCATTGATGCCAACCAGGCGGGCGACCTGCTGGCGCAAGTCCTGCCCAACCTCGTCGATAAAGCCACACCCAACGGCTCGGCACAAGAAGCCGACGGTTTTGGTCTGGACGACATTGCCTCCGCCATACTGAAAAACTTCACCAAATAAGCGGCACTTTGAACAAAAAGGTCGTCTGAAAATATTCTTTCAGACGACCTTTTTACCTTCTTTTCACATCAATCCTGCATCAGCCAATATTGCAGCCCAATTAAGGTTTTGCCGTCTTTGATTTCGTTGTGTTCCAAAGCGGTGCGGACTTCTTCCTTGCTCATCAGGACGGTTTCGGTGATTTCATCTTCGTCGTTGCTCAAGGTGCTGCCGAGGCGCACGCCTTCTGCTTTGTAGAGGTACATTTTTTCGTCGCAGAAACCGATGGCAGTGTAGAAGCTGCTGATAAGTTTGACGCTGTCGGCAGTGTACGGGGTTTCTTCCGCCAATTCGCGTAAGGCGCATTCGGCGGGGTCTTCGCCTGCATCGAGTTTGCCGGCGGGCAGTTCGATGGTGGCGATGTCTGCGGCGTAACGCCATTGGCGCACGAGTACGACTTTTCCCTCTTCGGTAATTGCCAAAACGCAGGCAGCACCGGGATGGCGGATGACGATGCGCTGGCTTTCGTTGCCGTTGGGCAGGCGGACTTTGTCGCGGTTGATGCTGACGAATGAACCTTGATAAATTGATTCGCTGCTGAGTTTGGTTTCTTTCAAATCCATTTGCGTGCTTTCTTTATAAAGTGTGGTACGGGGTCGTCTGAAAATCGGGAATGGGTTTTAACTTCGTTGGAACCGCGTTTTCAGACGACCTTTTGAGGCATGAAAAGGCTCGTCTGAAAACGAGTGAAACGAATTTCGCTAAAACGAGCGAAGCGGGTTTCGCTAAACCGTTTGTACTGCTTCAAACCCTGCTGCGTTCGATTTCAATGCCGACTTCTTTGACATCGGGCAGGATGCCGGGTTTGATGATTCTGACGCGTACACTCAACGCGCCGAAATTGTCGAGAATCAGCTTGGCGATGTGTTCTGCCAATGACTCGAGCAAGAGGAAGCTTTGTTCGGCAAGGCTTGCCCTGACGGCTTCGCAGACTTCGCCGTAGTGGACGGTATTGCCGATGTGGTCATCCTGAGCGCTTTGTTCGGGGATGCTGATGTCCAAGTCCAAAATCAGGGTTTGGGGGCGTTCGCGTTCCCAGTCGTACACGCCGATCAAGGTGTCCGCCTTCATGCCGCGTAAAAAGATTTTGTCCATTTGCCTGCCTGTTTTTTTTGATAAAATGAGCGTCCCATTTTAAGTAAAGCATCTGAAATGTTCAATGTATCCGCCGTTATCGCGGCTTATTTAATCGGTTCGCTGTCGTTTGCCGTCATTGTTTCCAAATATTACGGCATGGACGATCCGCGCACTTACGGCTCTGGCAACCCCGGCGCGACCAATGTTTTGCGCAGCGGCAAGAAAAAGGCGGCGGCGCTGACTTTGCTGGGCGACGCGCTCAAAGGCTTGGTGGCGGTGATTTTGGCACGCTGTCTGCAAGATGCTTTGAATTTATCGGACATCGCCATAGCCGCAGTTGCCGTAGCCGCGTTGGTCGGACATATGTGGCCGATATTTTTCGGCTTTAAAGGCGGCAAGGGCGTGGCGACCGCTTTGGGCGTACTGCTGGCGCTTTCTCCCGCAACGGCTTTGGTTTGCGCAGCGATTTGGCTGGTGATGGCGTTCGGCTTTAAAGTGTCCTCGCTTGCAGCACTCGCCGCCACCGTAGCCGCGCCGCTCGTCGCCTTTTGGCTGATGCCTTACCCTTCTTGGGCTTGGGCGACCGTCGTCATCGCCGTGCTGGTGTTGTACCGTCATAAAAGCAATATCCAAAACCTGCTTCAGGGCAAAGAAGGCAAAATCGGAGATAAGGCAGATAAATCCTGATTTTATTTTTCAGACGACCTGTCCGATTGCGGAATGAACCAAGGTCGTCTGAAAACCTTCCAATCTACGCTGTGGCATCGCTTAACCTGCCGCACGGTATCAAAAACCGATTTAATCCATTATAATCAAGCTCTTTCGTTTCACAGCCAAACTTCCATGCCGAAACGCCCGTTCAAAACCGTCCTGACCGCCTTTACTTTAGCCGCGCTGTCTGCCTGCTCGCTGGTCAAGTATCAGCCTGTCGCCACCATCAATAAAATTGATATGAACCAAGGCTATCGTTTTGAAACCAGCCAGTTTCAGCGCGAAGAAGACGACACCTTCATCATCCTGATGCTCTCCGGCGGCGGCACGCGCGCGGCGGCGTTGGGCTACGGCGTGTTGGAACAGCTTCAGCAGCAAAAAGTTACCATCGGCGGCAAAAGCAAATCGCTGATGTCCAATGTCGATTTGGTGGTCGGCGTATCCGGCGGCTCCGTCCTCGCCGCCTATTTCGCGCTCAAAGGCGAAGAAACCATCCCCATGTTTTACAAGCGTTTCCTTCACCAAAACTTCCAACGCCAAGTCGTCAAACAAGCCTTCTCCATGACCAACCTGCCCCGCCTCGCCTCACCCGAATACGGACGCGGCGACCTCTTGCAGGAGCAGTTTGAAAACCACCTTTTCGGCAAAACCACCTTCCGCGATTTGGAAATGCACGGCAAAGGCCCGTTCGCCATCATTTCCGCCACCGATATGGGGGCGGGCGAACGCCTGAACTTCACGCAAGAATACTTCGACCCCATGTGTCTCGACTTGGGCGGATTGCGCCTTGCCCGCGCCGTTGCCGCTTCCAGCGCAGTGCCCATGGTGTTCTCCCCGATTACCCTCAACAACAACGGCGGCAACTGCGGCTACGCCCTGCCGCTACAGCTGCAAATGACCGGTCTTGAGTCCCAAAAGCAGCAAAACGCCACTTATCAAGAGTTTAAAAACAGGTTCAACAAATACAGTGACAGCAAAACCCGCCCTTACATCCACCTGATAGACGGCGGACTGACCGACAACCTTGGCATGCGCAGCCTCTTGGACATGACCGAAATCTATCCTGACAAAGTTTTGGAACAACAAATCCGCAGCCGCAACCTGCGCCACATCGTCGTCATCAGCGTCAACGCCCAAAACCAAATCAGCAGCAATATGGACAAAACCGCCGCCGTACCCGGATTCCGCGACGTCGTTACCGCCATCGTCAACATCCCCATCGACCAATATACCCAAGAATCCCTGCGCCGCTTCCGCGCCTTTGTCGATCAACGTAACGAAGCCAGCCAACAAAGCGGCAACGGAATCAGCTTCTCCTTCGTCAGCCTCAACCTCAAAGACCTGCCGCCGTCCGCGTTGCGCGACAAAGTGTTGAACATCCCCACCAGCTTCTACCTCCCGCCCGAAGACGTGGACAACCTGCGAACCGCCGCAGCCGAGCTGATGAAACAGTCCCAAGACTACCAAAAACTGCTGCACGAATTTGCCGCACACCCCAACCCCGAAACCATCTTCGCCGAGCCGCCGCCACCCGATCCCAAAGACGGCAAAGCAGCCAAAAAACAAAACAAACCCATCCAATAACCACACCACCACCATTTCAGACGACCCATAAAACCCAAGAAGTCGTCTGAAACACCAAAACGGAACACCCTGATCATGAACGACAAAACCAGCCCCATCGTTACCGACATCAACCGCCCCGTCCTCGTCCCGCCCGGCGGCCATAAAAAAGTCCTCTTGCATTCCTGCTGCGCCCCGTGCAGCGGCGAAGTCATGGAAGCCATGCTCGCCAGCGGCATCGACTACACCATCTACTTCTACAACCCCAATATCCACCCGCTCAAAGAATACATGTTGCGCAAAGAAGAAAACATGCGCTTCGCCGACAAATTCGGCATCCCCTTCATCGACAAAGACGACGACTACGAAAACGACCGCAAAGAATGGTTCGCCAAAGCCAAAGGCATGGAATTCGAACCCGAACGCGGCATCCGCTGCACCATGTGTTTCGACATGCGTTTCGAAAAAGCCGCCCAATACGCCCACGAAAACGGCTTCCCCGTCTTCACCAGCTCGCTGGGCATTTCCCGCTGGAAAAACATGACGCAAATCAACGACTGCGGCCACCGCGCCGCCGCGCCCTACGACGATGTCGTCTATTGGGATTTCAACTGGCGCAAAGGCGGCGGCAGCGCGCGCATGATCGAAATCAGCAAACGCGAACACTTCTACCAACAAGAATACTGCGGCTGCGCCTACTCCCTGCGCGACTCCAACGCCCACCGCAAATCGCAAGGCCGCATCCCCATCAAACTCGGCGTGCTGTATTACGGCGACGAATCCACACAATACGAACCCTCGCCTGACGAACAGGCAGCCAAAATCGTCGTGGATAAATAATGGACTCAGGTTTGATATAAAGAAGGTCGTCTGAAAGTTTCAGACGACCTTCTTCATTCCCGCTACATTACAAAACGGCTGCTGGATAAGAGCCGATGACTTTGACAAACGATGCGCGTTCGCTCAAGAGCCGCAGTGCGTTTTGGACTTTTTCGTCGTTTTGATGTCCTTCGATATCAATGAAGAACAGGTATTCCCACAGCGCGGATTTGCTCGGGCGGCTTTCGAACTTGGTCATGGAAATGCCTGATTCGGTAAACGGCTGCAACAACGAAGCGACAGCACCGGCGCGGTTGGGCGCGGAGACTGCCAGCGAGGTTTTGTCGTTGCCACTGCTGCCTGTATCTTGATGCCCCATGACCAAGAAGCGCGTGGTGTTATTCGGCTCGTCTTCGATACATTCGGCGACATAGTTCAAATGGTAAATATCGGCTGCGGTACGCCCTGCAATGGCGGCGATACTGGGGTCGTCTGATTCTGCCACCAGCCTTGCTGCTTCTCCATTACTGGAAACGGCGATGCGCTCGGCGTTGGGCAGGTTGCGTCCGAGCCAGTCGTTGCATTGCGCCAGCGCTTGGGCGTGGGCGAAGACTTTTGTGATGCCGCCCAATTCGTGCGTACCTTTACGCAAGAGGTTGTGATGGATGCGGACAATGACTTCGCCGCAGGCTTTCAATGCGGTTACTGCCAATAAGTCTAAGGTACGGCCAACCGAGCCTTCGGTCGAGTTTTCAACCGGCGCGACCAAATAATCTGCCTGCCGCGTTTCAACTTGTCGGAAACACTGGTCTATGGTTTGAAATGCGGCGGTATGGGTGGCATGGCCGAAATGTTTGATGGCTGCCTGCTGGGTAAACGTTCCCTGCGGCCCAAGATAGGCGATCGTCAGCGGACGTTCCAACGCCAAGCATTCGCTCATTACCTCCCGAAACAGTCTTGCGATGGACTCGTCAGGCAGCGGGCCTTGGTTCAAACTCTGAATCCGCCTCAATACCGCCACTTCGCGCTCAGGGCGGTACACCGCGCCCGTTCCTTTCAATTCGCCGATGGCGTGCGCATGACCTGCGCGCTCGTTCAACAGGCGCAAAATCTCGGCATCGATTTCATCGATGGCATTGCGGTGCGGCAAAAGCTGTTCGTCAATGGATAAGGACATATCGACAAGCCCCTTTGTGATTCATTCATCAATATAAACAATCATTCTAACATCAAACAGGTCGTCTGAAAGCCCGAATACGTTTTCAGACGACCTGTTTTAGAATCCCCCCGTCCTTTCTCGAACGCAGCCTTTACCAGCATTATTTTGCCGTCCGTTTGGCGCGTATCCGGCGTATATTTTGGGGATTTGGTACAGGGGTCGTCTGAAAATGTAAAGACAGCGTCCCTGCAATGCAAAAAAGCGCAAAAGCATAGGAAAACAAGCTATCAAAAAACTCAAAATGCGTGTTAAGATTAGCCATCACTATCCGCCGCACCCGTTTATTTCGGGTTTGCGCAGCGCATACAATCACGAAAAGGAAATCCCATGAGTCGCGTATTACTCGTAGATGACGACGCTTTGCTGACCGAATTGCTCACCGAATACCTTACCGCCGAAGGATTGAACGTCCACAGCGTTCCGGACGGCGAAGCCGGTGTACACGAAATCCTGACCGGCCAGTACGATGTCGTGGTATTAGACTCCATGATGCCGAAAATGAACGGCTTGGACGTATTGAAAAACGTCCGCTCCCAAAGCACCGTTCCCATCATCATGCTGACCGCCAAAGGCGACGACATCGACCGCATCATCGGATTGGAAATGGGCGCGGACGACTATGTTCCGAAACCTTGCACCCCGCGCGAACTGTTGGCACGCATCAACGCCATCCTGCGCCGTGCGCAACAAAGCGGCGAGCCGAACAACGCGCCAAACAGTATTTCCGTCAGCGATGTCGTACTCTACCCTGCCAAACGTCAGGCAACCATCAAAGACACTCCGCTTGAGCTGACCAGCACCGAGTTCAACCTGCTCGAAGTCTTGATGCGCCACGCTGGACAAGTCGTCAGCAAAGAAACTTTGTCCATCGAAGCGCTTGACCGCAAACTGGCAAAATTCGACCGCAGCATCGACGTCCATATCTCCAGCATCCGCCACAAACTGGGCGATGCCTCGCTGATTCAGACCGTACGGGGCTTGGGCTACCTGTTTGTTAAAAACTAAAGATAAAACAGATCAATGAAACTGTTTCAACGCATCTTCGCCACATTTTGCGCAGTCATCGTCTGCGCAATCTTTGTGGCGAGTTTTTCTTTTTGGCTGGTGCAAAACACCCTTGCCGAAAACCAATTCAACCAACGCCGCACCATCGAAACCACTTTGATGAACAGTATCCTCTCCGCCTTTAGGGCGCGCGGGGACAGCGGTGCGCGCGAAATTTTGGCGGAATGGGAAGACAGCCCTGTCTCCAATTCCGTTTACGTCATTTTAGGAGACGAGAAAAAAGACATCCTTGACCGCAATATCGACGGACACACCATCGAACGTGCCCGCGTGTTTGCCATCAATAATCCCAATTCCGATTTGGCGCACATCGAATACGACCGTTTCGGCGAGGAATACCTCTTCTTTATCAAAGGTTGGGACAGCCATCAGGCGCAACGCCTGCCCAGCCCGCTCTTTATCCCGGGCCTGCCGCTCGCCCCGATTTGGCACGAATTCATCATCCTCTCCTTCATTATCGTCGTCGGTCTGCTGATGGCATATATCCTCGCCAGCAACATTACCAAGCCCATCAAAATCTTGGGCAGCGGTATGGACAGGGTGGCAAACGGCGAACTTGAAACCCGTATTTCGCAGCAAGTAGACGACCGCGACGACGAATTGTCCCACCTTGCCATCCAGTTCGACAAAATGGCGGAAAAACTGGAAAAACTCGTTGCCAAAGAACGCCACCTGCTTCACCACGTCTCCCACGAAATGCGCTCGCCCTTGGCGCGTATGCAGGCGATTGTCGGACTGATTCAGGCGCAGCCGCAAAAGCAGGAGCAATACCTGAAAAGGCTGGAAGGCGAATTGACCCGCATGGATACTTTGGTTGGCGAATTGCTGACGCTTTCACGACTGGAAACATCCAACATCCCGCTGGAAAAAGAAAGCCTGAAACTCGTCCCTTTCCTGAAAAACATCGTGGAAGACAACCAAAGCATCGCCCAGCAGAACAAACAAACCGTTACCCTTTCGGTCGAACCCAGAATCCCCGAAAATGCCACGGTCTGCGCCAACGAAGGCTATTTGTACCGCGCGTTTGACAACGTTATCCGCAATGCCATCAATTACAGCCCCGAAGGCAGCACCATCCGCGTCAATATCGGACAAGACGGCAAGCATTGGATTGTGGACGTTACCGACAACGGCCCCGGCGTGGACGAAATGCAACTGCCGCACATTTTCACTGCCTTTTACCGTGCCGATTCCAGTGCCAGCAAACCAGGCACAGGCTTAGGCCTTGCCCTAACCCAGCACATCATGGAGCAGCACAACGGCAAAATCATAGCTGAAAACATCAAGCCGAATGGTTTGAAAATGCACTTTATCCTGCCCAAAAAGAAAGCGAACGGCAAAGCGGAAAAGCCGCATCCTAAAACTAATTGACTATGAATGTTGCCAATCGGGGTTTGTAAACAAATTGCCACACCCCAAGCCTATAAAAGGTCGTCTGAAAAGAACAAACCCTTACGTTCCCGCCTTTCAGACGACCTTTTATGCCATTTATCATATATAATTCATATAAATAATTAAATCATTTATAGTTTGCATGTTCGCCAAACCAAGCAACAAACAAACTTTTTATTTACAACAAAAACAAATAATAAACACCGAATCCGGTTCATTTACACACGGCAACCCTTCCAACCCAAACCGCCCGAAAGGTCGTCTGAAACGCACCATCTACACACTGAAAAGGAGGCATCATGTCCGCCCAATCCATGTCCGGCTACTTCTTCATGCCCAACCACATCATCCTCGTGGGCGCGAGCGAACGCCCATACAGCTTGGGCGAACGCATTCTGAGCAACCTCCTGAGCGCACCGTTTCAAGGCAAAATTACGCCCGTCAACCTCCGCCACCGCACGGTTGCCGGACTCACCTCCTACACCAATCTCAACAAAATCCCCGGCAGCGCCGACCTCGTCATCGCCGTAACGCCGCCTGACAGCTACGACGCCCTGTTCAAATCCTGCCGCAAAAAACAGTTCGGCCACATTATCCTCATCCAAGACTGGGAAAGCCTGTCTGACGACGAATGGCAGACCGCCGAAACCGCCATCAAAAAACACCACGGCAACGAACTCAACATCAGCGTGTGCAGCCCCGCGGGTGTGCAGCTTCCATCGCAAAGCCTCAACATCAGTTCCCAACCCGACCATCCGGCAGGCTACACCGCCCTTCTGACCGGACACGCCTCCGTCAGCAGCGAAATCAACCTGATGCTGCAAAAAATGGGACAGGGCATTTCACGCCACATCAGCCTCAACTATCCGCTCAGCCCCACCACTTCCGCCGACTGGCTCAACCGTTTCGGACACAACCGACACACCAAAGTCGCCGTCATCGAGCATAACCCAGCCGAAAACCAACGCAACCTGTTCAGCGCCATCCGCCATTTCACCCGTCACACCCCGCTCATCCTCCACGTTACCCACCGTTCGGACGACACCGAAAAAGCCGTGTTACGCTGCCTTGCGCGTCATTGTAACTTCCTCGCCACATTCAGCAGCAGCGAACTCGAAGCCGCCCTGCACGCACGTTTATCCGACCTCCCCCCTCTAAACAGCATCGACATCCTGTCCAACACTCCTGCCGAGTGGCTGGAAACCTGCGCGCCTCAAAACCTAAAACTCCAATTCCCCACCGAGCAGCCAAACATCCGCCAAGGTTACATCGGCAGCACACCCACGCCCGCGCATTACCACAGCATCGCCAGCCAACAACTTCAAAATATCCATACCGAAGCCCTGCTCGCCATCGTTGCCCCGACCGACAGTCCTGACGAAAAAAATCTGACCCGCACCCTGAGCATGCTGGCGAAACACACTGCCAAACCCTTACTTGTCAGCAGCCGCTTTTCAGAAGACCTCCTACATTTCGACCGTCCTGAACAAGCCCTGCAAGCCGTATCGTTCCGAAACATTGCCGACCAACTCCAAAAAGAGCAGTTACGCATCGCCACGCCTAAAAAAGGTCGTCTGAAAACCCCGCAAGCAAGAAACATTACCAAAGCCCTCGCTTCAAAAGACCTGCCCTTGCTTGCCGAAGCCCTGTGCCTGCCTGCCTATCAGCACACCGTGCATAACGCGGTGCAATTCCGTTTTCAACGCCATACCGTCTATGGCGACATCCTGACCGTATACCATCAAGGCAAAACCACCGCCGCGCTCCCGCCGTTCTCTACGCTGGACGGCGAACACATCGCCCGTTTTGCCCAACTCGACAACACACATACCCTAAATCAACTCCTACACACCTTAAACACACTCAGCCAACGGCAGCAATACATCGGCGAAATCCTGCTCAACCTCAACGGCGACCAATACAGTAGCGACTTTGTATTGCAGGCTGACGAACGTCCATCCCCAAAAAACAAACCAACCAATATAGCCACCCTCAAGCTCGAACAGGCCGCCGCCAAAGTACAGACCGCGGCGGAATACCTGCGCAGCAAAAATCCTGCCGCCGCCGAGTTCCTCCGTAATACCGGCGAAGCCGCCGCCGAACTTTTGGGCGCAAAAACCGAAAGCGAAGCCCCCATCCAAAACGTACTCGCCCCCTACCCGACCGAGCATCCTGCTACGCTTACCCTCAAAAACGGCGAAACCGTAACCATCCGCCCCCTTACTCCCGAAGACGCGGAAGCCAAGCAACAATTCGTCCGCAGCCTGTCTCCACAAGCGCGCTACACCCGCTTCATGACCCACACCAACGAATTGCCCATCCCCACCCTCGCACGCTTCAGCAAACTCGACTATCACAGCGAAGCCGCATGGACGGCACGCAATTCAGACGACCTCATCGTCGCCGTCAGCCGCTTCAGCCGCATCAACCGTAACGAATGCGAATTCGGCATTACGCTTGCCGAAAACGTGCGTGGCAAAGGGTTAGCAGCGGAAATGATGAAGCTGATTATCCAATCGGCAACACAACAAGGCTACCGCGTCATGAGTGCCCAAATACTCAAATCCAACACCCCTATGCTTAAACTTGCTGAAAAATCAGGCTTTACCATCACACCTTCCGAAGAAGACAACACTTTATGCCAAGCACGCCTAAGCCTGACCACTCCGCAAAACAGCAACAAAAACAAATAAAAACTTGCATGAACAACGCAAAATATCCTAAAATTAGCGGTTTCTTATCTATCCGATTTTCTCAAAAGGACTCAAAATGGTAGTTATCCGTTTGGCTCGCGGTGGTTCTAAACACCGTCCCTTCTTCCACGTAGTCGTTGCCGACTCCCACAACCGTCGCGACGGTCGCTTCATTGAGCGCGTTGGCTTCTACAACCCTGTTGCCAATGAAAAACAAGAGCGCGTACGCCTCCAAGCCGACCGCCTGAACCACTGGATCGCTCAAGGCGCACAAGTCAGCGACGCAGTTGCAAAACTGATCAAAGAACAAAAAGCTGCTGCTTAATCACCGGCTAATCTTGCTATGACCGACACTCGACAACGGGTAGCCATGGGCTACATCAAAGGCGTATTCGGCATCAAAGGCTGGCTCAAAATAGCCGCCAATACAGAATACGCCGACAGCCTCCTGGACTACCCTGAGTGGCAGTTAAGCAAAGACGGTAAAACCCTGAATGTGACACTCGAAGCCGGCAAAATCGTCAGCGGAGAGCTTCAGGTCAAATTCGAAGGCATAGACGATCGCGATCAAGCTTTTGCCCTGCGCGGCTATATCATCGAAATCCCCCGAGAAGAATTCGCCCCTACTGAGGAAGACGAATACTATTGGGCAGATTTAGTCGGCATGACCGTCGTCAACAAAGACGATATCGTGCTCGGCAAAGTCACAAACCTGATGGAAACCGGTGCCAACGATGTTTTGATGATTAATGGAGAACATGGTCAAATCCTGATCCCGTTCGTATCCAACTACATCGAAACCGTCGATACCGAAAGCAAAACCATTACCGCCGACTGGGGCTTAGACTACTGATGTTGATTCAAGCCATCACCATCTTCCCCGAAATGTTCGACAGCATTACCGAATACGGCGTAACCGGTCGCGCAAAAAAACAAAACCTTTGGCAATTCCAAGCCATCAATCCCCGCAAATTCGCCGACAACAAACTCGGCTATATTGACGACCGCCCCTTTGGCGGAGGTCCGGGAATGATTATGATGGCACCGCCGCTGCAAGCAGCGATAGAAGAAGCCAAACAAACATCTTCAGCTCCTGCAAAAGTCATCTATCTTAGCCCGCAAGGTCAACCGCTGACCCACAAAAAAGCCGTAGAACTTGCGAAATCTCCGCATCTCATACTGCTTTGCGGACGATACGAAGGAATTGACGAACGCCTGTTGCAAAGCAGCGTAGATGAAGAAATCAGCATAGGCGATTTTGTTGTCTCCGGCGGAGAGCTGCCCGCCATGATGCTGATGGATGCCGTACTCAGACTGATACCCGGCGTATTGGGCGATATACAGTCAGCCGAGCAGGACTCATTTTCAGACGACCTGCTAGACTGCCCCCATTACACCAAACCTTTAGAATTCCAAGGCATGACTGTTCCCGACGTATTGCGTTCAGGCAATCATGGCTTGATAGCCGAATGGCGGTTGAAACAATCGCTGCGGCGCACTCTGGAGCGCAGACCAGACCTACTGGAAAAGCGCAGTTTAATCCCAAAGGAATCCCGCCTCTTAAAAGAAATCTTGCAAGAGCAACAGGAAATCCAATCATAATTTAGGAAAAACAATGAACCTGATTCAACAATTAGAGCAAGAAGAAATTGCTCGCCTGAACAAAGATATCCCCGAATTCGCACCGGGCGACACCGTAGTCGTTTCCGTACGCGTAGTAGAGGGTTCACGCAGCCGTCTGCAAGCTTACGAAGGCGTTGTTATCGCCCGTCGTAACCGCGGCTTGAACAGCAACTTCATCGTTCGCAAAATTTCCAGCGGCGAAGGCGTTGAGCGTACTTTCCAACTGTACTCCCCTACTGTAGAAAAAATTGAAGTAAAACGCCGCGGTGACGTTCGTCGCGCCAAACTGTACTACTTGCGTGGCCTGACTGGTAAAGCAGCCCGTATTAAAGAAAAATTGCCTGCCCGCAAAGGTTAAGCATAAGAATTGCAAAATAAAAATCCCCACTTTTCAGTGGGGATTTTTATTTTGAAACCCTTATAACGGATCTTCTCAGAAATTTGATCTAAAAAATATTGAGTTAAACTTAAATCAGAGCAAAGTAATGAGGCTGCCGACAGCAAGATGCATAAAACTATTTCACTTATTACCCTGATAACTCAATAGAAAATTATCCTTTTCAAACTAGATCAAAGTAAAGCTACCCAGGTTTAAACTTAACTCTTTATACAACAATGTATCCTAATAAAAACTGGTTTCAGACGACCTTCAATGTAATCGAGGTCGTCTGAAACCGGTGGATTTACGATTCCGTGGATTTACAATTCCGCCTTATCTTCCGCCTTGTCCTTCTGACCGGGCAGGTAAGGCATGATGACTTCAGACAATGATTGGAAATAAGGAATACTATACGAGCTTTGCCAATCTTCCGTTTCCGGCAAATCGGTGTGGGCGCAGACCATGACCGCCAAAGTCACCAGCAACACGCCTTTGGCTGCGCCGAACACGCCGCCCAAAACTCTGTTGACGCTGCCCAAGCCCATCGATGACGCTGCGTTGGTCAGTATGGTGCGCAAAAACTGCTGTAAAAAACGCGCCAAAAAGAAAATCACGACAAACGAAATGGCAACGCCCAAGGCATGCGGTTGAATCGATTTAAACGCCACTTCCGAAAACGGCACGGCAAACGTTTTAGCCAACAAAAAGGAAATCACCCACGCAAACAGCGAACCCGCTTCGGCAATGACGCCGCGTATCATCGACATCACGATACATGCCGCGATCACGCCGAAGGCGAGTATGTCGGCTAGTGGAATATCATTCATTGGTTACCTGTCCGGCAATGCCGTGTACGCGCAATTTGTTCAAATCGCGTTCGGCGTCGTAGGCGTTTTTGTATGCACCTGATTTGACGCGGTAAACCTTGCCTTTATCCGTCATCACTTCGGTAATGGTCGAGTCGATACCTGCCGCTTTCATTTTGCGTTGCAGACTCAAGGCGCGTTCTTTTTCAGCATAACCTGCCTGAATCGCGGCTTTTTTACCTGATTTGACTTCGGCGGTTTTGGTTTTTGCCTTTTCAGACGACCTTTCGGCAGCACCGGTTTTCTCTGCTTTGGCTGCCGGTTCAGCTTTGGCTTTGGCAACTTTCGCTTCGGCTTCTCTTACCGCAGAAGCTTTTTTGTTGGCTGTTTCGATTTTTTCGTATTTGGAAGCATCTACCCGAATTCTTTCTTTAGGTTCGGATGCGGATGCTGTGACGGCTTCTTTGGCTTTTTCCGCTGCCACTTTGTGTTTCGCCGCCGCTTCTTCTTTGGCTTTTAACGCCTTACGTTCGGCAACGGCTTTTTCAGCTTTTTCCAACTGCGCCAGCTTGTTGCGTTCGGCTGTGGCAGCACGTTCGGCTTTCTCGGCTTTGGCAGCTTGAAGCGCACGTTTGCGGGCGGCGGCATTGGCTTCGCGTTCCGCTGCTTCTTGGGCTTGAAGCTGCTGCGCTTTACGCTGCTCTTCACGATTACGGCGGCGCTCGGCTGCTTCGCGCTTGGCGGCTTCGGCTTTTTGGATTTTCTCGGATTCTTCCAAACCTTTGATGTCGCTGTCTGACAGCGTATCGTTAATCAGCACCAAAGGAGGACCTAAATCTTCGGGCGCGGCAGGCGGCGCTTCAGGTTGCGGTTCGGGCTGCGCTTGGGCATTTCGCTCCGGCGCGCCGATTTCCTGAGGCTTGTCCGCTGCTTCCGCTACTTCGGCATCGGCATTTTTAGCCGCTTCTGCCGCTGCTTCCAACTCTTCTTTGGTAGAAGGTTCCAACACGGTTGCATCCGCCAAGTTGGCAGGTTCTGCGTTGGCATTATTCTGTTGGATAGTTGTAGTTTGGGCGTTTTCTTCTGGCTTGTTTTCCGGTCCGGTTGACAGGGCGACGCCCAATAAAACGGTCGATGCCGCCACCAACCCCGATGCCATAACCAAGCGGCGGCGGTTGCGGCGTTTGAGCTGTTCGTAACCGGTCAGAACTTCATTTTGCTTATTGTCAGACATGGAGATTTCCTTTTACAACGCCGCCATCACGTCGGCAACGGTATGAAATGAGCCGAAAACAACGATTCTATCATTTTCGCCCGCCTTAGCCAAAGCGGCGCGGTACGCCTCACGAACGGAGGTAAAAGTTTGTATATTTTCGATATTTTGTGCTTCCAGTTTCGCCTGCAAGGCTTCCACCGTCATGCCGCGCGGCATGTCCAAAGGCGCGATATACCATTCGTCGAACTGGTCTTTAACGATTTCCAACACGCCGTCTATGTCTTTGTCGGACAGCATGCTGAACACGGCGGTGCGTTTTTGCGCAAACGCCAAATTAATCAGGCTGCGGCGCAGGGCGCGGGCGGCGTGGGGATTGTGTCCGACATCCAAAACGGTCAGCGGACGGCCGGGCAGGACTTGGAAGCGTCCGGGGTTTTCAACCAGCAGCAATCCGCGCTTGATGGCACCGATGTCCACCGGTAGTTTGTCATTCAAGCACTCCAACACGGTCAGCGCGCAGGCGGCGTTGGAGAGTTGGTACGCACCGCGCAATGCGGGGAACGGCAGAGAATTGCGGTTGCGCGCGGGGTCGTCTGAATGTTGCGGATGGAAGCGGTAGTTCCATTGGATGTTTTCCAATGAGGAAAAATCGAAATCGCGCTGTACCATCAGCAGTTTCGCGCCTATGGCTTCGGCGTGTGCGACCAACGATTCGGGCGCGGGATTTTGACCGCAGATTGCGGGTTTGCCGCTGCGGAACACGCCTGCTTTTTCAAAGCCGACCTGCTCGACCGTATCGCCCAAAAACGCCTGATGGTCCAAATCCACGCTGGTAACCACCGCGCAATCGCAGTCGAACACATTGACCGCGTCCAAACGTCCGCCCAAGCCGACTTCCAATATCATCACATCGACTTGTTCGCGGATAAAAATATCGACCGCCGCCAAGGCATTGAATTCAAAATAAGTCAGCGAAATGTCGCCGCGCGCCGCTTCGATGCGCTCGAAGGAAGCGGTGATGAGGTCGTCTGAAACCGGCTCGGCGTTGACGGCAATGCGTTCGTTGTAACGCAATAAATGCGGGCTGGTCAGCGTACCGACTTTGAAGCCTGCCTGTTTGTAAATCTGTGTCAGGTAGGCGCAGACCGAACCTTTGCCGTTTGTTCCCGCGACAACGACGACGGGGCAATACGGCTCGAGCCTCATGCGTTTTTTCACTTCGCTCGTGCGTTCCAAGCCCATGTCGATTAAGCCGCCGCTGTGGGCGGTTTCCAAATGCGAGAGCCAGTCTTGTAATGTTTTCATGTGTGTTTCGTTTTTCAAAAGGTCGTCTGAAACCGTCGCTTCGGAATAATGGGGACGGTTACTGCTGTTTGCGTGGATTATTTTTATATTGGGTTTAATTTGATGAGCACAAGACGGGAAACCGCCTTGCTGAGATTAAATCGGATTCGCGTCATCCTGAGCCTGACACCAGCGCGCCCAAACTTTCAGACGACGGTAAGATTCTTTATCCGCCATATCGGGTGTAACGCATTGCCGTATCGTTTTTCCGTCGGCTTTCCACTGCAAAAACAACGCGTAAGGGGTCAACATGGTCGCACCGTCCAACACCGCGCCCTGCCCTTCTCCGTCTCCGCAAAATACGGAAGCGCGCGCATGGCGGTCGATGGCGATTTTCTTTACTGCACCCGCCGTCCGCAAATTCACCACGCGCCAAGCGTAAGCAAAACTGCCCGCCAACGCTGCCAGCCCGAACCACATCATCCAGCCGTAAAACCATATCAGGCATACGGCAACTGCGGACAAGTGCAACAAAACGGACAAGGCTTTTAAAGAACGGGACGGCTTCAAGGTCGTCTGAAAAGCGCGCATCGCCCTACATCATATTGTCGAACACGGGCGTAATGCTCAATTCCGCTTCTTCCATGTCCAAAACCATATCGTGGATTTCGGTATCGAAAAATTCCCAAAACGCCTTCAGGCTCATGTCTTGCGGCCACTTGCTTTTGTCGATGTCCCAGCCTGCGAGTTCCGCCTCGAAAATCTGTTGGTAGCGTTCGTCAAAATAGGCAATCACCTCTTCCGGCTCGTCAAACTGCGGCACGAGGAATACGGAGCAGTTGGCACGGATTTGCTCGATGGTCAGGTCGGGCATATTTTCATCGGCGGATTTCAGCCATTCCAAAAAGCGGGCGGTCGGCTTAAGCACGACGGCGGTACGGTCAACAAAATACATAGTTTTCCTTTGAAACGGCAAAAGCAGAGAAAACCTTTTTGCTTTGCCGTCTATATCTATCGGTTGTATTCGCCAAAGGTCGTCTGAAAGCCCAAATCTGTCTTTCAGACGACCTTTTGACAAGCTGTTAATGCGTCATCACTTGCTGCAAGAACTGTTTGGCGCGTTCGTGTTTCGGATTGGTAAAAAACTCTTCAGGCGTTTCATTTTCCAAAATCTGCCCTTTATCCACAAAAATAATGCGGTCTGCCACTTCGCGCGCAAAGCCCATTTCATGCGTAACACACATCATGGTCATACCGCTTTCCGCCAAATCCTGCATCACTTTCAACACTTCGCCGACCATTTCCGGATCGAGCGCGGAAGTCGGTTCGTCAAACAACATCACGCGCGGCTCCATCGCCAGCCCGCGCGCAATCGCCACGCGCTGCTGCTGGCCGCCGGAAAGCTGGCTGGGAAATGCGTCTTTTTTATGCGCCAAACCCACGCGTTCCAACAGCTCCATCGCCTTTTCCTCAGCCTGTTCGCGGCTTTGTTTTTTCACTTTCATCGGCGACAGGATGATGTTTTCCAATACGGTCAGATGCGGATACAGATTGAAGCCTTGGAACACAAAACCTACTTCCTCACGCACCTTGTTCAAATCCGTTTGCGGATCGGCAACATTGATACCGTCCACCCAAATCTCGCCGCTCTCAATGCTTTCAAGCTGGTTGACGGTACGGATGAGCGTCGATTTGCCGCTGCCCGAAGGTCCGCAAACCACCACCACTTCACCCTGCTTCACTTCCAGATTGACGCCGTTGATGACGTGTAGGTCTTTGAAATGTTTATGTACGTTTTTGAATTTAATCATGTTATTTCCAGATATTTTCAGACGACCTTACGGACGAGATAATTGCTCAACTCCACATATTTCTCCGGCGCGATATGTTCGGCGCGGTCTTGCGGGCTGATGCCGACTGCCTGCAAATCCTCGTCGCCGGCAAGCTCTTTCAAATTGTTGCGTATGGTTTTGCGGCGTTGGTGGAAGGCGAGTTTCACCAGTTTGGCGAAATGCTCGAAATCGTCCGCCTTGCCGATGCAGTGTTTCACCGGAATCATGCGCACCACTGCCGAATCCACTTTCGGCGCGGGGTCGAACGATTCGGGCGGCACGTCAATCAGCAGCTCCATATCGAAAAAATATTGCAGCATTACGCCCAATCGGCCATAGTCGTTGCTTTTCGGCGCAGCAACCATGCGTTCGACCACTTCTTTTTGCAGCATAAAGTGCATATCGACAACATCGTCCGCCACTTCCGCCAGCTTGAATAAAAGCGGCGTGGAAATGTTGTACGGCAGGTTGCCGACAATTTTCTTTTTGCCCGCGATGCTGTTGAAATCAAACTGCAAGACATCGCCTTCATGAATCACGAGCTTATCCGCAAACGGCAGCATTTTCAGACGACGTACGATGTCGCGGTCGATTTCGATAACGTGCAGGCGGTTCAGTTTCTTCGCCAAAGGCTCGGTAATCGCCGCCAAACCCGGCCCGATTTCAATCACCACATCATCCGCCTGCGGACGCACGGCGTTGACAATATCGGCAATAATGCGCGTGTCCTGCAAAAAATTCTGCCCGAAGCGTTTCCGGGCCTTATGTTCTTTCATCGCGTCTCTTCAAACTGTCGATCATTATAGTAAGCGCGTATTGTAACTGAAAAACATAGCGTTTTGTCGGACAAGAAAGAGGTCGTCTGAAAACGTTTTTCAGACGACCTCTTTAGCTGTAACGGCAATTTCATCCCCTACCCCGCTCAAAAAATGGGTAGGCGGCTGAATTGTTCAAACAAACATTACCGGCGGCAGCCAAGATTGGGTACCGCTGGCGGAAAATTCCCACAGGATGTCGGGCAAACCGTAATGGTCGGCGCGCGTCGGGTCGAGTTGCGTTTCGATTTCGGCTTCGCGGCCTTCGCTGATTTGTGTGGCGATGTGCGGATTGATCATGACGGTTTTGCCCAGTGCGATAAATTCCGCCCAGCCGGTTTCAAACGCCGCCAAAATTTGATCGGCGGTAAACAGGTTGCCCACGCCGATAAGAGGCAGCTTGCCGTTGATACGGTCGTGGATAAACTGCATACGGGTTTGCGCCGTATCGCCGCCGCGTCGGATTTTCTTGTCGAATTCCCATAAGGAAACGTGCAGATATTGCAGCGGCTTTTGCACCAAGGCGTCAATCAGTGCGCCGGTTTCGGTCATGGTCAACCCGTCTTCGCCTGCTTCTTCGGGCGAGAAACGGTAGCCGATAATGAAGTCGTTGCGTTGGTGTTTTTCACGAACTGCGGCAACGGCATCGACGACGGCGAGTGGGAAGCGCATTCTGTTTTCCAAGCTGCCGCCCCATTGGTCGTTACGGCGATTACTTTGGGCGGAGTAAAACTGTTGGATTAAATAGCCGTTCGCGCCGTGGATTTCCACACCGTCAAAACCCGCGCGAAGCGCCAAATCGGCAGCTTGTGCGAAGGAGGCGATGAGTTCTTCCACTTCTGCAGCACTCGCTTCACGCGCTCCATCCTTTTCGCTGGCGGACGCACTGATTTTGTCGCGGTAGTTGAGTTCTACCATCGCTTGGGAGCCGCCGTGATGGATTTGCAAAATCGCTTTTGCACCTTGTTTTTGAATGATTTGGGCGGTTTCTTTCAGGCTGTCGAGGCAGTTTTCACCCGTAGCTTCGGGCTGTCCACGAAAGGCTTTGCCGCCTTCTTGAACCAAAGTGGCGGCGGAGATAAAGAGACCTATATCACCTGCGCGATTGCCGAGAAACGTGCGTTCTTGGTCACTGATTAAACCATCGGCGTGCGAACCGAAATGGGTCATGGGCGCAACGGCGAGGCGGTTTTTGACGGTTACGCCGTTGTTGAGTGTGAAAGATTGGAAAAGCGGAGCATATTTGGGTTTCATTTTGTTCTTTCGAAAATTAATAGCTCCTACAAAATTGGGACAAATATGGAATTATCAAGAACGAGGTCGTCTGAAAAACACGGTTTCGACGAAACGGAATGTTTTCAGACGACCTTTCGACAATACGTCTAACGACGATTACCAGAGGTAGGTTACGCTGGCGCCGCCGCCCGCACCGCCTTTCGCCGCGCCGACTGCCGAACCTTTAACCAGCCATTTGCCGCTGGCGGATACTTTAGAAATACCTACGGCGTAACCGCTTTTACCGCGCCAGATACCGCTTGCGACGGAAACCGCGCCTTGTCCCGGCTGATATGCCTGTCCAAGGCTGCCGACCGCGATTGCAGCGGCAGAGCCTGAATCAGCACGCTCTTCAAGTTTGTCCATACGGACTTTGGCTTCGTTGCGCAAAGCGGCGATTTGTGTCTGGTGATTGCTCTCGGCTGCGGCAAGACTGCTTTGGGTTTGGCGAGCAAGGCTCTTCACTTGGGCAACGTTGACCGCGTCCGTATCCTCCTTACCCGCAGCAACATTAGTAATCTGGCGGCTGTTTTGTTCGCTGCCGACAGATACCGCGCCTAAAGTCGATACCCATGTTTTGCCTGTTTCCGTACTTGCCGCGCCGGTAGCAAAGTCATGGCCTGCAACACCTGCCGCAGTATCGGCAACGCTGTCCGTACCGAGCGCTACGGAGTTTTGTTGGCGTGCTTCTGCTTTATAGCCCAAAGCAGCGGATTTTTCCTCAAATGCGGCAGCACCTGCGCCCAAAGCCGTTCCGCCCGATTTCCGTACCCGTGCGCGCGTGCCTGCGGCAAGACCGTTGAGCGCGGTGGACGAAGATTCCACGCCCAATGCCACGCTGTTGGTTTCTTCGGCAACCGCGCGCGTACCGACTGCAACCGCCTGATAACCGTTTGCCTCGGCAGCAGATGCCAGCGCGACCGCCTGCGTGCCGTTAGCTTTTGCCCTATCCCCGACAGCGGTAGAACTGAGCGCATTGGCTTCGCTGCCGCGTCCAAACGCAACCGCATCAATATCGGCAGCCTTCGCGCTTTCACCGACCGCGATAGAACGCAAACCCGTTGCCTGCGACATCAAACCGACCGCCACCGACTGCCCACCGGAAGCCTTCGATGCGCCGCCGACGGCAATATCATTGGTTCCTTTTGCATTCGCCCTGAAACCGACGGCAACCGTCCGCAATGCCTCCGCCTTAGCCTCACTGCCAAGCGCCGACGCACTCAAACCCGAAGCGTTTGAATCATAGCCGGCAGCAACAGACTTATAACCCGCCGCAGCCGCTTTGTCGCCCAACGCAGTCGCATTCTCCCCAGCCTTCGAGTCTTTACCCAACGCGACCGAACCGTTTTTGTGCATCGTTCCTGTCGCAATACCTTCCGCAACACAAACATTTGCAAAAACAAGGGACAACACCAAACACAGCGGTTTGACGGATAAGTTTAGTTTCATCTTTTCATTCTCCATTTTTGAATTTTTAAAAATATCAACCAATTCTAAATAACTATATTTAACTATTTAGAATTAGTTATATTGTATAGTATTATTACAATATTATTAATTATATGTAATTAATAATTGATTTAAATCAGTGGTCAGTTATGCTGCTTTTGCCATACTGGTTAATCTTATGAAATCACGCCAAGGTGTTTTCAGACGACCTTTTACCAACACTTTCCGTCTAACAACCGGCAAATGAAAGCATCCAAAGGGGTAGAAATATAAATCCTCTGCCATATCCGCTATAATCAACTCTTTTCATCCGACAGGAAGTCAAATGTCCTCCAGCCGTTTCAACCAAACCGGCCCCAAAATCGGTCTGAGCGTGCGCCTTGCGGAAACGCAGGCGGAAATTGAAGCAGCACAACGCCTGCGTTATCAGGTATTTGCCCAAGAGCTGGGTGCAGAAATCGAAAGCGACGACGGTCGCGATGTCGATCCTTACGACGAATATTGCCACCACCTTTTGGCTTTTGACGACGCAACCGGAGACGTCATCGGCTGCTATCGTCTGATTACCGAAGAAACCGCCAAAAAAGTCGGCGGCTGGTATAGCGAACACGAATTTGACTTGTCCCCTTTGAAAGACATTTTGCCGCAAACCGTCGAACTCGGCCGCGCCTGCACCCATCCCGACTACCGCAACGGCGGATTGGTCATGCTTTTGTGGTCGGGTTTGGTCAAATTCATGAAAGACGAAAACCTGCGCTTTATGATAGGCTGCGGCAGCATTGATATGCACGACGGCGGCAGCGATGCGGCAGGTCTGTATCATGCTCTGAAATCCAAATACCTTGCGCCTGAAAAATGGTGCGTCAAGCCGCTCAATCCGCTCAAATGGGACGAAATCACCCCGTCGGACAAGCCTGACGTCCCGCCGTTGATTAAAGGCTATCTCAATGCGGGTGCGTGGTTTTGTGGCGAGCCATGTGTCGATGAGGCGTTCAACTGCGCCGACGTTCTCATTATGATGGACATTACCCGTCTGGCAGATCGTTACCTTCAGCGTTTTGCACCCAGACTATAAAGACTAAAAGGTCGTCTGAAAACCTTTTCAGACGACCTCAACTATTGTGAAATCAACGATTTTTAGCAATTCACCCTATACCAATATACACACACCACAACCTCTATGATTGCCAAACTACGTTTTACTTTCCGCCTGCTCTGTATCGGCATCTGCCTGCTTTACGGTATGGCGGAAATGTTCTTCCTGTTTCCCTTTTACAGTAAACGGCGCAAACTGCGTGCCATCCAAATCTGGTCGCTGCGCGTCCTCGCTTCCTGCGGCATGAAGCTGGAGACCTTCGGCACGCTGCCTCAAGAAGGGCAGGCGCAGTTGTTAATCAGCAACCACATCTCTTGGTTGGACATCATGGCTGCTAACGGCGCATTTCCGGGTCGATTTGTGGCGAAAGACGATGTCGCTAAATGGCCGGTGGTCGGCTACCTCGCCACGCAGGCGCAAACCGTGTACGTTTCACGCAATAAAGGTACCAAAGGCAATACCGCTAAAATCGCCACCGTAACCGAGGCTCTCAAAAACGGCGATACCGTAACCATTTTCCCGGAAGGGACGAGTACGGAAGGTTATGAAATCCTCCCGTTCAAGCCCAGCTTTTTCCAAACCGCCTACGATGCAGGTGTTCCCATTATCCCCATGCTCTGCCGATACCCCAATCCCGACGGCTCAAGCCCCAACCTTCAGGCGGCTTATGTGGGCGATACCAGCCTGTGGCAATCCATCTGCATGATCATCAGCCAGCCTTCCAGTAAAGTGGAGCTGCATTTCCTGGAGCCGGTTCCTGCCAAAGAAGACCGCTATGAAACGGCGCAGGAAGTACACGGCATCTTGAGCCGGAAACTGAAAGAATTGGACTGAAGAGTCAAAACAAATGAAAGGTCGTCTGAAAAATGAACTGGCCCCCAAATCTTGGACACTCATAAAAGCCTTTTCAGGCGCTCTGTGCAAGCTGGGTTCTGTATGCGACAGGACTCAGCTTTTTCAATTTCAAACTGCAACGCTCCCGGTTGTAGTAATCCATATAATCATCTATCTGTTTCATCAATTCGTCCACCGTCAATTCCCCTGCGTTATAGAAACACTCCGTCTTCAACACCGCAAAGAAGCTTTCCATCGGCGCATTGTCCCAGCAGTTCGCCTTACGCGACATGCTTTGAACCATGGAATGCTCCGCAAGCAATTCCCTATACCCCGCCGTACGGTACAGCACACC
>ERZ773062.61-NODE-61-length-103168-cov-58.943673_pt1 | contig 103168 bp, 80 predicted proteins | sample MGYA00580626_ERZ773062 | MGnify/ENA primary metagenome ERZ773062 (study PRJEB29015, sample SAMEA2738003) | human oral metagenome | biome: human oral; feature: human-associated habitat; material: dental | place: China | collected 2058 ... | reverse complement strand
CCCGGCCCCGCCGCGAGAAGCAGACGGGACCGGGTTAGTGGGTTGATTAGGGGTTAGAGGGCGTCCTCAATGCGCTTGCGCAGGGCAGCAAATTCCTCGTGAACCTCGGATGGCACCTTGTCACCAAGGAACTTCAGGTAGGCCTCGTTGTCGTCAAGGTCTTTCGCCCAATCCTTCGCGGGGGCACTCAAGGCCTCTTCCACGTCGGCCAGCGGGGAATCAATGCCGTTCAAATCCAGGTCCTCGGCACGAGCGGTGTTGCCGACCACGGTCTTATTGGCCTCAACCTTGCCCTCGATGCGATCCACGATCCACTTCAGCACACGGCTGTTGTCGCCGAAGCCGGGCCACAGGAACCGACCGTCGTCACCGCGACGGAACCAGTTAACCAGGAAGACCTTGGGCATCTTGTCGCCGCCCTTCTTGCCCATGTCCACCCAGTGCTGAAGGTAGTCGCCAGCGTTGTAGCCAATGAACGGCAGCATGGCCATGGGGTCGTGGCGCAGGGCGCCAACCTTACCTTCGGCGGCAGCCGTCTGGCCGGAGGACAGCAGGGAGCCGATCATGGTGCCGTGGTTCCAACTGAAGGATTCCGTCACCAGCGGCACGGTGTCGGGGCGGCGGCCACCGAACAGAATGGCGTCGATCTTAATGCCGTGAGCGTCTTCGAACTCGGGTGCGACGATCGGGCATTGTTCAATCGGAACCGCATAGCGGGAGTTCGGGTGAGCGGCATCAGTGTCAGATTCGGGGGTCCAGTCATTACCATGCCAGTCAATGAGGTGAGCTGGCTTTTCCTTGGTCATGCCTTCCCACCAAATGTCACCATCGTCGGTCATGGCAACGTTGGTGAACATGGTGTTGCCCGGTTCCATGGTGCGCATGGCAATGGGGTTCGAATCGTAGTTCGTACCAGGGGCCACACCGAAGAACCCGTTTTCGGGGTTGATGGCGTACAAACCATCCGCCCGCAGGTGCATCCAGGCGATGTCGTCGCCCACCACTTCGGCCTTCCAGCCGGGAATAGTGGGGGTAATCATGGCGAGGTTCGTCTTGCCGCATGCCGACGGGAAGGCTGCGGCCACACCATAGCTCTTGCCCTCAGGGGAGGTGAGCTTCAGGATGAGCATGTGCTCCGCCATCCAGCCTTCTTCCTTAGCCATAATGGAGGCGATACGCAGGGCAAAGCACTTCTTAGCCAGGATGGCATTGCCGCCATAGCCGGAACCATAGGACCAAATCTCTTTGGTTTCTGGGAAGTGGGTGATGTACTTGGTGTCATTGCAGGGCCACGTCACATCCTTTTGGCCCGGCTCTAGGGGATGCCCCACGGAGTGGAGGCAACGCACGAATTCGCCGTCACCCAGACGGTCGAGCGCGGCCTGACCCATGCGGGTCATGATGCGCATGGACATGACCACATATTCGGAGTCCGTCAGCTGCACACCGATCTTGGGGTCGTCGCTATCAAGCGGCCCCATACCAAACGGCACCACATACATGGTGCGACCCCGCATGCTGCCCCGGAAATGTTCGGTCATTTCCGCTTTCATCTTGTCCGGGTCAACCCAGTGGTTGGTGGGTCCGGCGCCTTCTTCGGTGGCTGAGCAAATGAATGTCCGTGATTCAACCCGAGCCACGTCAGAGGGGTTGGAGCGGGCTAGGAACGAATTGGGGCGCTTTTCGTCGTTCAGACGAATGAGGGTTCCGGAATCCACTAACTTTTGGGAAACACGATCCCATTCTTCTCGTGAGCCGTCGGCAAAGACCACCTCGTCAGGCGTGAGTAATTTCGCAGCATCAGCAATCCAATGCAACAATGCTTCATTCTTAGTGGGAGCCTCGCCTACAAGTCCCGGGATTTCCACTTTGGACATTAAATCCTCCTGTCATATTTGGTTCCGTTTTCAACAGTAGCGACCAAATCACCCCCAGGTAGGCGGGTCTGGTGAGACCAATGTCATAATTCCGTGGGTTTATCACAACCATTTATGCCATAATGGGCCCTGTCCAGCGGAAATAACTTTTTTCACTTATCGACGTTCGCCCCTTTCGGGGGCCCAATAACCACGAAACAGCACATTTTCATTCCCCTAAACAGGGGTGAATTGGCGTGATTTTCGGTCATTTTCCCCACCGCGAGGGTCCGGCGTCGACAAGCTTAGTGACGATCCGGCGTGCCAGTTAGCGCCATTTCTTCACCCCCACTACTCTTAAGAATCCTACCGATTACCGACAGGAAACCAGCATGAATAGACCGCAACAAACCGACTTCAATGAGCTTTTTCATAACGACCTGGACTACCCCCGACTCGGCGGCGTCAGCTTTCGACGCGGATCGCTTACTGATAATCAGGCCGCCCGCTGGGACAAGTATTGGCCCACGCTCGGCACCACGCTCGCCGATCGGATTATCGACATCGACGACTGGTTTGGGCGTAGTGGGGCGAAAACCATTGTGGAAATCGGCTCCGGCACCGGCACCTCGACCGCGGCCATGGCGCCGCACGAGGCCGACACCAATATCATTGCCGTAGAGCTATATAAGTCTGGGCTGGCGAAACTCCTGGGCGCCATCGTGCGGGAGAACATCACCAACATTCGCATGATTAGCGGCGACGGCGTAGAAGTACTCACTCGCATGTTCGAACCGGGTACTGTGGATGGTGTCCGTATTTTCTTCCCAGACCCGTGGCCCAAGGCTCGACACCACAAACGTCGCATCATTCAATCCGGCGTATTAAACCTCATCGCTAACAGGCTCAAACCCGGTGGGGTATTGCACGTTGCCACCGATCATGCCGATTATGCTGCATGGATTGCCGAACTCGCCAAGGTGGAACCACAGCTGGAATACATGGGGTGGCCCTGGCCGGACTGCCCACAATTAACCGACCGGCAGGTCATCACTAAGTTTGAGGGCAAAGGTTTAGACCAAGACCACACCATCACCGAATTCCTATGGAGGCGTACATGAGTTCGAATGAATTTTATTCCGGGAATCCCGCCCACGCGGCACGATCCACAGCCGAAACCCCCGAGCCAATGGGCGACGACACGCTCCTGTTGGTGTGGGACGCCCCCAATATCGACATGGGGTTGGGCGCCATTTTGGGTGCCCGGCCCACCGCAGCCCACCGGCCCCGGTTTGACGCCATCGGCAGGTGGGTGCTGGGCCGCGCGGGCGAATTAGCCCACCACACCGGGGTTCGGATCGCCGCCGAAGCCACCGTGTTCACCAATGTGGCCCCAAACGGCACCGACGCCATCCGGCCGTGGGTGGAGGCACTGCGCAATGTCGGGTTCGCGGTGTTCGCCAAGCCCAAGCTCACCGAAGACACCGACGTCGACCCGGACATGGTGGCGCACATTCGTCACCGTCACGCCGAAGGTGTACTGCGCGGCGTCATCGTGGCCAGCGCGGATGGGCAAAACTTCCGGGAACTCCTCACCGAGCTTGCCGACGAAGGCATCCCGGTCACCATCTTGGGATTCCACGAACACACCAGTTGGGCGGTGAACTCCGAAATCTTCACATTCGTGGACCTGGAGGAAATCCCCGGCGTGTTCCGGGAGCCGCTGCCGCGCATCAGCCTGGATAATCTGCCAGCGACCGGGGCCTGGCTGCAGCCATTCCGACCGCTGTCCATGCTGCTGTCCGACAAGTAGCCAGGCACGATCGGTAGAAGGGATGTTGTCACCATGTTTTCTCGCTGGGGTGAATTCGCCTACCAGCACCGACGTGTTATTCCGCTCGTAGTTGTTGCCGTCATCATCTTGCTCTACCTCACCTTTGGGATGCGGCTTTCGGACCGCATGAGTCAAGAGGGGTGGGATGATCCCAACTCCGACTCCACGACCGCCGCCGCCATCGAAGCGCGAACATTTGGCCGTGACAATAATGGTGACGTCATCCTGCTGTTTACTGCCGAAACCGGCACCATTGACGAGTCACCAGAGTTTGGGCACATCCAGGAATACCTGACCAACCTCCTGGCCAACCACCCCGACCAGATTGACCACATCACCAGCTATTTCGACAAGCGGGTCGACCGGCTCATCAGCCAAGACAAACGCACCGCCTTCGCCGCAATCGCGTTGAAAGGGGACGGGGACCAAACCCTGAAAGACTTCCGGGCCATCAAGGTCCAACTCGCGGGGGCCGGCAGGATGTTTCCTGGCGTATCGACGCAGATAGCGGGGGCCACGGCCGTGGCGGATGCCCTGGATGAGGGCATGAGCCAGGATATTAGCCGGGCCGAATTCTACGCGCTACCAGCCGTAGCATTGCTGCTTCTTGTTGTGTTTGGGTCCCTGGTGGCGGCCTGCATGCCGCTGATTGTGGGCGGCCTGTCCATCGTCGGGTCCCTGGGGATGCTATCAATACTGGCCGGGTTCACGCAGGTCAATGTGTTTGCCCACTCGGTGGTGACCCTCTTGGGGCTGGGGCTAGCCATCGACTATGGGCTGTTTATGGTGTCCCGGTTTCGGGAGGAACTCAACCGGGGTGGCGGGCAGGATGTGCGCACCGCGGTCAGGCGAGCCACCGGCACTGCGGGCAAGACCGTGGTGTTTTCCGCCGCCATGGTGGCGGTGGCCCTGTCCGGGTTGTTGGTGTTTCCACAGGCGTTTTTGAAATCGGTGGCGTACGGGGCGATCAGCGCCGTGGGATTGGCGGCGGTCCTGTCGGTGACCATGCTACCGGCATTATTTAGCCTGCTTGGGCACAATATTGATAAGTTCATGGTGCGCCGACCCAGGTGGGCGGGGGTAACGGGAATGGTTGCGCACACCTTGGGTCGGGGCAGGCAAAGTGGCCAGGCTGGGCAGCGTTCCGCTGGGGGGCGTGGGCGTTCCCGCTCTTACTCCCACTCCCGCACTGCCGTAGCCGCGCCAGCCACGGCGTCGAAAGGGTCGAAGGGATCGAAGAAGCTCAGCGAAACCTGGTGGTATCGGCTGCCGAACTGGTCGATGCAGCATGCAGTATGGGTGACCTGCGCCATTGTCGGTGGCCTCATGTTGTTGGCCCTTCCGATCGGCGACGTGGAATTCGGTGGCATCAACGAAACCTACTTGCCGCCAACCAATCAGGTGCGCACGGCGCAAAGCACATTCGATCGAGAATTTCCCGAATTCCGCACGGAACCCATCAAACTGGTGGTCACCAACGCCGACAACGATCAACTCGTACAGGTGTATCAACAGGCCGCCCAGGTAGAGGGCCTAACCGGACGATTCACCCCCACCTCAGCCACGAAGGATGGCATCACGGTGCTATCGGCGGGGATCGTGGATCGAGCCCATAACCAGTCGGTTGTCGACCAGCTCCGGGCGATAGAACCACCACCCGGGGTAAAGGTATATGTTGGCGGCACCCCAGCCTTGGAAATCGAATCTATCGAAGCTTTATTCGACAAGCTGCCGTTGATGAGTTTCTATATTGTGCTCGCAACCTTCGTGCTCATGGCCCTGGTGTTTGGCTCACTGGTGCTGCCGGCAAAGGCAGTCATCATGACGCTGTTGGGCATGGGCGCTACCATTGGGTTACTCACCTGGATGTTCGTCGATGGTGTGGGCGCAAACCTGTTCGGCTTCACCCCAGGCCCGCTCATGAGTCCGGTGCTGGTGCTCATCATGGCAATCATTTATGGACTGTCCACCGACTATGAGGTGTTCCTGGTGTCGCGCATGGTGGAGGCACGCGAGCGTCGCGCCGCCACTGATGTTGCCATCAAATTCGGCACTGCCCACACCGGCGGGATTATCAGCGCGGCGGCCATCATCATGATTGTGGTGTGCGGGGCGTTCGGGTTTTCCGACATTGTCATGATGAAGTACATTGCCTTTGGCATGATCTTCGCCCTGCTTTTCGACGCCACCATCATCCGAATGATGCTGGTCCCGGCAGTCATGCACCTGCTGCAAGACGACAATTGGTGGGCGCCCCCATGGGTGAAGTCCGCGGCCGGGGCGCTGGGGCACCGAGTTTCCCGGAACCAGGGCCAGGGCCAGGGCCAAGGTCGGGGTCGGGGACAGTCGAGGCGGCCGAAGCGGGCGCCCCAACCTCACCAACCTCAACCGCCGCGGGCGGCCCAGCCACGACAGCCGGCCAGGCCAGTGCGCCGGCCTCGAACAAATATTCCCGAACCAGACTCCCGTGCTAGTGTTCGAATGGAGCGGGACCGGGCGTCGTCAAGCAATCAACCAAGCAACCAACATCCGCGGCGGGAAGAAACGATAGAGTTGGCAACAGGGAGCTTGCCGCCGCAGCGTTTCGATAAGCCTCGCACAACCAACCCCAGTACCCACCGGCATTTCTCCCCCACCACCGGCCGCAACACAAAACAAGTGCCCTTCACGGAACTGCTCAAGCGTTTAGAATCCGAAGACTAGCACCGCCAACACCACAGAAAGGATCTTCTTGACAGTCAGCCACGAAAATCCCGCGAACCCCAAGACCGGCGCCAGCTGGAAAAACTGGGTGCGATTCCTCGGACCGCTGGTCATCATGGGGATCGCGGCCCTGCTGCTGCGCGACAAGATGCCGTTCCTCGCCACCGGCTACCAGGAAGTTTTAAGTGCTAAACCCACCGGTCTGGTGCTCGCGTTCCTCGCGGTGATTGCCTCCATAGTGGTCATGGCCGAGGTGATGCACACACTGCTCAATGCCGGCGGCGCCAACGTGCGCTCGCGGGACACACTCCAGCTCACATTTATTGCGAACTCCTGGTCGGCGACATTCCCGGGAGGCGCGGCATTGTCGGCGGTGTACCAATTTCACACCATGCGCAATTGGGGGGTCAACGTGCTGGTTTCCTCCTGGTTTATTGTGGTGTCGGCGGCGCTGTCCACGGTGTGGCTGATTGCGCTGGGGCTGATTTCGGTGTTTTTCTTCGGGGCGGATTTCAGCCTGTGGCCCATGTTGGGGTCGGTGGCAATCATGCTGGGGCTAGCGTCGCTGGTGTGGTGGGTCACGAATCACCCGGAGCCGGCAAAACGGTTTGTGGTGGCAGTTATTGTCCGGGCCGGCAGGATTGTGCGCCGGCGACCGACAAAAATCCTCGACAGCATTGACGAGCATTTCGGGCAGCTTGACGCGGTATCGCTCACTCCCGGCAAATTCAGCTGGGTTACTCTCCTGTCGCTCATGAATTGGGTGTTCGATATTGTGGCGGTTTGGCTCTGCGTCTGGGCGGTAACGGATGTGCTTCCGGGGTTTCGGGCGGTGGAAAACAACACAACGGTGCTGGGTGTGGTGTTGGCGTTTGTCACTGCGAAAATCGTGGGCACGGCACAGATCACGCCCGCGGGCCTAGGGCCGGTGGAGGCGGCCATGACCGGCAGCCTGGTCGCGGTGGGCATGACGGCTTCGTCGGCGTTCGGTGTGGTGTTCGTTTACCGGATTATTTCCTTTGCATTGATTACGATCATTGGGTGGGTGACATATTTCATTTCCGTTGCCCGCGGTGGCATGCATGTAGGAAGTATGAGTTCATGAAAACGTTGATGACGGACATTATTGCGGTGCTAGTGTTTGCGGTGCTGGCCCGGGCCGCCCACGGTGGTTTGGGGCTCGCCCAGATTGCGGACACGTTCTGGCCGTTTGCCATAGGCGCCCTGGTGGGGACGGGGATCGCCACGGTTGCGCTCCGGGGCGCGGGCGGCGGTGCCATCCGTTATGGTGTGATTGTGTGGCTGGTCACCGTGCTCACCGGCTTGGCGATTTGGGCGGCGCGCCATGCGACGGTTCCCCACATTTCGTTCATTATTGTGGCGACCACTATGTCCGGCCTGCTGCTTCTCGGGTGGCGCGCGGCTGGAATGCTGGTTGCTCGCCGTCGGCCCTAACCCCTCCCCGCTTTGCGACGTCCTCCCGGTGGCTAAGGCCGGCCTGGCCTGTCTTGGCTGGCCTGGGTTGAGCCCAGTCTGATCCAGTCACCCGGAGGGATTTGTTTTGCCCCACCCCTGCTTGGCCCAGTCCGCCAAGCAGGGCTTTTGCTTTAGCTGGGGTTCTGTTTGGCAACTCCGGTTTACCCAGGAAGAAAACTCCTGAAAACCGGAACCCCAGCTAAAGCAACCACGCAGCTCAACCAAGGAAACCGGCCATACCGACCAAACCCTCCACGACCCTTGCCGCACATCTTCTAAGCTTGGGTTTCAATTTCAGACCAACATTCCCCTGGACCAACAAGCGGCATCAAACAGAAACCAAGCTTAGAACACCTGCGGCCAGATCCCGACCAATCCCCCGATCCAGCTCCGGCTTTGTTTTAGCTTGGGTTCCGCACCCAACAAACGGATTCAGGCTCCCTACACACAGAACCCCAGCTAAAGCGAATATGCAACCCAACCAGGAAAACCTGCCTGCCCATTACCACACATCTTCTAAGCTCGACTTCCACATCCAGCCAAGACATACGCCCAGGAAGCACATCGACTACAAATCAGAACCCAAGCTTAGAAGATACGCAGCCTAACAAGCAGGGCTTTTGCTTTAGCTGGGATTCCGACCAGCCGCCCCGGTTCGCCCAGGAAGAAATCTCCCAAAAACCAGAACCCCAGCTAAAGCAAACACGCAGCTCAACCAAGGAAACCGGCCATACCGACCAAACCCTCCACGACCCTTGCCGCATATCCTCTAAGCTTGGATTCCACTTCAAAGGGCACGCATTTAGGACGTTAAAACCCGGAACCCAAGCTTAGAACACCTGCAGCCAGATCCCGACCTGACACCAGCCCCGCTTTAGCTGGGATTCCCTCCGTCAGCGGCCCGAATCCACCCACTGGAATCAGAACCCAAGCTCAGCACGCTTGCAGCTTGCCAAGCAGGGGTTTTGCTTTAGCTTGGGTTCCGACCAGCCGCCCCGGTTCGCCCAGGAAGAAATCTCCCAAAAACCAGAACCCCAGCTAAAGCAACCACGCAGCTCACCCCACAAAACCAGCCGGTGTCAACCGGGTGAAGCCGGTCAGCCTTCCGAATCGCTCAAATCACTTGAATCGCTTGGATTCCCCAAGTCAGCGGGCTGTTCGTTTTCCACCGGTCCGGCCGGGTCTGCTGCGCCGGCCACGCCTTCGATTTGGGAGGTAAATAATTCCGTGAACTCGCCACCCTTGGCATAGAGTTCGTCAAAAGTGCCGGATTCGGTGATGCGGCCGTTCGACAGGAAATAGATTTTGTCCATCATCCGCAGGGTGGATGCCCGGTGAGACACCACGATCACGATTTTATTGCCGCTGATGCGCCGCAGTTCCGCAAAAATCTCCATCTCACCGTGGGCGTCGATAGAGCTGGTGGGCTCGTCAAGAATCCAAATCCCGGGGTTGCGCAGCCGCAGCCGGGCCAGCGATAGTCGCTGCCATTGCCCACCAGACAGGCCAACGCCTCCCCATTGTTCGCCCAGTTGCTGGTCCAGGTCATGGACGAATGCATCCGCCCCCGAGATCCGTAGGGCTTCGGTGGGGTCGCCCGGGCCGCCGAGTCGGAGGTTTTGGGCGACGGTGAGCCCGAATCGGGAATAGTCCTGCGGCAGCATCCCAAAGTAACGGTGTTTCTCCGCGAAGGAGGCATGGGTGATGTCGTGCCCGTCGATGGTCACAGTGCCGGCGGCTATGGGCCGGGTACCGACCAGGGCGGATACGAGGGTGGTTTTGCCGGCACCGTTGGGTCCGACTATGGCTATGAGTTGGCCTTGGCGGGCCGTGAGGTTGACGTCGTAAAGAATATCGGTAACGAACAGCTTTTCGACGCGCAACTGTTCGGATGTCTCTATTACGGGAAGGGGCGGCTCCACCTCGGGCGAGTTGAAAAACCGTTGCAGCATGAGCAGTGGGGTGGTTTCTTGCATGAGCATGCCCACGGACCAGCCGACGTTATGGATGGCGAAGAGACCGCTGGAGATGCCCACCAGGGTGGCGGTCGCCTGGACCGCGGTGAGTGTGTCGGTGCGCACGAAGGCGAGCAGCGCCAACCCGAAGCACGCGATTGTGGCCAGGGAATTGTAGAGTTCCGTTCGGATGTACATGGTGTGCACGCTGCGGTCGAGGCTGGCCACCTTGTCGCGGTAGACTTCGGCCTCGGCGCGGAACCATTCGCGGGCGTCGAGGAGGGCGAGTTCCGTGGCCGGCTCCTTGTAGATCATTTGCTCACACAGGTAGTTTGCGTGGCGGTGGTAGTCGTTGTTTTGTTCCCATTGTTCGGCCAGCCTGCGGGAGCAATAAAAGTTCACCACCAGGGAGGGAATAAGCGCCAGTATGGTAAACATGGCGGTCCACACGTTGAATTGGACGATGGATACGAACAGGGAAATGGCAACCGTGACCGCGAAAATGACGGACGTGACCGCCGTGGCCTGCACCGACAGGTTCCCGTTGGACACCACCTCCAGGGCTTGGCGCACCTGTTTGTTGGTTTCGGTGTGCGCCAGCCGTTCCGGGGGCAGGCGGGACACTTTGTGGTCGACGGTTTTGCGCCCCATCCAGGCGATATTCAGCCGGAGAATGTCGCCAAGCCGGGAGGAAATGTCCTGCAATGAGAGGAATCCGGCGATGAGTAGGGCCACGCAGAACGCCAGCACGTAGGTGTGCGCGGACCGGGTTTCGATGGCCCGGCCCAGGGCCGACACCAGCCACACCTGGGCCGCCGGGAAACCCGCCAACACCAGCTGTAACAGCAAAACTGCACCCAGGGTTCGGGGCGCGGTGCGGGCCGCGAATGTGAGCGCAAACCAGCTCGATGTGAAGATGTTTTTCATTTGTCACCTGCTTGGAAAAAATTGCTCTACCCTTACGTTATGGACTTTGCAAAACTCACGCGATACGACGCCACCTTCCGTTCCGATTCCCTTCAGATTGATTCCTACGAGCTTGAGCTTGATCTTGGTGAGGCCACCACCAGCCCCACATTCCCGGTTGAGGTTGGGGTGAAATTAACGTCGAAAAGCGAACAAATTTTCCTCGACTACCTGGGGGAGTCTGTGGAGTCCGTCACCATTAATGGGAACCCGGTGCCCTGGGAGCAAAAGGGGGGACGCATTGTTCTTGACGTGCCGGCGGGGCTGGTGGGGCGGCCGATCGCGCTCCATGTGCGCGCGCACAGTCGGTATTCGCGCAGTGGGCAGGGGCTGCACCGGTTCACCGACCCGCAGGACGGCAACACCTACCTATACTCCCATTCCGAACCCTCCGATGCGCGCCGGATTTTTCCGTGCTTTGATCAGCCGGATCTTAAGGCACAATGTACCGTACGGATGACGGTGCCACAAGGATGGGTGGCGCTCAGCAATCAGCCCGAGGCCACACGGGAGGCGGGCGCCCACGGGGACACCGTGACGTTTAGGGCCACACCGCCATTGTCCACCTATCTCATGGCGTTCGCCGCCGGCCCGTATGTGGCGCAGCGCGACACGTGGCGCTCCCCCGACGGCAAGCGCGAGATTGAGCTGGGTGTGTGGTCCCGGGCGTCCATGGCGGAGCATGTGGATTCGGAGATTCTGGAGGTCACGAAGCAGGGGCTGGATTTCTTCGATAAGAATTTCGATTTCCCGTACCCGTGGACCAAGTACGATTCCATCTTCGTCCCCGAATATAACCTGGGCGCAATGGAAAACCCGGGACTGGTCACCTTTACCGAGGCCTATATTTTCCGCTCGCCCGCAACTGATGCGCAGCACGCACACCGCGCCAACACCATTTTGCACGAGATGAGCCACATGTGGTTCGGCGACCTCGTTACCCCCTTATGGTGGGATGACCTCTGGCTCAAGGAGTCCTTCGCCGAATTCATGGGCGCCGACGCCTCATTGCACGCAACCCGATTCACGGATGCCTGGGCGGACTTCGCCGGCACCCGCAAGAACTGGGCCTATGTGCAAGATCAATTGCCCACGACCCATCCCATTAAGGCGGAGATTCCCGACGTGGATGCGGCCCGCCAAAACTTCGACGGCATCACCTACACCAAGGGCGCCGCCGTATTAAAACAGCTCGTGCATTTTGTTGGGCGCGATAATTTCTATGCGGCCGCCCGCGAATACTTCCGCCAGCATGCATTTGGCACCGCCACCTTCGACGACCTCATTGCCGCATTGGGCAACCACACCGACCAGGATCTTCACGACTGGTCAAAGCGGTGGCTGCGCACATCCGGGCCCGACCAGCTCATTCCCGAAGTCACCACCTCCGGGAACACCATCAAACAGCTTTCCATCGTGCAAAATGGGTCACCGCAGACGCGCCCGCACCGGCTCACCGTTTCCCTGTTCCGCGGCGCCCCGCTCGAACGCTACCACAGCATGGACGTTCGCCTCCCCGGCATCCCCGGCAAAAACACCGAACTCACCGAAGCCCATGGCCTCCCCGCCCCCGACCTCATCCTCCTCAATGACAACGACCACACCTACGCAAAAATCGGCTTCGACCCCACCTCATTGCACACGATCAAAGCCCGGCTCGGTAATATTACCGACAATGTGTCCCGCGCCGTGATTTGGACCGCCCTCTGGAATCTCACCCGCGACGCCAAACTTCCAGCCCAAGACTACATCGACATTGTGATGCTCCACGGGGCCAACGAACCCAACCCCAGCATAATCGAACAAGTATTCGCCAATGCTTATGTGGCCGCCACGAAATTCACCACCGACCCCACCGTCATCGCCGACCTGGTGTACAGCCTTTGGGACCTCATGTACCAGGCAAAACCCGGATCCGACACCCAACTCGTGCTCGTCCGGGCCGCCATCACCGCCCTAGCGGCTGACCGCAAACCAGGAAGCGCCCGAAAACTCCGGGAACTCTTAGGTGGCCACCTCGCCGGCCTGGTGCTCTCCCCCGACATTCGGTGGCGCATCATCGCGGCCCTGGCCAGCCACGACGATGTGACCGCCCAGGAACTCCTCGCCGAACGTGAAGCCGACAACACCCTCGACGGCCAGGCCGCCTACCTCCAAGCAATGTACTCCTACCCGCACGCCAAACAACAGGCCTTCGACGATCTCCTGCATGCCATGGACTACTCCAACGAGGAGGTCAACGCCCTAATCGCCGGCTTCCGGGCCCCCACCGATCCGCACCAAGGCTCACACCACAACACGCACCCAGCCACACCCGACTTCGCCGCGGAATTCTTCGTCAACCTCAACCACATCTGGACCGAATACCCAATCGAAATCGCCAACCGGATCGTGCGCGGCCTCTACCCGGAAACCGCCGCGGCCGTGGCCAAAACCGAAGAAATCCTGGAGACGGAACTGCCCGGCGCGCTGCATCGGGTGCTGTTAGAGTGCAAGGATCAGGTGCAGCGGCAGTTGGCTGCCCAGGAATTCAACAACTCCGCCTCCTAGCGGCATCCCCCGCCGGCTCGGGCGCCTCGACACGCTGCCACAGATTGGCGGCGGCCTCCGGATTGCCGTCAAGCACGATGGTGAGCCGGCTCAGGGCGGCGTGTTCCAGGTGGCGACGCATAAGCTCGCCGGCAGCCTCACTATTATAGCTGGTGAGGGCCCTGCGGATGGCCTGGTGGTCCGCGCTGCCGTGGCCGGGGATTTGGGGTGCGGCGAGCAACTGGTCGCGGAGTTGGGCGAGAATGCGGCTCCCCTGGCGCGAGCCGATGGTGGCGAAGATGAAATCGTGCACGTCCCCCACGGGACTAGTGGGCCCCTGCTGGCTGGCGAGTATGCGAGCGGCGCGCCGGGCGGCCGGGACTTCGATGGCGATGCGAAGAGCGTAGATTTCGGCGATGTCGGTTTCGGTGGGTTGGATGATGCGAAAGCCCCGGTTGGGGGTGAATTCGATGAGCCCGGTGGCGGCGAGGCGCAGCAGCCCATCGCGGACGGGGCTGCGGGATATGCCGAGTTCGGCGGCGAGCTGGTAGCCACTGTAGGTGGCGCCGGGCACCATCGCCCTAGTGCGAAGGGCGGCGCGGATGTGTTCGACCACCCAGTCGGTGAGTACGGTCATGGTTTAGGCCTCCCTTAGTGGCAGGATGGTGGTGAGTTGGAAGCCGGTAGGTGTGGGGGTGGCGGTCACGGTACCGCCGGCGTGTTCCGCGCGTTCCCGCAGTGAGCGCAGCCCGTACCCTTCCGGTTTTTCGCTTGTCGACGCCGTGGCCGTGGGATCGCCGTGGTCTTCCACCATCAGGGTGACGGTGTCGTCGGTGGTGCTGAGGTGAAAGTGGATTGCGGTGGGGTGGCCGTGGCGGAGGGCGTTGGCGACGCCTTCCTGGGCGGCGATGTGGAGGATTTCCCCTATGGGCGTGGGGATGGGTTGGTCCTCAGATGGCGGGATGATGCGGAACTCCAGGCCGGTACTCGAAAAGGTTTGCGATAGCGATTTCATTATTTCTACCAGTTGGTTGGTGGTATGCGGGGTGGGTGTGGTTGGTGGGTCGAGGGCCCTCACCCAACGTCGTAGGTCGGTGAGTGCTTGGTTGGTCACGGTGTGGGCGTGCTCTAGTTCTTCCCAGGCCGCTTCCTCGTTGGTGGGTTTGAGTGCTTTTGCCACGTTGAAGGACATGGTGATGGCGACCAATTGCTGGCCTAGGCCGTCGTGAAGCATGCGGGCGGCGGTGGTTTGTTCTTTACTCACCGCGGCTTCGATTGCTAGGGCACGTTCGCGTTCGGCGCCGGCTTCGAGGGATGCCAGAAACCAGGCGAGGAACAGGTACAGGATGAAGAGGACAGTGGAGCCGATGAATTCCCGGATGACCCGTTCGGCCGGCAGATGCCTCAATATATGGGGGATGGGCGAAAAGATTATGAAGGCGATAGTGAGCCCCAGGCAGGCGCGCATGCTGAATGAACGGTACACCACCCACAGGGCCACGGCCAGCACGCTGGAGGAGATGGTGACGTCACCGATGATGAAGAGCAGAATGTTGACGATGGCGGTGGCGACGGCCAAGGGGGTGTTGTCGGGGTTTTTCGCCCAGCGGGGGGTGAGGATGGCGGCAATGATGATAAGGATGCAGCCGACAACGGCTTGGGTAACAACATATGGGAATGTGTGATAGCCGGTAACCAGGCGTTCCATAATGACAAGGAACACGGACACTAGTGAAAAGGCCACCAGATAGAAGCCCGGCGTGCGGCCAGCAACAGTCATGGCCTCACACTATCAAGGCGAATGGGATGAAACCCATGACTGACGTCACGATTTTTTGGCGGGCATCCCCGTGGTTTCCACGATCTCCGTGGTTTCCGTTAGCTGGGTTTCGGTGAGGATGGGCCCAAAATCAGGGCCCGATGGAGCGAAACCAAGCTAACGCTCGCCGACGCGGCCGCCCACCCTGGTGCCCAGCGGTGCTGCCCTGGCGGTGTTTGGCCTTTGGGCCCCAGGCCGTTAGCTGGGAAACCCGCCCTGCGGGGGATGAAATGGGCCGGTTTTGGGCGAAACCAAGCTAACGGGTTGCGGGCGGGTTTGGCTGCCGGGAGGGTGGCTCAGACAGTAGGGGGTTGCATACAATCGGGGAGCATGACTATCACCGCACTCTTATGCTGTCACGAAAGCGAGCCGCCCAGTGGATACGATTCGGTCATCCGGCAGATAACGCAGGATTGGCCGCAACTGCTGCAACAAGGCGAGTTCCGTAACATTGATGTCTTCACCGAGGGGGAAGCGGACAGCCTGTCGTTTGAGTATCAGGAACCAGCCACCGGTTTCAGGGCGCTCATCACCTGCAGCATCGCGCGGGAGCCGTTTGAGCAGACTGAGGAACTCTTGCCGCAATCACCGTTATGGCCCGCGGCTGAGCCGTTCAATCATCAGCACGCAATGCATGTGATAGTGACGATTGATGATGTCACTCATCTTAGCGCCGCCAATGCTGCCGACGGCCCTACGGCTGGGAACACTCCACGGTTGGCGGTGTTGTTGTCGCAGATGCTGGTGTCGATAGGTGCGTTGTTTCGTTCGGCGTTTGCGATGATGTGGTTCGGGGCGGATCACCTGGTTCCCATGGATTTATTCACCACCATGGCTAAACAGGCGCTACCCCACCCCATGACCGAGGTGTGGGTGCTTCTCAACGGGGATTCGGATGGGAAAACCGCCATTGGTTACACGCAGGGCATGACGGAGTTTAATATCCCCGAGGTTGAGGTTGTGCATGGGGCACCGGATATTAATGCCGCACTGTCTGCGCTTCAGGAGGCCACCACCGTGCTGCTGTTTGCGGGTGGTGTGAATATTCCCACCTCCCATACCGCTGATGGGGTTGCTGTGGAAACCCCCGAGTTTCGGTATGGGTTTGAGTATTGCCCCACTGTTTTTGGCGACTCCCAAATGGTGCTGCAGCTCACGGAGATCAGCCCCGTGTAGTGTCCCGCAGCCCCCGAGCGTTAGCTGGGGTTCCGCGGAAATCGGGGCCTGGGGGAAACGAAAAACCCCGAAACCCAGCTAACGGAAATGGGCTGGTCGGGGTAATCGGGAAGGGTGGGCGCTGGCGGGCGCCTGCGCCCGCCCTGGCCTACATGGGGGAAATGGTGTGCTTCTTCGGCAGGTCGTGCGCTTCCTTGGTCTCCAACTGGCGCAGGGCCTGCCGGAGGGCCAGGCGGGTTTGGTTGGGCTCAATCATGGCGTCAATATAGCCGCGCTCAGCCGCAACATAGGGGCTGGTCATGTTCTGGTCGTAAAAGTCCATGAAGACTTTCTTCATGTAGGCGCGCTGCTCCGGCGGGGCGGCATCCAATTGTTTGCCCTGGATCATCACCACCGCGGCCGCGGATCCCATCACCGCGATCTGGGCGGTGGGCCAGGCCAGGTTGATGTCGCCAGACAGGTTTTTCGAACCCATGACCGCGTAGGCCCCACCATAAGCCTTGCGCACAATCAGGGAAACCTTCGGCACCGTGGCCTCCACCAGGGCAAACGCCAGCTTGGCGCCGCGGTGAATCAGGCCCACCTTTTCCTGCTGCACCCCGGGCAGGTAGCCGGGGGTGTCCACGACGAAGATCAGGGGGATGTTGTAGGCGTCGCAAATGCGAATGAAGCGGGCGGCTTTGTCGGCGGCGTCGGCATCAATACAGCCGGCAGATTCGATGGGCTGGTTGGCCACCACCCCCACCGATCGGCCATCAACCTGGGCGAAGGCGGTAATGATGTTGGGGGCGAATCCCGGTTGGACCTCTTGCACGTCAGCGTCGTCGAAAAGCTGGGCGAGAAGCTCATGCATGTCGTAGCCGGCATTCGTGTCGTCAGGCATGAACGAATCCAACTCGGGGGTGTACGCAACCTCGGAATCGGGCTGGCACTCATACACCGGGCCCGGGTCGTGGCAGGTCAGGGGCAGTCGGGCGAGAAGATCATGCACATAGTTGAACGCATCCTCCTCATCGTGGGCCACATAGGAAATATTGCCGTTGAGCTCCTGCTGGCGGGCCCCACCCAAATCGGCGGACGTGATGACCTCACCGGTGACCTCTTTAATCACCGCGGGGCCCGTGATGTACATTTCGGCCTCACCATCAACCGCAACAACGAAATCCGTGGTCACCGGCGCATACACGGCCCCGCCGGCGGATTTGCCCATCATGATGGAAATCTGGGGGCTGCGGCCGCTGAGCGGCAACTGGCGGCGGGCAATCTCGGAATACATGGCCAGCGACGTCACCGCGTCCTGGATGCGGGCCCCACCGGAGTCTTGGATACCAATGACCGGGCAGCCGATCTTAATGGCCATGTCCATGACCTCGCACACTTTCCGGCCGAACGTCACACCCACGCTGCCGCCGTACACGGTTTTGTCGTGCGCGTACACCACCACCGGGCGACCATCAATCCGGCCGTAACCAGTAACAACCCCATCCGAGTAGGGGGCATCCGGCTCGTCGGGAGTGCGGCCCAGGGCCCCGATCTCCACAAACGAACCAGAATCCAGCAGCCTGTTGATGCGCTGGCGGGGAGTGGTGCGCCCCGCCTCATCGCGGCGTTTCCGGGAGTTTTCGCTACCCGGGTCTTGTGCCTTCTCCAGGCGGGCGCGCAGGTCCGCCAGCTTGCCGGCTGTGGTATCCAGACTCATCATCACCTCTAAGGTTTGCACTTACATGTGGGAGATACGGGAAATACGCTCGGTCAAGGCACGCCCCACCTTGCTGATTTCCGGCTCGTCCACCACGGCCAAGTGATCGCCGGCCAGTTGAACAATCTCCAGATCATTTACGATAGCTGACCAACCGCCATCGTAATGAATCTCCGCGTAGGCCGGCTCTAATTCGATAGCCCCGTCATGCATGCGCTCCGACCGGAACAGCATGACCGGCACGTCCACATCCTGCCAGCGGTGCATGTCCACCGTATCCAAAATCCGGTTGTCCACAAACGACGCCCGCTGATGCTCCAGCACACCGGCGCTCAACCCATGCTCCGACGGGTCGGTGTTGGCCAGGAATTCCGCCATCATGGTGAGCAGGGCGTCCTCGCCGGCGGTTTCGAGAATCTCGTACGGCACCGGGAAATCCAGATTGTAGGTTTTCTTAGCGAACTTGGAATAGCGTTCCCAACGTTTCTTGGTTTCTTCCATGGTGTCCGGCGCCGGGTGGGCGGGCTGTACCGTGTCCAGCAACGCGATGGTGGCGACCTCAACATTGGTGTTCCGCAACTGGTGTGCCACCTCATAGGCCAGCACGCCGCCGAAACTCCACCCGCCCAAAATGACCGGCCGGCCATCGCTATAGCGTTCGATTTCGTCCAGGTAGGCGGCGGCGCGTTCCTCCAAGGATCCTTCCAACCGCTCCACACCGTAGACGGGAACCTCCTTCGGCAGGCGGCGCATCAACGGCTGGTACACCACCGAGGAGCCACCGGCCGGGTGGAACAAAAACACGCTCGGAGCTGTGGATCCGGCCGGGCGTTCCCGCAGCACCCGAATGTTCCCAGACACGTCGGACTCCAGCCCCTCCCGCACCAGGTTAGCGAGTGGCTCCAAAGTTTCCGCGGCCAACACCTGGTCGGCGGTGATCTCCGTGCTGGCGCGTTCGTTCAAACGTTCGGCAATTTTTTCGGCAACATCACGGGTGATGTCCGGCAATTCCGAGGTGACGCCGGCGGCCGCAGCCCCGGTGAGCCCGGCCCAGGTTGCAAACACGAGGCGTTCCGACGCGTCCCGCGGCGCCACACCCACCCCGTGGGTTGCTTTCTTTTCTTGCTTGACGACGCCCTCCGGTTGCGCTTCTTGCTCAGCAACCGTGGACTTTTCCTCGGGCGCCACTCCAGCCGCTTCCTGCGGCTCAGCCGCAGGCTCCTCAGGGGCCTTGGGTGTCTCAGCCGCCTTGGGGGCGTCGACAGGCTTGGCGGGCACAGACTCGGGGGCCGGCGTGTCATGCTGCACCGCCACCAACTCCTCCACCATTCGGACCGCGTCCGCAACCGACGCATCCCGCAACGCCTGCACCTGCAAACTCGGCAGGGAGAAATCATGCTCAATACGGTTCTTAATCCGCATACCCATGAGGGAATCCAACCCCAGGTCAATCAGCGGCAACTCGCCGGGCAAATCCTGAATGTCATAGCCCATGGCCTCCGACACGATCAGCCGCATGCGCTGCTCCACCGTCTCCCCACTGTTCGGATCCCACTTCAACGACTCCGACGACACATTATCGCTCAGCGGCTCCGACGCCTCCTGGCTCTCCACCACGGCGGGAGTGCCCAACACCGGCTCCACATTCCCACCCAGGGAAGAAGCAAACCCCTCGGCAACAAGCATCACCGTATTTCCCAACACCTGGTGAATCGCAATGGTCAACCCGCCCAAATTCCGGGAAGCCAACACCGACAACTCACCCGACGGCGGCAACGTGGCCTTCTCCTCCACCGCAACCAACGTAGCGCCCGGCGCGAGCTCCATGACGACCGCCTCCATGAGGGCAATCGGGGACGGAACCGTGTCCGCAAGCGCATGGAACGCAAACGTGCCATCAGGGAGGGACACCTTCTGCCCCAGCAGGGAACCGGAACTGCCGCCGGCGGCCGGCCGGGCCGAAGTCCAATAGCGCTGCTTCTTCCACGGCATAGCGGGAGCGTCAACAATGGGCCCAGCCCCATAAAGGGCGGCGAAATCAATGGGGGCGCCAGCAACATACAGCTTGGCCAACAGGTCCGGAATGGTGTGAGTGTCCGGCACCTTCCGCTTGAGGGCGTAAAGAAGTTGGGCGTCCGGCTTGCCCACGCTGAAGGCGGTGTTCATCATGCCCATGATCGCCACCGGGTTCGGGGCGATCTCCACCAACGTAGTGTGGCCGGCGGCGAAAGCTTGTTCGATAGCGTCCTGGAACCACACGGACTGGCGGGTACACCGCACCCAATAGTCGGCGTCGTGCACGGTCTCACCGGGCTGGTACACCCGGCCCCGATCCACGGAGCTAAACAGGGGCAGCCTCACCGGGTGGGCCTGAATCCCGGCAATCGCGGCAGCAAGCTCCCCCAAGAGGGGCTCAACCGCGCTGGTGTGGCCGGCGCCCTTCACATTAAGAAGCCGGGCGAATTTCTCCTCCGCCTCCAGCTTGGCCACCAAATCAAGAACCGCCTGCCGGGGACCACCAACGGTGGTCATGCCCGGACCCGCGTAAACAGCGGGCTCAATGCCGGCAAAATCGGGGTTTTCGGCAATGAAATTGTCGAGCTGCTCCACCGAAAACTCCACCACCGCCATGGCACCCAGCTGATCCTCGGGCAGGGACTTTTCCCCCTCCCCCATGAGCCGGGACCGGTGGCAGGCGATGAGCATGGCGTCCTCGGCGCTGAGGCCACCGGCGGCGTAGGCGGCGGCAATCTCACCCATGGACATGCCCACCACGGCCGCCGGGGTGGCGCCCAGGGTGGCGAGGTAGTCGGTGAGGGCGATCTGGATGGCGGTGATGGCTACCTGGGCGGTTTCCGTGTCGTACGTTTGTTCGTCATCAAGGATGATGTCCCGGATCGACCAGCCGGATTCGAAATCGACAATGCGGTCAAGTTCGGTGAGCCGATCCCGGAAGAAGGGGGCGTGGGCGAACAGGTCCTTGACCATTTTGCGGTGCTGCGACCCGAAACCGGAGTACACAAACACCGGGCCGGTGGGGGCCGGCGAGTCGGCAAGGGCCACGCCCTGGACGACCTTCCCGTCGGCCACATAGCGGAGCCGTTTGGTGGCCTCCGCCACCGTGTCGGCCAGGACGACCGCCCGGGAGCGGGCGTGGTTGCGGCGGGTGACGGAGCGGGCCAATGCCGGCAGGTCGGCATCATCAAGCGTGGCGACGAAATCAGCGAGAGTGGCGGCCAGGTGGGCGCGCCGGGACGGCAGCAGGCCGGATACTGGCAGGGCAACCTCGGCGCCGGCCAGGGCGGGCTCGGCGGGGGCAGCCTGCGCCTCGGGGCCATAGTCGGCGGGGTTGAAGTCGCTGAGCACCACGTGGGCGTTGGTGCCACCGAAGCCGAAGCCGCTCACGCCGGCGAGTTTCGTGCCGGAGTATTCGGGCCATTCGCGGGGGTCGGCCACCACCTCCAGGTGTTCGGCGTCGAAGTTGATATAGCGGTTGGGTTCCGTGAAATTCAGGGAGGGCGGCAGCACATTGTGTTGCATGGCCAGCACCACCTTGATGAGGCCGGCCGCGCCCGCGGCGGATTCGGTGTGGCCGAAATTGGTTTTCGCGGAGCCAAGTAGGGTGGGGGTGGCCGGGGTGCGGTTGACGCCCAAAACCGCGCCCAGGGCGGTGGCCTCGATGGGGTCGCCCAGAATGGTGCCGGTTCCGTGGGCTTCTACGTAGTCGACCTGGGATGGGTCCACGCCGGCGTCGGCGTAGGCGCGTTGCAGCACATCCACTTGGGCCTCCGGGTTGGGGGCGGTGAGACCGTTCGAATGCCCGTCCGAATTGATGGCGGATCCCTTGATGACGGCCAGGATCGTATCGCCGTCGGCAAGCGCGTCGGAAACCCGTTTCAGCACGAGCATGCCGGCGCCGTCGGAGCGGACAAAACCGTCAGCATCGTCGGAAAACGCGTGAATCTTGCCGGTGGGGCTAAACACGCCGAGCTCACCAAAGGCGGTAGAAACCCACGGGGCGGCCAAAATATTCACGCCGCCGGCAAGCGCCACATCGGCATTATGTTCGCGTAAATCGCGCACAGCCTGGTGCACCGAGACCAGGGAGGAGGAGCAGGCGGTGTCCACGCTGATGGAGGGGCCGCGGAAATCGTACACGTAGGACACGCGGTTAGCGATGATGGAGCTGGCGGTGCCGGTCAGGGCGTAGGGGTGTGCCTCGGCGGGATCGGCGGTAATGAGCATGCCGTAATCATTATTAGAGGAACCCACATACACGCCGACCGGCTTGCCGCGCAGGGTATTAGCGGGAATCCGCGCGTTCTCCAGGGCCTCCCAGGTGAGTTCCAACACCAGGCGCTGCTGGGGGTCAACGTTCACGGTTTCCAGTGGTGATAGGCCAAAAAATTCGGCGTCAAACGCGGAAATGTCCTCCAGGTAGCCGCCGGTGAGGTTCACTTCCTCCATGCGGCGGCTCATGACGGGATCGTTGGCGTATTCCGACCAGCGGCCAATGGGCAGCGGGCCAATGCCGTCCCTGCCTTCAACGAGAAGTCGCCACATTTCGGTAAGGTTGGGGGCACCCGGGTAGCGGGCGGCCATGCCCACCACGGCAATATCGTGAACGCTGGGGTCAGTGGCGGCGCTAGTGGCATGGGCGGCACCGGCGCGTTCGCCCTGCACTCCTGCGCCTAGGCCTGGGCCGCCGGCAAGGAGCTGCTGGGCGAGCGCCTGAATGGTGGGATATTGGTAGGCAATAGTCGCATCAAGCTGCTTGTCCAACAGGTTTTCTAACTCCCCGGAGAGGATCACCACGTCGCGTGAGGATAGCCCAAAGGATTGCATTGGCTTGTCATCGGTAATCTCTTCGGCGGGCAAACCGGTGGTTTTTATAACCCATTGCCGAAGCCATTCGCGTAATTGTTCTACGGTCATGGCGCCGACTGGCTGCTCCTGTGTCGTATTTCGATCAGTCAACGTAATCCTTCACTCGCGCTTGAAAGCTAATCCCAAAAATCACAATTCGTATAATTTTATATCGAGTGAAACATACTAGATGTTTCAAACTCACCTATCGACTCTCGTTCACTCCATGTAAACGTAACACTGAGCAACATTAGCGCTTACCTGGGGCTACAATCAAAATGTTGAGAGGCTGCATGTTTACTGATCCTAGCTTTTCGACGCCCCAAGGGGGTGACCTCAAGGGGGTAAATTCCCAACCCTCAGACCCCCTCCCTTCGCGGCCTTTGCTGGCGGCTCCGCTGGAGGGCCCGCCGGCGGCGGCGCCTTCACCTTCGCCCGCCCCCTGCTCGTTGCGTTAGCTGGGTTTCTCCCTAAAACCGGCCCAAAACCACCCCAATCCCAGGGAAACCAAGCTAAACCTCCGGCACGCCATTCCACCACGGCCACAACCACCACTCGCCTTGCTCGCTCCCCCGGCGCGGCTCCCACACGTTCACCCCGGTGGACCCAGCAGGGCCACCATTCCTCTACCTCAGCCAACCGGGGCAGCCGCGTTAGCTGGGAAACCGCCTGAATCAGCCGTCTCTCGGGCCATTTTGACAGGAACCCCAGCTAACGTGGCACGCGACACGCGGCACTGCCAATCGCACCGCACACCACGCGCCGCGCCCGGCCCACCCCCAACCAACCTCCCCTCCTACCTCGCCCCGAAACCACAAGCACCCCCGGCTAGGGCAAGTACCCCGACCACAGGTAGCACCCGAAGGGAATAAGGCAGCTAACAAAAGCCATAAAAAAGGTCAGACAACTCACCGAAAAGAAATCGGGGGTAAATGGCGAACATCACATTGCAGCGTATGCAATATAGGAGTAAAGCTAAAAGAGAAAGCGCCTCTCACCAGGAGAAATAGTAGAAATGATGCCACCATCAGGCAGGTCTGGAACGCTGGAGCTAGTGCACCGGCCTGCAAAACTCACCCCCGAATTTACCAACACCCACATGCGACTAGCCGGATTCTGGTGGGTTGATCGACAGGCTTACCGGCGGGCACCAGCCTATCGGAGGTTCGAAACAAATGTCGAAGCGGTGGGTCGATCCCTCCGGAAAGGGGTCATCAGTGGGATGGCGGCTGCGGTGATCCACAAGATCCCTATCCTCAATGAGTCGCACCGCTCCCTGGTGGACGTCACCCCACAGGAGCAGCGGAAACCCCCTTCTAGATCCCAATGGCCGGCCATTGTTCACTATCGGTACGCGGATTTACCGGAGGAAGACATCACCGAAATTAATGGCACCAGAGTCACCACGATCGAACGTACATTCGTAGACATTTGTGCCATGAATGGCGAGGTGGAGGGACTAGCTTTCCTGGAGGCCGCGATCCGCCGATTCGGACGTCGCAAAGAAAAGTTTTGGGCACACCTGAACCATCACCGTGGGCGTTGGGGCACGCGCAAAGCTTGCAAGGTGCTCGCCCAGGCGCTCTACGGGATTGATTCGGTGCAGGAAACTTATGCGCGGTACGCCATCACGCACGCGCTACCCAAGCTGACCGTGGACGCGCAGGCGATTTTTAGTACCACCAGCAAAAATCCAAGCTTTACGAAGTACTATCGAGCGGATCTACTCGTCAATAATTGGCTCATAATTGAAATTGACGGCGCCATCAAATACCATGGCACACCCGAACAACGCGCAGAAACATATGCAAAACAAATTGCGCGCGAACAAAGTATTGCCAAGCACGGATATTATTTTCTTCGGGTCGCGCCGTCCCAAATTGGGCCGGCGCTCATTAACCACATTAACAATCTCACCACCCATATCCACTATGACCAGCTCCCCCACCAACACCAGCTGGTCAACCTGAGCGTGGCGCCTCCCTGGTGGCAATTGCGTGAGGAGCGGATGAACCGAAGGTAACCCAGGGGTTTTGGGGGATGGCTCAAGGGGGTGGAGGGGGTGGCGTGAGCCGGGACGGGGCTTTTGGCATGCCTCCTAAAGGGGAAATCGAGGAATCAGAGAGAGTTAGGGAGAGTTGAGGCCCTAACACCCATCATGAAGCATCCTCTGGCGCGCACCTGCGCCTGCCAAACACCTGCTAAGTGGCCGGCTATGGTCGGCTACAGCCAGCAGCGACCGCCTCTGTGACCGCTAACACCAGCGTTAGCTGGGTTTTCCCCAAAAACAGGCCAGATCAGAGCCAAAATAGGGCGAAGCCCAGCTAAAGAGTCAACGAACCGCGGAGGACCACATGCCACGATCCCACCGGAACCCCTAGGACAATGCCGACAATGGTGAGCGACCGGCGACCCTCCCAAACGCCGGCCATGACACCTTCGTTTTGCCTTCTCCCTACCCCTTAGTCTGCGTTAGCTGGGTTTCCCCCGAAAATCGGTCAAATCAGGGCCAAAACGAGGCGAAACCCAGCTAACGGGCCAACGCAGGCCAACAGACCAACGGACTAGCAGACCCCGCCCCCACCCCACAACAAACCACCCCTGGAGCCTCTGACGCCCAGGCACCCGGGCATGGAAAAGGGCCTGGCTCGTTAGCAACCAGGCCCATCAGGCCCATCAAACCCTCACCTCAGGGAGGGGGAGGGAAGGCCCAAAGCCGTCTTTCGCTTCTTTCGCTAGTCGGCGGCAGCCTCCTGATAGTGCTTCTTGTTCACCCGGCGAGCAATCTTACCGGCGGAAGAACGGATGATGGTGTCCGGGGCGGTGATACGGATGTCGGCAGGGACCACGCCATGAGCTTCCGTGACGGCGGCACGGATGGCGGCAATGGCGTCAGCATCATCGGCCTCAACCTTGTCCAGGTCACGCTCCGCAAGGATGATGAGCTGTTCCACATCATCGCCCTCAACAGCGAAGGCCGCGACGGCGGCCGGCCGGATTTGGGCCGAGGCGTGAGCAACCGTGTACTCGATGTCCTGCGGATAGTGGTTACGGCCGGCGATGATAATGAGGTCCTTGAGCCGGCCGGTGATGTAGACCTCGTTGTCGACAATGACAGCCAGGTCGCCGGTGGCCAACCATTGGGCGTCGGCAGGCGCGCCGGAAGCCCGGGAATTCTCAGCCAACGGGGTCACCAGGGTATTATGGAACGTCTCTTCGGTTTCCTCGGGGCGATTCAGGTAGCCGGCGGCAATGTTAGCGCCATAACACCACAGCTCACCCACGGTACCGTCGGGAACCTCGGCGCGGGTTTCGGGGTCAACAATCGCAAGAAGTTGCGGACGCACCACCTGGCCGTTGGAGGCAAACGACACCGAATCCTCATTGCACGCAACCACCACGCCGCGGCCCTCGGACAGCGCCTCCCGATCAAAATAGTTAATCAGGGGACGATTCGGGGTTTGTGGCGTCGTGACCAGCAGCGACGCCTCAGCCAGGCCGTAGGAGGGGCGCACCGCAGCCCGATGCAACCCATGCTCCGCAAACGCCGAAATGAAGGCCTCCATGGACTTTTCGGTCACCGGCTCGGAACCCAAAATCAGACCATCCACCTGGGACAGATCCAAATCCGTGCGGGCGGCCGGCAGCCCGTAGCGCATGGCCAAATCCATGGCAAAGTTCGGAATAACCGAATACACGTTTTCGCCCTCATGCTCCGCGTGCAACTGGTTCACCCACCGGGCGGGCTGCTGGATGAAGTCGCGGGGCGACATCAGGTCCATGTTCAGGCCGAGAATGGTCACAAAGGTGGCCAGCACGATGCCCATGTCGTGGTGCAGCGGCAGCCAGGTGACCAGCCGGAGGGGGGTCTTCAACTGGGCGGCGGTGAAAATCTGCAGCACGTTGGTGAGAATGGACCGGTTGGTCAACACCACGCCGGCCGGCACCCGGGTGGAGCCGGAAGTGTATTGCAGGAAGGCGGTCAAGTCCACCGGCAGCTTGCCGCTGGCGGCCAGGAATTGCTGGGCGGCCGGGTTTTCCAGGGGGTTAGTAAAGCTTTCGGCCAGGGAGTCCGGCAGGGAATCCACCGACAGTACGCGGGGCCGCTCCCGGCCGGGAATGTCGGCGAAGAACGTCCGCACCGCACCGGCGGACCGGGCATTGGTGAGCACAGCCTTGGGGGCGGAGTCCGAAATCACCGCCTTGAGGTGGTCGGCGTGGCCGGGCTCATTGGGGTCGTAGAGCGGCACCGGCACCATGCCGGCATACATGGCCCCCAACATTGCGAACACATATTCGGGGGAGTTATTGGCAAGGATGGCCACCCGGTCGCCAATGGTGCCCACCTGCTGCAACCTAGCCGCAACAGCCTTAATGCGGGTATTAATCTGGTCACGGGAGTATTCCACGATTTCCCCATCGCGGGACTGCGAGAAATCCCAGAATCGCAAGGTCTTTCGACCAGTGGTGCCGGCCGCCTTCTCCGTCTGGTAAAGGACTTCGCACATGCCGGCGAGCGTCACCTCAGGCTGGAGGGTGATCTCACCTTTCTCGTTGAAGAACTGGCCGATAATCGCATGTAAATCCATGTGTCTCCTCGATAAAATCGATTGAAATTGCGCTTCTGGTTACTCCATCGTAACCAGCCACCAGTGTATTACTTGCAGAGCAAAATGAACTCTCATTCTCCCAAATTGACAGCAAATTCCAACCTAGACTTGGGGCATGAGCAGACTCATCGTTTTCGCCGGTCTGCCAGGCGTGGGCAAAACCACCCAGGCACGATCGCTTGCCGACGCGCTCCGCGCTGTCTACCTCCGCCTCGACACCCTGGAGGCGCCCTTCATCCGCATGGCCAACAACAACGACCTCAAGGACTACGGCTACCAGGCCATCGCCCACCTGGCCGGCGACAACCTAGAACTGGGCCGCACCGTGATCATTGATGCGGTCAACCCCATGCACCACACCCGAGCCATATTCCGGGACCTGGCCGAACAGCATCGGGCGAGGCTCATCCAATTCGAATGTGTGCTCCCGGATGAGGTTGAGCACCGACGGCGCGTCGAAAAGCGAGGAACCCTCAACTGGGACGAGGTGCTCGCCATCACCGCCTACTACGAGCGGTGGGACGAACACCTCGACGGGCGCCGAAACATCATCGTTACCGGTTAATGAGCCCCTTTGCCCATTCCACAACCCACTGATTTGCGGTGGTGTCGGGAATCACATAAGGGTTGGTGGCGTACACCGAGTGCACCCCATTGGCCTGCACCATTTCGGTGGCCCGACCCAGGGCATTGCCGATCTCCCGGGGGGCGTCACAAATGGCATCATTCGGAGCACAAATTTCGAACGTACGATCGTTCAGGGCGCCGAAGCCGCCCTGCCGGGGACCCCGCATGGTGGCGCCAGGCACAACGGGCTGCACCAACAGGTTGAGGGGCTGCAGAGCGATTTCCGCACCCACACCACCGACCGGATTGCCCACATGCTGGCCCACGTTGGGTTCCCGCCGACCGTCGGCGATCAATGCCACGCCCCGGATCCGCTCCGCCGGAACCACCCCAGTACCGGTGCCGATCTTATTGGCAATGTCCCCGGCAATGACCGCACCCTGGGAGAACCCGGTGAGGATGTAATCGGTGAGGGGGCATTCCCGGAACACGTCCCGCATTTCGGTCTCCATGGTAGCGATGCCTTCCTCCCGGGATTCGTCATATGGCATCTCGTTTTGGGAGTTAATGTTCTTGAACTGCGCCGTGTACGGCAGGGTCCACACCTTCACCTCATGGGCCGGATAGGCTTCCTGCAACGGCCGGGAAATGTTCAACATGAACGATTTGGGGTTCGCTGTAGGGTTGAACGGGTCATCGGTCTTGGAGGATTCCCACGTGCCGGGCGCGACAAGCACCTCAACCCGGGGACAGTGGTCGGGTTGGGTCACCATGGTTGCTTCGGAGGTTTCGGGCGGGCCGACCGGGCCCCCCTTATTGGTTTGACTCAACCATTGCTGCGCACCTGCAGCAACCACAACAATCACCACAAGCGCGGCAAGAACGGTGAGAACTTTCTTCATGAACTTCCTTGGATCGGCGTTAAGAGCAATATGCCTTGCGTGCCGACGTTTCAATCAGGGAAACGGTCTCTTCGGGCGACAGCGAGGTACGCTTCTGCTCCACCAATTGCCCACCGACTGCCTGCACAGCCTGCGGGAATTGGTTTTGGCACACAACCTGGGCGGCGCCGATCATTTGGTTTTCGGCGCCTTCCACCTTAATACCACCAGCCGTGAGGGCGTCGAAGTAGGTCTTGTCCGCATCGCTCAACTGTTGGGCCGGCGTGGGAATGGACGATACTTCTTGGGCTGGCCCATCAGCCGGCGGGGCGGCGTTACCGCTCTCGCCGGCATCACCGGAGCCACCAGCCCCGTTAGCCCCACTAGCGCCGGCACCAACGCCATCGGAGGCCCCGGCCGCACCTGAAGTTGCACCCGAACCACCGGAGCCCTTCAGGGGCGCGATGGGGGCTTTGGACGCGGATGCCGTAGCATCATCGCTCACGGTGGAACTACCGCAGGCGCTGAGGCCGGCACCAGCGGTTATGACGGACAGGGTAAGAATTCCTGTCGCTAACAGGCGTTTCACTAATTTCGCTCCTCGCGGACTTTGCCATTGGATTGACTCATTTTACCACCCTGGAAGGTGATGGAACCGCTAGCAGACTCCTGATCGGAGGTGGGGTAGCCATATTCACCCTGCTCGTAGCCCTTTTCACCCCAAGCCTTATAAATGTCACCGTAGTAGATAACGTGAGCGCCGGTGGCAGGGGACCAATAAATGTTGCCGTTTTCGAACTCTTGGAAGGCGCCACCGTTGATGGACTTCTCATCAGAGGTGGGGTAGCCCAGTTTGGACTTGGCGGTTTGCAGCTCACCGTACTTGGCGGCAATGGCACCCCGCACCCAGTTATTAGCACCCTTGGGGTTACGGGTGACATAGCCGTTTTGGAACTTCTGCACCAGGCCACCGTTGTGTTCGGTAGCTTCGGCCACTGGGTAACCCAGGTCACCGTTCTCCCACTTGAGGTCGCCCCACTTGTTCACGATGTCGGTGGGTACGGCAATGGCGTCGGTTTGCAGGGTCCAGTAGATATTGCCGTGTTCGAAGGTGACGAACCGGCCACCGTTTGCGAGCCCGCGTTCCGTGGAGGTGGGGAATCCCAGCCAGGAGCCGGGGCCGCCAAGCTCGGTGTACACGGTGCCGATGCGGCCATAGAGGGCCTGGGCGCCGGTGTTCGGGGACCAGAAGGCGCGACCGTTGGTGAAGTCCTGACCCTTGCCGCCGGCCACGTCGTATTCGTTGTTCACGCAGTTACCGATGACGCCGCCCTTGGTGGCTTCGGCGATGGCCCCAACGGGAGTACAGTCGGCACCGCGGTCGGATTGCGACAGGTTGAGGGCCCCGGCGATGTGCGGCCAAGCCTGCCCCATCTCAAACTGCCAGTAGGGCCAGTCGTGCACGCCAGAAGGCCGGAACACTGAGGTAACTTCCACCCCGTCCCGGCGGGCAAAGTCGACAAAGGTTTGGGTGGTCATGCGCGAAATAACTTCCAGCCCAATGCCGGCGGCGTTCGCCGGGTGCTTTGCGACGGAGCCCGGCTGGCCGAAATCATCCCGGCCGGAGCCTGCCGACACATACACCTTCATCCCCTTCAACGCCTTAATGCCCAGCTTGGGGTCGTGGTCGATCCACTGTTGGGAGCCGTCCGGCCCCCACATGGCCTCACTGTGGTAGCCGCCGGCGTCCTGTTGGGCGGTGCGGATAGCGTCGGGCATGCCGGGGCTGGTGGTGTCCAAATACCCGGAGAAGGAGCCCACAAACTTAAACAGGTCGGGATTACGTTCCGCCAGGTTCATGGCGGCGGTACCACCCATGGACAGGCCGAAGATGGCCCGGTCACCGTTGGCCCGATAGCCGTTCTTCAGCACGGGGATAAGCTCATTGAGTAGGAAAGACTCCCACATATAGTGCTTGCCGTTGTCTTCGGACTGCCAGTCGGAGTAGAAGGAGGATTCGCCGCCAACAGGCAAGATCACATTGACGTTCTTGTCGGCGAACAGTTGTTCAATGTTGGTTTCGCTGGTCCAGCCGCTTTCAATGTCGGTGGCCCGCAACCCGTCGAGGGCCCACACCTCGGGGAATTTCCGATTCGGCTGGGAATGCCAATCGCGGGCCAGCAGCATTTGCACCTTGACCACGTCTTTCGGCATGACCTTGGACTTAATTTGCAGTTCGATGCGCCTATCGGTGATCCACTTGACACGCTCCACCGACACCCCATCGGGCAGACCATTGATTTGGGGCCGCTCGTCCACGCGAATAGGGGTGCGTTCCACTGCATTGGTATCAAGGTAGTCGGTCAAGCCATTCAGAGAGGAGCTCCCCAGGCTTCCTGAGCTTGACGAATTACTGCTACGGGATTTGCTAGTGCTCGTGCTAGTTGGCTTCGCGCTGGTGGTTGATTGCGCCACCGCAGCGGGAGGAAATAGCAGAGAGACTCCCAAGCCAATGGCCACCGGAAGAGCAGCTATTTGGTAGGAACGACGTTGAGTTACACGCATTATGTTCAATCCTTCAAGTTTTTAGTACTGAGCTGATTCACCGGGGATTCCCCTGCCCTGGCGATTGTAACGGTCTGTCGGCCTCACAGGAATATTCGTCGAAAAGCTCACAAATGTTACCTGCCAAGTGTAAAGGCGCCATAGTGCCTTGCTGTGCGGCGCACCGGTAAACCGACAAAATGCTACCGGGGCATCGCAGTCCCAACAATTGCGATACCCCGGTGACTTCTTTCCGTTATGTGTGGATTACCAAGCTTGCATGACGTCAAGCACGCGGTTCTTGGTGAGGTTCAACTGGTAGTTCCACTGCAACCAGTTGTGGATGCCTGCTGCCGGATAGTTAACGGTCACATTCACGCCCTCAGCGCGCGCCTTGGCCTCCCACAGCGTGGTGGTGTACAGGCTGAACGCCTCCAGGATAGAGCCGGTGATCCGGTCCTTCACTTCGTAGCGCATGATGTCGTCAGCACTCCAGAAACCGCTGGCTGCGGAAATATACACGTCCTTACCCCTGAGGGCACCCATGTTCCAGAAGGGGTCGTTCTCGTACCGGTTCGGGTTGAACATCGAACCGTACATGTTATTGACGTTGAAGCCGCCCAGGTCCAGCATAGCTAGACGCACCAGGGTGCTCATGCCCGGGCCGGACATGGTGAGGTAGCCGGACCAGCTCATGGCCTGCTTGAACATTGCCGGGTTGCGGGCTGCCAGGTTCAGGGCGGCGGTACCGCCCATGGACAGGCCGGCGATGGAGTTGTTGTTCCTGGCAACACCGAAGTTGCCCTCCAGGTAAGCCGGGAGTTCCTTGGTGAGGAAGGTTTCCCACTTAAACAGCGGGCCGTCACCGGTGTAGTTAGCGGGCCGCAGCCAGTCTTGGTAGAAAGTACCCTGACCACCAACGGGCATCACCAGGGTGATGTTGTGGTTAGCGTAGAGCTCCGGGGCATTGGAGTCGGTGGTCCAGGCATTTGCTCGTTCGGTGGCGCGAGCACCGTCAAGCAGATAGAACCCAGCGTTACCGCCTCGTTGTGCCGGTTGAATTTGCACGGTGATGTTCCGGTTCATGGCTGGGGAAAACACGTCACAACGCTGAACCCAGAAGCCAACCCCATCCCATTCACAAGCCCCAGTGGCGTCAGGACGCAACCAGTCCCGCGGGCCAGCAGTAGCTACGCCCTGGCCCGCCACCGCCAGAACGGAAGCAGCGGCAACTGCGGTGACAGCCGCCGCCACCTTCTTTATCGCGCGTGTCATGAACTTCATGCTTCTCCTATGATTCAGGTCAGATAATTCACTTCTCGTGAAACTTCTTGCTCTTAGGTTTTGTAGTGGTTCACAGCAAAGAGCCAACTAAATGCCTAAACTTTATAACAGGGATATAAATTAGTCCACCTATTTTGTTACCTAACCATCCACAAAATTTTGGTAGCAGACCTATCAAATTCATTCACTACCAGCAGTAATAATAAAATCACCCACTACACCTATATTGGGTTACAGGGGTAATTTCTTGGGGTATATAGGGCGAGAAACTCAGGTGATTTTTCGTCGATTTTCACCGGCATTTTTCGACAATCACGCAGCCGAATCAAAGGCAGTTCTCAGCTACCCCGGGGGCAACTCTTTCCCTAATCTTGGGTAACGTTCACACTTTTGAATCGCTTTTAACTATCGTGCTACCGTCCCCCAATCGAGGTTAGAAACGCTAGCGAACCGGATCCAATTTGATGTCCCGAGGCCAATTTATCGGAAGCGGATCCACTACAGGCAGGGGGCCTTGGTAGGCTGCCGGATCCTCATGGAACTGGAGGGTCCGCCCTGCTCCCAGGCTGAATTTGATGTTGGCAAGGAAGCGTTTGAAGGTGAGCGGGCTTCGGTACGAGGCGAAAAGTTTTTGGTACTCCGGGGTGTACAAAATCTCCCGGGCACGCTTCACATATGCTTTGTCCACCCAACTCGGCACGGCGTCCAGCGGCACTGCCGAATCCGCCACCTGCCATTCCAAGGGCAGGTTCTTGTCGTGCCCCACCCGCCCATTGACGACCCGGGGTTGGCGGCCAGCCAAGGGGTTGGCCAGACCCATATTGTCGAGCACCCGCACGTCCAGAGGGGCGTTCATGCTGGTCATGCCCAGATTAATCATGGTGAGCGACAGCGGCATGTCGGCCAGGTCGGTGTGTTCGGTGGTGCGCGGCCGCGGCTCCCACGACAACACCAAAGGATGCTGACTCAGGCGAATCTGAAACAGTTGGGCATCATGGGCGGCACGTCCCCGCTCCAGCATGGGCACGAAATTATTCATATTGCGGGCGGTGAGGAAGTCCTCGGCGTAGCGGGTGGGCTGGTCCCGGTAGGTGGCCAGCTGCCAAAAAATCCGCTCATCCACGATGCGCAGCGGGGCTTCGTCCCCCTCGGGAAGCTGGTAGGGGTGCCCACCTAGGACCGTCGCAAAGCTCCAGCCCATGCCGGCGATAAACAGCCCCGCAGCCGCCACAGTCGTCGGAATCCGCTGCCGATCAATCACCACAACGCTCACCGGCAGCAGCAGCGTAAACAGCGGCAGCAGCAGCATGCGCCCATGCATGAAATCGCCGCCCACGCGCAGCACATAAAGGAAATGAATCAGCGCCGCCCCACACGTCAACCCAATGACCACGGTGCGTCGATTCACGCTTATCGACGCCTCCCGCGTGGCGTTCCACACCCGCAACCCGGCAGCGGCCACCGCAATGAGCACCCCCAACCACAAATGGTATGGGGTCACAAAATCCATGAGGTAAAACCAGCCATCACCCCACTGCGACCCCGACGCCGACTTCGCCACCGCGGTGTGTGGCACCAACAGGCCGTAATAGCCCATGCGAAACACCTGGTAGGCCAACGGCACCGGGATCGCCGCCAAGAGGATCTTCCACCAATTTTTCCGATCCATAATCAGCAGCATCAGGCCCGACAAGCCCCCATACAACGCCAATTCTGGGCGCACCAACCAGCTCAAGCCCGAACAAAACGCCAACAGATAGCTGTATTTAATCCCCCACCGCAGCTTGGCATCCTCCGCCCACTGAACCATGAGGAACCACCACGTGGCAATCCACAGCAGGGACAGACCCCACTCCAGGCCCGAGGTGGCGAAATCCCGGGCTGGCGGCAACGAAATGTACAATATCCCCCCAAAAGGCAGGAGCAGCAGCCGATTATTGCCCTGATAGAGTTTCGCAGTGGCCACGGCCGCAATGAACAGGGCCACAGTGGTGAAGACCAACGCCGCCCACAAGGCAATAGTCTCCAACCGGGAACCACTTATCAATGCGCCAATATAAATAATGTATTGCCATAGGGTGGAGGTGTTTGTTTCCACCCGCTCCCCCGCATTAAAAACCGGCCCGTTCCCAGCGAGAAGATTACGGACCGTGCGCAACACAATCAACCCATCATCGCTCATCCAACGGCGCTGCCAGCCGCCGTAAAACCCGAGGGCGGCAACAACGACTGCTGATATAACACCGGAGAGCGTGGTGAGAGAGCGGGCTGTGGTCATAGGAAGATATCTTAGCAAGCGGCGAGTTTGAATCCGTCATCCCCCAACGGAATGAGCTTGAGGTTTGGAGCCTAGGGTTGGGGCTTGGGGTTGGTTCCGGGAACGCCACAGGCACCGCGGTGGGCTGCCACAGGTCCCCGCGGGTGCAGGCGCGGGCGCGAGCAGCCCGAGCGTTAGCTGGGAAACCTCCCTGAGGCAGGCCAAAACCGGGCCAAACCAACGGAAACCAAGCTAACGCAGGAGGGGATATGGTGAGGAATCCTATAGGAGGGGCAAGCATGGCAGCCTGGCAAACCTGCCAAAACCATTAGCTGGGAATCGTAAAAATCAGGCCGGTTTCCGAGCCGCCCCAACGCGAACCCAAGCTAATACTCGGGCCGGGAAAGGGGCGAAAAACCACAGACAATGAATATGACCCGTCAAACCTGACGCTTCACACCGGTCAAAACCTGGCAAAGCTCCCAGCTTGAGCGTTAGCTGGGAAACCTCCCTGGAACCGAGCACAGCGGCCTGCGTTGATGCGAACCCAAGCTAACGCAGAAAGGAAGCAGAGGATGCCATGGTGAGATCCGAGACTCCCGGATGGAATCTCTAGGCGTGAAAAATCGCAAAGTTGAGCCGTCAAACCATTAGCTGGGAATCGTAAAAATCAGGCCGGTTTCCGAGCCACCCCAACGCGAACCCAAGCTAACGCTCGGGCCGGGGAAATGGCGGAAAACTACAACGCCGGGAATCCGGCCTCCTCAACCTCACGCAGGGCAACCAGGTGAAGCCGGCTCGCCCCAACCCAAACACCCAGCTTGAGCGTTAGCTGGGAAACCTCCCTAAGGCAGGCTAAAACCGGGCCAAATCGACGGAAACCAAGCTAACGCAGGAGGCCCCGGGAGGCGGGAGGCGAGGGATCCCGTGGGAGAGGTGAAGGGGCTGGTGCCGGGAGGTGGCGTCGAAAAGCGGGCGGGGGTTAGCCCAAAACCGGCACCAAATACACGGCAACACCTATACAAGCCAGCCACGCCACGGCCAAAATTTGCAGGGTCCGGTCGCTCAACGCCAACTCGTCGGGGGCGCCGCCGGCACCGCGGTCAACATCCGCCGCATACCGAAGAATCGCAACCGTGAACGGCACCATGGACACCTGATACCACACGGCGGCGGTACCAGCGGCCTGGCGGGCCATCTCGAAACCCCACAGGGCGTAGGCGATCACCACGGAGGTGGCGGCCAAAGTCCACACAAACCGCAGGTACGTGACGGTATACCCCTCCAAGGCCTTGCGGATCTTCGCGCCAGACTCCTGCGCCAACAGAATCTCGGCGTACCGCTTACCAGCGGCCATGAACAGGGAACCGAACGCGGCCACCAACAGGAACCACTGCGACAGATAGATGCCCGCGGCCACACCGCCCGCCATGGCACGCAGCATAAACCCGGAGCTCACCAGGGCAATATCAATCACCGGCTGGTGCTTCCACCCGAAGCAATAGCCCAGCTGCAACACGATATACACCACCATCACGATCACCAGCCCATGGCCGGATGACGCAAGATAGCTCACCACCACCGCAGCAAGAATCAGGACCACTGCCAGCACATATGCCAGCTTCTGGGGCAGCATCCCGGAGGCGATAGGCCTAAACCGCTTCGTGGGGTGCGCCCGGTCGGCCTCAATGTCGCGGGCATCGTTAATGAGGTAAATGGAAGATGCCGCGAAGCAGAAAGCCACAAAGGCAATGGCAACGTCCACAAGTGTGCTGGTGTTGAAGAGTTTAGCCGCGCCAGCGGAAAGCGGCGCCGCCAGGACCAGCACATTCTTCACCCATTGTTTGGGGCGCAGGCCTTTGATAATGGCGTCTACCAGGTTTTTGGGCGGTTTTTTCCCGTGGGTTTCATCGGCTGACTCCGCCGCCGGAGTTGCCGGGGGTTGCGCCGCGTCGTCAACGGCGACTTCGACGGCCCCCGCCTCGGCCACCTCGGACCCTGCCTCAGCCTCGGGCAGCGACCCGGCCTGTGTGTCAGCCTCTGATTCTGACTTCTCTGGCTTCTCGCTCATGAGCTATCCTTCTTTCCGTTGCGCCCCGCGAACCCCACATTGGCCACAGCCGGCAATTTTCCGGTCGATAACCTGCGCGGTTACGGCCCCCACAATTGCGCCGGCCAGCACATCGGTGGGGTAATGAACACCAAGTACCATACGGGATAGCATCATCACTGGCACCCCGAGCAGCGGCAACGGATTCCTAGTGATTTTCGCCAACGTCACAAGCGCCGCCGTGGTCGATGTCGCATGTGAGCTGGGGAAACTCAGCTCGCTGGGGGTTCCTACGCCCACTTGAATGCGGGGGTCGTGCGGCCGTTTCCGTCGCACAATTCGCTTGACGACGACACTTAGTGCGTGGCTCACAAACGCCGCCGCCATCAGTTTGAGCCACCGGCTGCGATGGTTTTTATCCACCAACGCCCCGATAAATCCCAATCCCAACCACCCCAAGGAGTGCTCCCCGAAGTGGCTTAAACCGCGAGCAATGTGGAGGATGCCGGGTGTCGCCAAGCGGTCTTGGAGGGACACCAGGATGTCAGACTCGTTTTTCACTAATCGCTATTCTTTCTCACTCAGCTTTTTTGGTTTAGCTTTTCCGGTTTCGCTGTTGCGGCTTTTCCCGATCCAGCTTTTTCTGGTTCAAAGATTTTCGCCCAACTTTCCCGGCTCACCAAATCAGGGTGGGCTGCCCGGTATTGTACCCGCAGCACTTCGAAGCGTTCTTGGAGTTGCTTGTGGAGGGCCCGGGTCTGCTTGAAAAGGTCTTTGGCCTGGGCCAGGTCGCGTTTCCGGAAGACCACTCCCCGACCGTCGGCGGTGGCCACGGTGGCGCCGTCAACCCGCGAGAGAGAGAACCATCGGGCCTCGATCGGGGCGAGGTTGGCTTGGGGAACCTCGTGGTGTGCCTTGTTTTCCCGGCTGAGGGAGTGTTTGATGCCTTTGGCCAGCCACACGGCCTTTTTCAGGGGGGCGAGCCGGCCGCCAATGTCCTTGATGGGCACGCCGGGGATGCCGGTGGGGCGGGGCAGTTCGGCGGCGGAGGGCAGGATGACGGCGTCGGAGTAGTTTTTCCGAATCGCGGCGATCCGGGGCAGAGAGGATTCCAGGATGTCAAACAGGTTGTCGGGCCCCCGGAGGAAGTCTTTGATTGATTCCAATTGAATGGCCACCGTTGAATACTCCAAGCACATGAGGTGTTTGATGGTGGCTTTCAGCATGCTGCGGATGATGCCGTCGATGGGACCATCGTGGTGCATGGCGGCCACCACCAGGCGGTTGCGCAGGTGGAAGTAGGCCTGCCAGTCGATGGCGTCGTCTTTATCGCTCCAGGCCATGTGCCAAATGGCGATGCCGGGCCAGGTGGCGGTGGGGTAGCCGTGGCGGGCAGCACGCAGCCCGTATTCGGCGTCGTCCCATTTAATAAAGAGCGGGAGGGGCTGGCCGATTTCTTCGGCAACCAACCGGGGAATCATGCACATCCACCAACCATTGAATTCGGCGTCGATGCGCCGGTGCAGGTCGCGGGAGTTAGGGTGATCGGGCTTGTCGCCGGGTTTACCAAGGTCGGAGAGCGGGTGGGCGGCAAAGTTGTGGTCGTAGTGGACGTGGGGTGCGGAGGTCCACATGAAATCGCCCCGGTTGATGATTTCGCCCATGGTGTGCAGGTGGCTGCGTTCTTGCAGGTTAAGCATTTGGCCACCGATGAGCATGGGGGATTTAGCGTAGCGGGCGGCGGCCAGGGCGCGCAGCACGGAGTCGGGTTCGATAGCGATGTCGTCATCCATATAAAGAATGTAGGGGGATTTGGCGGCGCCGGCCGGCCCGTCCCCCAGGGCTTCGTACATGATGCGGGAGTAGCCGCCAGAGCCGCCAAGGTTGCCTTGGCGGAATTCGTGGAATCGGTCGCCGAAGTGAGCGACGGCGTTTTTGTAGCCGGGGTGGTCGGCGGGGTGCTTATTACCCTGGTCAGGCATGATAATCGTGTCGATGACGGCATCGACTTCGGGGTCTTGGGCGAGGGCTTCGAGAGCGGCAACGGCGTCGTCAGGCCGATTGAAGGTGGGGATGCCCACGGTCACCCGCGGTTCGAAAGGACCAACTTGGGTGCCGTCGGGAAGCGTCTGTGCTTTGGGCGCGTGGGGGGCGTACCAGCCGGCCTCTTCCACGGTCACGTCGGTTTCGGCGGTGATGTCCCACCAGAGCCACCCGCCGATTTCGAAGGGGGCGAGGGAAAGGTTGAATTCGACCTCACCATTTTTCACCTGTTTGCCCTCGACGCCGATGCGGGCACCGTCGAATTTAGAGCGGTAAACGTCGATGCGGGCAGCCCCGGTGACCCTGACTTTAAGAATAACGGAATCGAGTTGGGACCAGCGTCGCCAATAGCTGGCGGGGAAGGCATTGAAGTAGGAAAGAAAGCTGACCTCGCTACCGGCGGTAATAGTGATACTGCTGCGGTCGGTCCACATGGCGCGCTGCTTGTTGTATTCGGATTCGATGAGGTACAACATGCGCACGTCGTGCGGCTCACCAACGCGAGGCAGTAAGAAGCGCTGCAACCGATAGTCGTTCATAAAATTACCTTCCTGGTAGATCCTTAGGATAAGAGTTTCTCCCTAAGGGTAGTGCGTAGTTACTGGTTGCCGCTAAGCTCCCCACATCAGTGTGGGTAATTGGGGTGGTAATTATGGTTTTACCCAGCAATGATTCGCCTTAAGTAGGTTTATTATTGGAAACTTATTTAGACGGGTTTCTTTCTCGCTTTTCGACGCCCAAATTCTCAGGTAAGCCTTTTGCTGCTAGCCATGGCTCTATAATTCTTATTCCAAATGAATAGAACCTTTTCTACAGCTAAGAGTTCGACGGTTTTTTACTGGATAACCGCGATATATTCGCCAAATTTTATCTATGCTGGGCTATAGGCGTTAATCGCTTCACAAAAGCTACCAATACCCAAAGACGCCAAACGGGGGTAGGTATTTGCCCCCATAACCCCTAGATTGAGGTAAGAATTAGAGATATTTTTATAAAGAAATCCCAGTGAAAATGGTAACGGTTCGGTCTCGATGAAGAAAATGAGAACATTTTAATCAACCCATAAATCACCCCCTCCGGTTTTTAAAAACCACAACAACGATCGAACATATGTACAACATTAATACACCTAATACCTATATAATAAATGCGTTAAAGTGCTGTTTTGGTGAATAATGGATCGAAAATAAGTTAGTTTTCACTCTTAAAATATGGATATTTCCCAAATTCCCCATCGGGGGGATATTTCGTGGGTTACGGGCCCATAAAATGCCCGATTAGCATAACTGATATGTATGATTAGGTTTCAAATCACACCCCTCTGGGGCAGTTTTTTTGGATCGGTTTTCCAATTAACATCTAATTCTTGAAACGGTTCCAAGGAACCATGCGTTATTGCCGAACGCATTACCTTAAGAATCCGTTATCAGGTATCAAGTTCGCCTTATCGGTGACTCGTCTAGCGGAGTCGCCAGAAAACGATGGGTCAATGCTTTCTCAACATAGTCTCAATAAAGGCCGGTCCAAGCGGCTGGTCAGCGCAGTGGCAGCGTTGTCACTATTTTTTGGCGCAGCTCACGTAGCACCTACTGCAAGCGCACAGGAAATCGGTTCTAAATTCAGCATCGATGAAGATGAGCACGGCTACCGGATTGATAGTGGTAGCACTAACCACCAAATCCGCACCGAACTTTTCAGCGCCACCGCTCAAGCAGGCGGCGAAAAACGTCTCGCATACTGCACCGAATGGGAAGTAAACTTCCAAAAGACCGATAATGCTTATGCTGCTAAGTGGTCTGATTTCCCTGGTAGCAACAGCAACAAGTTCAAGACTGACGAGAATGTTCGTCAGAAGATCAACTGGATCGCCGCCAACAGCTACCCGGCTGTCAGCTATGAAACCGTGCTCCAAAAGGCTGGCGTGAATTCTGCTCAGGTTTCCAAGAAATCCGTGATCGCCCAAACCCAGGCAGCTATCTGGAACCTGGGCTCCGGCTTCGACTATAAGGGCCTTGCCGAAGGTAGCGCCGAAGAAAAGGCCAACGCCAAGAAAGTCTATGACTACCTGCTCGGCCCCGCCAACGTGGGCCGTGCGGAGTCTACCTCTGTGGACCTCCAGGTCGGTTTCAAGGGCAAGGACACCGCAACACGCCAGGCCAATGGCACTTTCGGGCCTTTCACCCTGGACACCAACGCCGACTCCTTGGAAGTGACCGCCGAAACCGGCCAGGTTGTTGATAAGAATGGCAAGGCGTTCCCCGCCAACGAGATCAAGAATGGCCAAGAGTTCTACTTTAAGGCCGAGGAACAAGCAGGCTCTGCCAAGCTGATTGCTAAGGCTGCTACCTCCGAGGTCAATGGTGCCCTCATCATTTCTCCGAAGAATGGTGGCGGCCACCACCAAACTCTGATTGTCACCCACGACAAGAGCAAGACCAAGGAAGCCGAACTCTATATTGAGTGGGAAGGCACCAACGCCCGACTCTCCACCACCGCCCGTAAGAAGGGTGACGAGCATTCGCAGCGAGTGAAGTCCAAGGGCGGCACCATCGTTGACATCGTGGCTTACGAAGGCCTGATCGTTGGCAAGGAATACACCCTGAAGGGTCAGCTGTACGAGCGGGTCAAGCAGGAAGATGGCACCTACAAGGGTGTGGCAACCGGCATCAAGTCAGAAAAGAAGTTCACTCCGGTTCAAGCAAAGGACGAGGTCCACCTGGAGCTCGAAATCCCCGAGGGCTACGCTGGCAAGACCCTGGTTGTGTTCGAAGAGGCCTATGGCCCTGACGGGAAGCTCATCGCCAAGCACGATGACATCAACGACGAGAACCAAACCATCTACGTCAACCAGCCATACCAGGATATGAGCAGCGACAGCTCCGCAGCCAAGACCGGTTCTGCTGGCGCCATGTTCGCTGGCTCCTCCAAGTGCTTCTCCGGTGGCGCAGCCGGTGGTTCTTCCAAGAAGGAAGACAAGAACAAGGGCTCCCTGGGCGACCTGTTTGCTGGTTCCTCCAGCCTCTTCGGTGGCGACAAGGACAAGGATAAGGGCGGCTCCGACAGCAACGGCGGTTCCACCAACGGTGGCAACGGCAACGGTAACGGTGGCAGCAACGCCAATGGTGGTTCCACTGGCGACAATAAGGACAACAACGGCTCCACAAGCGGTTCCACCGGTGGCGGTAACGGCAATGGTGGTGGCAACGGCGGTGCCAATGGCGGCTCCGACACCAAGACTGGTTCCGATGCTGGTGCTGTTGCCGGTTCCGCTGGTGGCGCTCTCACCGGCTCCTCTTCCGACAAGGATAAGGACAAGAAAGACAACGGCTCCACCGCTGGTTCCTCCGGCGATAACAAGGGCAACGGCCAAGGCAACGGCAGTTCCGATGGCAAGAGCGGCTCCGATGCTAACTCCACCTCCGACGCCAATGGCGGCTCTACCTCTGGCTCCTCCGGCGAAGGCAAGGGCAAGGGCCAAGGCAACGGTAACGGTGGCTCCACCACTGGTTCCTCCGGCGAAGGCAAGGGCCAAGGCAACGGCGGCGCTAATGGTGGCTCTGATACCCAGAATGGCTCCGACTCCGAGAACAAGAATGGTTCCGCCGCTCTGGCTGGCAGCACCGGCGGCGCTGACTGCGGTGGCGCCCTGGCTCTCGGCGCCCTTGCCGTTGGTGGTTTGGTTCTGACCGCGGTTGGCTTCAACGTTCTCGCTAAGAACGCAGCCCCCGCTCCTCTGGCCGGCGCAGCCGACCCGAAGAGCGACACCAAGGGTGCTGCCCCAGTCGCTGGTGATCCGAACAACAAGAACGCCACGAACTCCAACACCAAGGGTGCTGAGCCCAAGGAAAAGGGTGTGGCTCACAAGGATCCCAACACCTCCAAGATGGATGTCAAGAGCGCAAGCCCTGCTAAGAGCAACTCCGCACTGGCCAACACCGGTGTGAGCGGCATCCTGATTATGCTGGCAATCGCCGCGGTTGCTGCGGTTGCTGGTGGTGCACTGATCTTCTTCGGTCGTCGTAAGAAGAACTAAAATCTAGCATCATCCATATCGACCCCCAGGGATTCCCGGGGGTCGATTTTTATTGTGTGCATTGTGAGGTGACAGTATCGGACGACAACAGGGCGATTGCTGAATCACCAAACGCCGAGGCAATGTCCGAGGGCATGGCAACCAGCACCCCATCCGGTTTAACTGACACGTCAGCAAGGTCAAGCGCGATCCGCTCAGTCTGCGCGTCGAAGGGGTCGCCGGCACCATAGTCTGCTGCCAGCACCTCGGTGTCCCGCATGGTGATGGTGATAAATTGTTCCCGCATCGGCGAGCTGAGCAGCACAAACGTCACTGTCCGATCGGCCGGCAGCACCCCGGTGTGTTGAATCAACCCAAGCTGCTGCCCGGCGTATTCCGTCACCGCGGCGCTGCTGACCAGCGGCAGCCCGTCGTCAAGCTCGCCGGCAGTCGGCCGCGCCACCCCCATGACACCGGTTTCTTCGTCTAGCTGGCTGTAGCTGCAGCGCGAGTACACGATCGCCCCGCTTATCGACGCCCCAAAGGCCGACGCCGGATCCTCACTATTCCCACTCCCGATAGCATTCCTGGTGGTGACGACCTCTTCCCGGCGCGCCCGCCCAGCATTATAGGACCCGGCTTCACTCCCCACGCCGACGCCGACGCCGCCTGCGTCACCGATCCCGCAGCCGCTCAGAGTAGCCAGGACCGCCAAAATCCCCATCACCAATGTTGTGTTCTTCATGATGGCCTATAGCGTAACCAGTTCAACCGAACCATCAAAGTGGGATGTTTCCCCTCCTCATTTCCTCATTGCGTTAGCTGGGTTTCGGCTCAACGACGCCTCATTTTGGCCTGGCTTGGTGGGAACCCCAGCTAACCGATTCCCACCATTAGCCCATCACCCCGTACCGCCCTACCTCATTCCGCATCTCCCCGCCCTTACTCTGTTCCGCCCCGCGCGTTAGCTGGGTTTCCGCTCTTGCCACTTCATTTTTGGCCCAGCTAAAGGGGTTTCCCAGCTAACGCGCTGGGGAGGCTCAGCACGATGCACGCGTTCGGTAGGGTCCGGCAACACAATGAGGGCACACCTACTCCGATGAGTTTCTTCTGGATTTTGGTTCCTGCGTTAGCTGGGAAACCTCCCTGGAGAAGCCCAAAATCACCCCGCCGGGTGGGAACCCCAGCTAACGCAGACCAGGCGTGCGATCGGATGTCTCCTCGGGCTTTGTCTCGGCCATGGTTTTGAGCGTTAGCTGGGGTTCCGACAAACTGGCGTTCAAAAGGCCTTGATTTCTGACCGTCCTGGAGCGAACCCCAGCTAACGGACACCGGATCAGCAACGTGGCAACTGTGGTGATGGCCGGATTCCCTGAACGCCTCTTCAACCCTTCCTCCTGGAGTTTCCCGGCTTGAGCGTTAGCTGGGAAACCTCCCACAATCGGCCGGAAACATCCCAGAAAAGTCGGAACCCCAGCTAACGCTCGGGGCGGAAAACCCGCCGCCCGCCACCGACCACCCAGCCACCGCCCCCTCCCCCACCAAACCTGTCTACTGGGTGATGTCCATGTATTTCAGGTAGGCGTCGACCTGTTCCCGGGTGGGGATGCCGTTGCGCCAGAAGTACATGGTGAAGTTGTCTTTGGGGTAATAGACGTAAATGTATCCCCAGTCAGATTTGGGGAAGGCCGCACCAATTTCGGGTTTGGCCCCGTCGGCTTTTTGGATGTGCATCCTGGTGAGGGTGTTGAGGTCGCTTGCCAGGGTGGACCTGCCGGATTCAAGTTCGTCTCGGGCGGCTTTGGCGTGTTCGCCGGGCACCCAGTAGTAGTTGCCGACGCTCACGTCGTGGTCGAGTTTGGGGGCATCGGGGTCTTCTGCCAGGGTGCATTTGTAGACGGGGACGGGCATGTATTTGTCGTGTTCGTCGGCTTTTCCGGTGCATTTCTGGGAGGCGTTGACGAATTTTTCCGGCAGGAATTGATTGGCAGTGTTGTAGCGTTCGATGAGGGGGATTTCGGCGTCACCGTTTTCGGTATTAACGGCGGCTACTTTGCTGACGGTGGGATGTGCGGATGTGGTTGGTTGGATTGTGGTGGCTCCGACGGATGCGGGTGTGGATGTGGGGGCCGGCTTGGAAGTGGCCGCCGCGGGGGCTGGGTCCGCGGTGTTGTCGGGCTTTTTCTGGGTGATGATGAAGTATCCGACGGCAGCGAGGACGCCCACGCAGATGAGGGCGAGGATGGTTGTCAGCAGGTAACGGCGTTTTTTGGGCTTCGATTTTGTGGGGGCGGCCGGCTCTGGTGGAGTAGGCGAGTCCACCGATTCCGCTGGGGTAGCCGTCGGGTTCGCCGCAGGTTCCTTGACTTCGGCCTTGGCCCCATCCTCGGCTTCGGCCGGCTCTAGCGGGGTGGCGGGTTTAACGGCGGGGAATGCTTCGGTGCCGCTGTGGCGGCGTCGGTGGTGGAGGTCGCGGATGGGGGTGGTGAGGCCTAGTTGGGTGGCGGCGATGGCCCCGTGGGCGACTGCGGTGCTGGGGTCATCGACAAGCGTGACGGAGGCGATTTTTTCGAGTCGGGTGCGCAGGCAAGGGATGCGGGCGGAGCCGCCGGTGAGGTAAAGGGGGGTGCCGAAGTTGAGGAGGGGGCGGGCGAGATCGGCGACACGCCCAATCACGCTAGCGATAATGTGTTCGAATTCGGTGCGGGTGAGGTGGATGTCGTGGCGGTGGCGCCGGATGGCGATGGTGATGGTGGTTTCGGTGTCGATGGAGAGTTGTTCCTTGGCGTTGTGAATGGATTGCTCGACGGCCCGCATGATTTGGGGTGGTGCCGCGTGGAGTTCAGCGGCGAGGTGTGGGTGGTCGCGTTCGAGGCGGCTGATGAACCATTGGTAGAGCAGGTTGTCAATGGTGAGCCCGCCGAGGCTGCTGTCGCCGGTGGCTGCGGTGACGCGCACGTCGCCGGCGGGTTCAGCCTGGAGGGTGGTGATGTCGAGGGTGCCGCCGCCGAAGTCGCATATTGCTATTTGCGGGCCGGATGCGCTGTGGATTGCTGCGGCACGGGGTTCGGAGATGATGCGAATGGTGTCCCGGTTGATGCCGCTTGTCGACGCCGCTTCGACGAGCGTCATCACCTCGGGGATGGTCCACGGTTCAGGGTGGGTGATGGTGACGGTGGTGGGTGGGTGGCCGGCGTGCTGGGCGCGGCCGGCGTCGAGGGCGGTTCGGAAGGTGGCGCCGATGATGGTGGCGAGCGGCATGGTGGCGCCGGCAACGGGGACGAATTCGTGTTCGATATAGCGTTTGGGGTAGGGGATGAACCGGGCGGGGTGGTTTTGCCGGTTGGTGTGGGCGGCGTCGCCGGTGATGATGGTGCCGTCTTCGGAGACGTATGTTGCGGAGGGAGTGACCAGTAATGTTGCGATGGCACCGGTGGGTCCGGTGGTGTGGGCGGCGACGGTGGTGATGGTGCCGTAGTCGAGGGCGAGGTGCCAGGGGTTGCTCATTATGGTTGTGCTCTCTGTGAGTATCCCCATCGGAGGGCGAGGGTGGTTGCGGCGCCGATGAGTCCGCCGGCTAGGACGTCGGTGAGCCAGTGCACGCCGAGGTAGAGGCGGGCGACGCAGACCGTGATGGCGATTGCCCAGGTGACTCCGGCCAGCCTGGTGGCCCAGCGGGGTTTGTGGGGGATGAGGCTGATGGCGGTAGCAACGGCGATGATAGTCATGGCATGCCCGGAAGGCATGGAGTAATTATATTCTGGGGCTAGTTGGAGGTTCAGGGGCGGCCGGGGTCGGTGCACAATGTGTTTGGTTATTGGGGAGATGATGTTAGTTGCGACTGCGGTGAATAATGGCAGTAATGCGTAGCGCATGCCCCAAAGTTTCGCACTGATGATCGACGCCCAGAGCAGCACCAGCGCTGGTCGGAATATGACCGATAACCCAATGAGGATATGGGTTATGGCGCCGGTGCGGCGGGTGACAAAGAAGTCGAGAACCGTCTGATCCACTAGTAGTCCAGGTTAGTTGGTTTCGAGTTCGGCCTTGAGTTTGTTGTCGAACATGCTCAGCGCGGAGGCGATGGCCATGTGCATGTCAAGGTATTGGTAGGTGCCGAGGCGGCCGCCAAAGTAGACACGGTTGGTTTCGGTTTCGGCCTCGGCTAGCTGCCGGTATTTGAGGAGTTTGGCCCGATCTTCGGGGGTGTTGATGGGATAGTAGGGTTCGTCGCCTTCTTCCGCGAAGCGGGAGTATTCCTTCATGATGACGGTTTTGTCTTTGGGGTAGCGGTCGTCACGTTCGGGGTGGAAGTGCCGGAATTCGTGGATGCGGGTGTAGGGATATTCGGCATCGTTGTAGTTCATGACTGGGGTGCCTTGGAAGTCACCGGTGGGGAGCACTTCGGTTTCAAAGTCGAGGGTGCGCCAGCCGAGGTGTCCGGCAGAGTATTCGAAATATCGGTCGAGTGGACCGGTGTACACTACGGGCGCTTTGGGGCTAGCGGCGCGTAGTGTTTCGCGGACGTCGAACCAGTCGGTGTCGAGTCGTACTTCAATGTTGGGGTGGTTGGCCATGTTTTCCAGCCAGGCGGTGTAGCCGTCGACGGGGAGACCTTCGTAGGTATCGTTGAAGTAGCGGTTATTGAAGTTGTAGCGCACGGGCAGGCGGGTGATATTGCCGGCGGGTAGTTCGCGGGGGTCAGTTTGCCATTGTTTGGCGGTGTAGTCCCGAATGAAGGCCTCGTAAAGGGGCCGGCCAATGAGGGAGATGGCTTTTTCCTCCAGGTTGGTGGCATCGTCGCTGTCGATTTCAGCGGCTTGTTCGCGGATGAGCTCGCGGGCCTCATCGGGCGAATAGTAGCGGCCGAAGAATTGGTTAATGAGGCCGAGCCCCATGGGGAATTGGTAGGCACTGCCGTTGTGCATGGCAAACACACGGTGTTGGTAGCCGGTGAATGAGGTGAACTGATTGACATAGTCCCACACACGTTTGTTCGAAGTGTGGAAAAGGTGAGCTCCGTATTTGTGGATTTCGATGCCGGTTTCGGGTTCGGCTTCGGAATAGGCGTTGCCGCCAATGTGGCTCCTACGTTCGATGATGAGGACGCGCTTCCCGAGCTGCGAGGCGGCTTGTTCGGCGATGGTGAGGCCGAAGAAACCGGAGCCGACGACAATCAGATCATAGGTATTCATGGTGCTTAAGCGTATCACCTTGCTTTTCGACGCCGCACCGTGCGTCGAAAAGCCACAATTGGGAAACATTTTTATCTTGGTCACATTTTTGTGCGGGAGACACGCCTGGGAAAAAATTTTTTCGGCAGCTTTCCGCAGGTCGCCCCCTATTTCGCATTAGTAACATCCTTAACATTAGCTTCATTATTCACATAAATGCACTATTGTTAACTAGAGTCACTAACCTTAAACTAAACATTTAAAGTTATCCGCGAACTCAGGGAGACCACAGTGAAACAACGACGCCGCCTCATAGCAGCGAAATCGCGGCCAGTCACAGCCACCATTATGGCTGTCGCATTACTCGCCAGCGCCGCCGTGGGAATAACCGCCACCAATATCCTAAAAACCAAGGAAGACGGCATTAAACCCATCGACCCAACCATGACCACCGCCAGCCTGGCGGATGGCAAAAACGTCGTCGTCAACGACCCTGCCATCAGCAAACAAGGCGATGGCAACACCAACCGCACCGTCAAAGAATTTAAACGCGACGAGGCGTTCTCCCAATTCGGCCTCACCTGGGACGGCAAAAAAGACATCGCCGCCTTCGTCCGCGGCCAACGAGCCGACGGAACCTGGACCCCATGGTTCGACACCGACCCCCTCGACTACGGGTCCTCCAAACCCTTCGAACGCAAGGGCACCGACCTCATTTACATCGAGCCCACCAACACCGTCCAGGTGTCTATAGCCGGCGTTGACCTGCTCAAAGACAAAACCGCCAAAGACCTCAACGCGGTCTTTATCGACGGCGGCAAATCCACCCCCACCGACTCTGGCATTAAACTCGCCGCCGACTCCGACGGCCTGCCCAAAGTTATTTCCCGCGCCGAGTGGGGCGCCGACGAATCCCTCAGGTGTGAGGAACCCGAATACACGGACCACACGTCTGCCATTGTCATCCACCACACCGCAGGGTCGAATAACTACAGCGAGGACGAGGCCGCCGGCATTGTGCGCGGCATCTACAAGTACCACGCCCAACAGTTGGGTTGGTGTGACATTGGCTACCACAGCCTGGCCGATAAATTCGGCAACCTCTACGAGGGCCATTACGGCGGCATGAATAAGTCCGTCATTGGCGCCCACGCCGGCGGCTTCAATGAGAACACCTGGGCGATCTCCATGCTCGGCAACTACCAGGAGGAAGAACCCACCGACGTCATGATAAAAAGCGTTGGTGAGCTGGCCGGCTGGCGGGCCAAGGTAGCGGGCATCGACCCGCTAGGGAAGGGCACCCACACCTCCGAGGGCACCGAATTCACGTTCTACCCCTATGGCACCAAGGTGGAATTACCCAATATTTTCGCCCACCGCGACGTCGGCAATACCGAATGCCCCGGTGACTACGCCTACGCCAAGATGGACCAGATTCGACAAATCGCCAAGGCCAAGTTCGATTCCCTGGGCGGTAAGTCCATCGACCAGGACATCACCGGCGACAACAACGGCGCCTCCAATAACAGCAATAACAGCGGTGGCAGCAATGCCGGCACCGGCACCAATAATCGGGGCGTCAGCAATAACAACCAGAAGAGCGCCGATAATGCCGCCTCCCTGGTGCAGGGGCTGCAACGCCAAGGCAAGTCGGATAACAAGTCCGACACCAATAACTCCAACTCGCTGGTGGGACTGATTCTCAAGGTGCTGTCCGCCAACGGTGGCCTGATCGGCACGCTCAGCAAGCTGGGCACCATCAAAATCATCAATGGCCTGGACCTGGGCAAGATCATTTCCCTGGCCCAAAAGCTCGCACCCCTATCGAGCAATAATCAGATTTTCCGCACCGCCAATACCAACTATCCTTCCTTGGGCGAGGCTCGCACCAAGGAGGTGACCTACACCAACGGTTACGACCAGGAGGTCACCTACACCTTCTTCGAGAACGGTATCGTGGTCGGCACCCCCACCACCGGCACCCACGCTTTGTGGGGCCCCATCGGTGACACCTGGGCCGCGCAAGGCTTCGACATGGGCCCGCTCGGGTTGCCGGTCAGCGAGGAAGAGGCTAATGGCGAACTCGTGCGCGTCGATTTCGAGGGCGGGTACGCCACCTACGATTCCGCCACCGGCAAAGTCGACGTGAAGACCAACGAGAAGGGCAACGCCCGCAATAACGCGGTCCAGGCCGGGACGACCGCCGGCGATAGCGACATTGCCGCCGCAGCCAGCAGCGCCAACAGCGCCACCTCCGCAACCCCCACCGCGGCCGCTACCGCCACAGGCAGCGAGGCCGCCGGCGAAGAGACCGCAACCCACGCCACCACCGGTAACACCGGTGCTTCCACAACCGGTAACGCCGAACCCACCGACGCCGATATCCCGGTTACAACCAAAGAATAAAAACTTGTTGTCTCCGATATAACGAGCAACAACCGCCAAAAGCCCAACCCGTCCTCTAGCCTAACGGGTTGGGCTTTTGCGCACCTCCGGGGTCCTATAAGCCCTATAGGCCCCTATGGGAATCTATGGGAACAGCCGCTCCAACACGCGGGCCACCCCGAAATCATCATTGCTGGTGGTGATCTCATCGGCGGCCACCTTCACCCGCTCGTCGGCATTCCCCATGGCCACCCCCAGGCCCGCCCACTGCAACATTTCAATGTCGTTCGGCATATCGCCAAACGCCACCACATCCGAAGCCGGCACCCCATAGAACTGGGCCACCGCCATAAGGCCGGCGGCCTTCGTCACCTGTGGCGCGGATATTTCCAATAGCCCCTCATCCGTGGAGAAGGTTATATGGGCCAACTCGGGCGGCACCACCAGCTTAATCAGGTGGTACAGGTCCCACGCGGTCTTACGATCGTTACGCACCAAAAGCTTCACGGCGGATTTGGCCGCCAGCTCGGTCTTATCCACCACCGTATGCTCCTCCGAATCCCACAGGTGCAGAAAATCCGGGGTGACCAGGAATAATTCCTCACACTTGTCGAAGGCCGACGCCCCCACCCGCTCCACAGCGTAGCTGACCGGCAACACGTCGTCGATAAGCTGCATGATTCTGGTCAGCGTGGCCGGCGGCAGGGTGCGGGCGGTCACCACCCGATCAGTGTCGGAATCGTAGAGCACCGCGCCATTCACGCAAATGCAAATGGGGCGGATGGGAAGCTGATCGAGCACCGGGTAAATCCAGCGCGGCGGACGACCAGTGGCAAGCACCAGCTCGGCGTCCTTGGTGGCGGCATGGGTCACCGCATCCCGCAGCCGGGGAGTCACCCGCTCCGCGCTGGTAATGAACGTACCATCAATGTCACTGACTATAAGATGCGTGGGCATAATGAGTATTTTCCTATTCTAGGGCGGTATTCCCAAGCCCTACTCCAAAGCGGGGGCACCTCCACCAAGAGCTGCTGGCCGCCAATATTCACCCCCGGGAAAGGGGCCGTATTCAGTTTCGTATTCGCTACGAAGCCTATCAAGCATGATCTTCATGGTTTCCCGTAACTTCACGGTATCGTCCTCCACCACCCCGGTGAGCGCCAGCGGCTCCCCCACCTGCACCCACACGGGAAAATGATGCCGACCCAGACGCTTCTTATGGCCCTTGGTCCACACCCGCTGCGAGCCCCACAACACCACCGGAATCAACGGCACCCCCGCCTCCTTGGCGATCCGCGCCGCCCCCGTCTTAATGTCCTTGATCTCAAAGCTGCGGGAAATCGTGGCCTCGGGAAAAATCCCCACCAGGTTACCGGCCCGCAAACTTGTGACCGCCGCATCAAGCGCACTGGTGCCAGCACCGGCCGACCGGTCGACGGGAATGTGCTTCATTTTGCGCATCAACGCCCCCACCACCGGCACGTCAAACACCTCTTTTTTGGCCATAAACCGCACCAGCCGGCGACCATGCAGATTCGCGGCCGTACCCCCGAAAATAAAATCAAAATAGCCGGTGTGATTCAAGGCCAAGAGCGCCCCACCCGTGTCGGGAAGATTCTCACTTCCCGCAACCGACATTTGGATGCCCTGAAACCGAAGCATAGTTTTCATCAATCGGATGACGATCTGGTTATAGAAAATCTCCCGATTCTCAGCTTTATTGATCGCAGTGGGCCGGAACCCGGGACGCACCCAATACCAACTTCCGTGCTTCTGCCAACCCGCACGTACCTTCATAAATCGCACAATCTTTCTACTTCAGTTTTCCTACCCGCATTTTTTGGAGCTTGTCGAGCTTGGCGACGCCCCTCCCGACCACCCACCGGCCGGCCGCCACCTACAGGCCGCCTAGCGGATCGGCTCAAACACTTCCTTGCCCACAAACGGCCGCAGCGCCTCCGGCACCACCACGGACCCATCGGCCTGCTGATGATTCTCCAAAATGGCAACAAGCCACCGCGTGGTAGCGAGCGTCCCATTCAAGGTGGCCGCAATATGCGCCTTACCAGCCTCATCACGATACCGGGTACGCAGCCGGCGGGCCTGATACGTCGTGCAGTTCGAAGTAGACGTCAACTCCCGATACGTATTCTGGGTCGGAACCCATGCTTCGGTATCAAACTTGCGTGCGGCGGAAGATCCCAGGTCACCACCGGCAACATCAATAACCCGGTAGGGCACCTCAATGGCAGAGAGCATGTCACGCTCCATCCCCAGCAACTCCTGATGCTGAGCGGCAGCCTCCTCCGGCTTGCAATAGACAAACATTTCCAGTTTGTCAAATTGGTGAACCCGGATAATGCCGCGAGTGTCCTTCCCGTAGCTGCCGGCCTCCCGACGGAAACACGACGACCACCCCGCATACTTCCGCGGCCCATTACTCAAATCAATGATCTCATCCTGGTGATATCCAGCAAGAGCCACCTCGGATGTACCCACCAAATATAAGTCATCTCGTTCAAGATAATAGATTTCTTCCGCGTGTTCGCCCAAAAATCCCGTACCGGACATAACCTCGGGACGCACCAAAACGGGGGGAATCATAAGTTTGAATCCGGCAGTCCGAGCCTTCTGTGCGGCAAGAGTCAACATGGCGAGTTGCAGAAACGCGCCATCGCCAGTGAGATAATAAAACCTGGCACCGGACACCTTCGCGCCCCGATCCATATCGATGAGACCGAGCGAGATTCCTAGATCCAAATGATCCTTAGGTGTGAAGTCAAAACTACGTGGTTCGCCCACATGTTCGAGCACAACGAAGTCGTCTTCGCCGCCGGCCGGCGCCCCCTCAACAATATTGTCGATCCGCATCTGCAGATCGGTCACAGCCGCTTCGGCTTCTTTCCGCGCGTCTTCCGCAGCCTTGACCTTCGCCTTTAGTTCATTTGCGCCAGCGAGCAGTGCCGGGCGATCCTCGGGAGCAGCCTGGCCGATTTTCTTACCAAAAGCGTTCTGCTCGGCCTTGAGCTCGTCGGCAGCTTTGATGGCGGCGCGCCGGGATTCGTCGGCAGCAATGAGCTGATCCACCAAAATGGGGTTAGCGCCGCGGGTGCGTTGGGAGTCACGTACAAGGTCGGGATTCTCACGGAGGAATTTCAGGTCAATCATGCATTTTAGTCTATCTGTTATGGATGATCCCCCGGAACTTGTTGTAAAGTCGTTGTAAAGGTGTCGGAGCATAGCCCCTAGAAACAACCTTATGGGGGGAAGAAAATGAACAAAAAGTAGCCCCATAATTATGGGGGGTCTGTACTGGTTATGACCGCTAGGAGTAGTATTAGGGTATGACTGATCCTCCTGTGGAGCTACCCATCAGGACCCTGACTGATGAGAGTGACGCTCCAAAACATCAACAACTCAGGGAGATCCTCGAAGACGTATGCATTAACTACTTAAACCCGGGCGATATGTTGCCGGGGGAGCGAGTGCTAGAGGAACAATATGGTGTTTCTCGTATCACCGTGCGCCGGGCAATTGGCGACCTTGTGGCCAGCGGTAAGCTGCGGCGCGCCCGCGGCAAAGGAACGTTCGTTGCGCATTCGCCGCTGGTGGCGCGAGTACATCTCGCCAGCTTTTCCGACGAGATGGCGGCGCAAAACATTACCTCTTCATCAAAGATTTTGCTCTCGGCATGGACAACGGCCCCGGAAGAAATTCGAATTTTCTTCAATTCACCGTTGACCAAGCCGCACACGCATCTACGACGCCTCCGGCTGGGCAATGGGAAACCATTCTCCATTGATGACGGTTGGTATAACTCGCTTTTCGCCCCCGACCTACTGGAAAATGACGTATACAAGTCCGTGTACGCCATTTTGGATGCCCAATATCACGTACCTATCACCGACGCCGAACAAATTGTGAGCGCTATCGCAGCGGGCAGCGATGATTCAGAATTCCTGCAAGTGGATAAGGGAACTCCCCTCCTCAAGGTGGTGCGGTTCTCCCGGTCGAATCTGAAACCCATCGAATGGTGCTCCTCGCTGTACCGTACCGACCGTTATGCTTTGCACACGCTGATTACTAAAGCATAATAGAAGGACTATGAAAAAAACTTGGCGTACCACGGATGTACTTCGCATTCTCATTGTGGCAGTATTAGCAGCCGCCGCGGCGTTCGGAGGCTACTATCTGATGTCCCCCACAAAAAATAGTGGCGGGAAGACCACACACGCCAGTAAGGCTGATGACGGCAAATCCACGAAACCAGGTGTAGCATCCTTCACTTCTGCGGATGCGGGATCTTGCCTTACCTGGCAAGACAGCGGCACCACCATTACCGCTTTCGAACAAACGGACTGCGGCGGCCCCCATCGGTTTGAGGTTTCCTCCCGGGAAGATTTATCCACCTACCCCAGCTCCGAGTTTGGGGCGAAAGCCGCAATGCCAAATACGACCCGTCAGGCCCAATTGCGGGAGGAATTGTGCATGGACCCCACGATGAAGTATTTGGGGGGCACGTTCGACCCATTGGGACGGTATTCGGTGGCGTCGATTTTGCCGCCGCAGGCCGCCTGGAATGCGGGTGACCGAACCTTGTTGTGTGGTATTCAGGCCACAGATGAGGCGGGCAAGGTGATTACTACCAACGGCAAGGTGGCGCAGCAGGATCAGGCCCGGATTTTCGGGGTGGGCGAGTGCGTGGCCGTGGATGGCGCAAACTCCGAAAAGCAGATTGATTGCGCGCAGCCGCACCAGTTGGAGGTCACCCAGATCGTGGATTTGTTGCAGGTGTTCCCCAATAACACCCCGTCGATTGAGGACCAGGATAATCACCTGCGTACGGTGTGCACCCAGGCGGCGAAGGATTATATTGGTGGCGACGACCAGCTCTATAAGTCCACGTTGCAACCGCTGTGGGCGACGATTCCGGCGAATTCGTGGGATCGTGGTTCGCACAGCGTGAACTGTTCCCTCATGTTTAACGATAACGGCCACCTGGGCACATTGGCTGGCTCGGTGAAAGGCCAGTTCACGATCAATGGGCAGCCGCCCGCGGAGCGCCCGGATCGTGCCCCCATTGTGAACCCCGAGGCGCTTCAGTCCGTGCAGCCGAAACCCCAGTAGAGGTGAATGCCCATGATGGAGATTAGTGACGAACGGTTCGAGGAGCTTGTCGACCAGGCCCTCGCCCAGATTCCCGACGAGGTGCACGAGCACATCAAAAACGTGGTGTTTCTGATCGAGGACTATAATCCCCGCTCCCCCTACATCTTGGGCCAGTACACCGGGGTGGCATTGCCCAAACGCACTTTCGACCATACGGGTTTTCTGCCCGACACGATTGCGATTTACCGCCAGGCCCTGAAGAACTATTGTTGGTCCGAGGATGAGCTTATAGAACAGGTGCGCATTACAGTGATGCACGAAATTGGCCACTATTTTGGCTTGGATGAGGACGATCTCCACCGCCTAGGCTACGGCTAATTCTCCCCCTCTCCCCCTCCCCCCGCTTTACGACGCCCTCCCGGTGGCACCCGCGCCTGCCCCACCCGGAGGGATTATTTTGCCTGCCTCATCTTGCCGACCCTCAGGCTCGAACCCGGCCCTGCTGCACGCACCGCCGCACCGCATGGGCTTGAGCGTGGGTTCCACCCAGTCGCACCCCAATCCCCCACCCCTAGCCCTAGACACGGAACCCAAGCTTAGCACTCTTGCAGCCCGCCAAACAGGACGTTTGCTTTAGCTTGGGTTCTGTTTGCTAGTTCTGGTTTACCCAGGAAGAAATCGCCCGAAAACCGGAATCCCAGCTAAAGCAAACACGCAGCTCAAACAAGGAAACAGGCCATCTCCCCTAATCTCTCCGCAACCCTTGCCGCACATCCTCTAAGCTTGAGTTCCGCCCCAAAATGCACACATTCAGGGCGTTATCAACTGGAACCCAGGCTTAGAACATCTGATATCCCCACCCTGCTTGCGGCAGTATTTGTTCTAAGCTTGGGTTTCAATTTCAGGCCAACATTCACCCTGGGCAAACAAGAGGCACCAAATAGAAACCAAGCTTAGAAGATATGCAGCCGGAGCCCCGACCCAGCACCAACTTCGTTTTAGCTTGAGTTCCACACCCAACAGATGGATCCAGACCCCCTAAACACAGACTCCAAGCTTAACATTCTTGCAGCCCGCCAAGCAGGGAGTTTGCTTTAGCTGGGGTTCCGTTTGGTTACTCCAGTTTGCCCAGGAAGAAATCCCCCAAAAACCGGAACCCCAGCTAAAGCAAACACGCAGCTCAACCCACAAAACCAGCCATCTACCCCAACGTCTCCACAACCCTTACCGCACATCTCCTAAGCTTGAGTTCTACTCCAAAGAGCATGCATTTGGGGCGCTATCAACCAGAACCCAAGCTTAGAACTTATGCTGCAACAGGCGGGAGTGAAGGTAGCAGGTATTCTAAGCTTGGACTCCAGTTTTAAACCAATATTCTCCCTGGGACAACAGGGTACGCCAAATGGAAACCAAGCTTAGAAGATATGCAGCCGGAGCCCGACCTGACACCAGACTCGCTTTAACTAGGATTCCGCATCCGGCCAGACCATAAGCCCAGGAAACACACCCACCACAAACCAGAACCCAAGCTTGGGACACCTCCAACCCGCCAAACAGGGCTTTTGCTTTAGCTGGGGTTCCGGTTTCGGGGAGTTTTCTTCCTGGGGAAACCTAGGCCGCCAAACAGAACCCCAGCTAAAGAAAACACGCAGCTCAAACCCAGAAAACCGACCACACTCCCATCCCTCCCACACCCCGAGCTTTCCCAAACTCCTCAACACAGCACAGCACATTTCCTAAGCATGGTTTCCATTCTCGGGGTACCATGAATGCCCCAAAACCCCAGATGCTCCCCCACCCGCAAGGGGAATCCAAGCTTAGAAACTGTGCAGCACAATTTGCCGGGTTTATGCGGCCCCCGCGGAGCCGCACCCCATATTCTGCCCGAAAACCTTTGTGGCGCAGGCCAATTTGAAATGCTATAGGCCAGAATCCAAGCTTATCGAATATGCTGCCGTTCTCCCGGAGAAACAGCAACCACACCCATCCTCAGCAACCTGAACGCCGGGACACCAACCCGATCTTTAGCTTAGAAACTGTGCAGTCATATTGTCGACGGCCTCCCCCACTCCCCTACTGAGTTGGCGAGTGTCATAGAATTAAGCTACGGATTATTTTCATAAGGAATTAGGTAATGAGAGGATTATTGCGGAAAACTCATATTTTCGACCACTTCCCTATAGTGGCTTGCACCAGCATGGTTGATTTTAATTCACGATGTCCCCTCAACAGCAAAAATAATGCCAACAAAAGTATCCCCTTAAAATACCAAGGGCAAAATAACCAAAATCAATAAATATGGGATTCTGGCACCACGCCAGAAGAACCATTGATACTGCCGAATGTCACCCACATTAATCGCACAGGTTCGTGAAGTTCGTGAGGCTTGTGGGCCGTGTTGGACAGCATTCGAGGGTTCCTTGGGTGCCATAATAATGAATAGGCTTTCAACCAGGAGAAACGTCGAAAAGCAAGAGAGGAGTAGCCATGAAACGATTGCTTGCAATATTCGTTGCGGCGTTGCTAATCACCGGATGCAGCACAACCGGGGGCCGAGAGAAACAGGAGCAGGAAACGCGGCAGGTTCAGCCGCAGAGCAGCCCCCAAAGCAATAGGGAGATCATCGACACGCCTAGCGAGTCCCGCAACCCAGCAAGCGTTCCTGGTTTATACCGAACCTGCACCTACCAGGCAAAACGTGACGATAGTAGGAAGTCACAACCTGCCTCTGCCGCCACCAATGCCGATTTGCCGCTTATCGACGGCGCGGCATTGTCAACCACCGAGAATGGGGTGCGCGCCGTCATCCATTACCGGGGCGACCTGACGGATGACCAGTCTGCCTCGGTAGATATTTATAGTTCCGCCAAGCAGGAGCATTTCATCACCGTCACCCTCATTGGCACAAAGGTGGTGGCGGTCAGCCACGGGGAGGGAAACACCCGGCGCGATGACCAGCGGGAATGGCTGGAGCCGCAGATTGCTTCGGTGAAGAAGGAGTGGGTGGAGATCGCTTTGAATGCGAAGCTTGCCCGGTATTTTGGTGACCAATCCTATGTGGTGATGCGGTCGCCGGCTTCAACGTCGCAATGCCACGATGGGAAGAACAGCGACATGAGCTTACCGGAGAAGCCGGCCTCCACCAGCGAGGTTGTGTCCGCTGGTGAGCCTGCTGCCGCCGTGCCGAATTCCGCGGGTGCGCAGGGCCAGCAGGGGCAGGGCCAGCAGTCGGTACCGTCCTCATCCCGGCAGTAGCCTCACCTCTACGCGACCTTAATGTGTTGGTCGGCGGAGTCGGCCACGAGGTCGGAGTGGGTGGCCACGACCACGCTTGCGCCGCCGTCGGCAAGGTCACGCAGATGAGCAATGACCCGCAGGGAGTTGTCGTGGTCGAGCGCGCCGGTGGGTTCATCGGCGAGCACTACCTTGGGCGGCCGCACGAGGAGTCGGGCGATGGCGACCCGCTGCTGTTCACCGCCGCTGAGTTCGCACACTTGCCGGCGCTCGTACCCGGCCAGCCCCACCTGGTCTAGTGCCTGGGCAATCTGGGTGAGCATTGCTTTGGTGGGGAGGATTTTGTTGGGTCGGGCAGCCAGGTTGATGTTGTCGTAGACGGTTTGATCTGGGATGAGGGCGTAGTCTTGGAAGAGGTAGCCCACATAGTCGCGCCGGTATTTTCGGGCTTTGCGATATCCCAGCTTGGTTACTTCGGTGCCGAATACTTGGATGCTGCCGGAGTCGGGGGTTTCCAGCGCCCCAATGCAGTTGAGTAGGGTGGATTTCCCGGAGCCACTAGGCCCGGTCAAGGCGGTGACGGAGTGCGGTGGGACGTCGAAGCTCAGGTTTTCCCAGAGGGGCAGCTGCTTGTGAAAACTTTTTGTCAGGTTTGATACGGTAATCATGCCGAAGATCCTCCTTTCCTTAAGATTATTGGGTGTGCCATGCCCGGGTGTAGCGTCGTTCGGCCAGCCAGATTGCGGTAATGAGCCAGAACACGGCAAGCCCAACTGTTATAACCGCAATGGTGGGGGTGACTGCCGCGGACCGGCTGAATTCAGCGACCATGGATGGGTTTGATGCGAGTAGTGCGTGGTAGGAAGCATTCCGATACCATAGGTACCCCAGCGGCACCGCCAGGAATATTGCCTCGGCGATGAAGAACCCTAGGTAGGCTCGGGTGAATGGCACTCCTATGAGCAGGCAGGCGCGCAGCCGGTCGCGGTGCCTGAGGGAGAAGGTAATGATGCACGCCAGCACTGTGGCCGCCAGCACGATGAGGAGTATGCCCAGGTTGAATGCGGTGGCTCGAGTTTCCACTGCGAGTTTCGACGTTTGTTCCTGCCACTGGTCTTGTGCCGGCCGCCACCCGGCGATGACTCCCTGGAATGCTGGGTCTTCGCTGAGTTCTTTCGCCGCAGCCTTGTCTTTGAGTAGCACGTATCGTTGGGTGGACCATGCTGATAGGTTTCGGTCGGATTCCATATCCAGGCCCGGCGGCAGCACTGTTACGACTGGTCGTTTCAGCATGAGATCATAGGAGAATGCACTGTATTCGGACTGGTAGCTGAAGGCGCTGAAGTCCGCCGGCTGAGGCAGTTTTTCCACGCGCAGCCCAGAATACTGTTGCTGGACTTGCCCTGCCGCCTTGTCGACGTCCGCTGGGGGCGCATCGTCAGGATAGAGGACGCGCGCAACATTGGGTTCTCCTGGTGGAAGGTGGAGTTCCCGCTGGGCATAGTAGGAGTTCACGAGTAGTTGCGTGAGGTCTTCTGGGGAGTTATTTAATCCTATGTTCCAGCGCGGATAGGCTAGGATGAGTTTGTTTTGCCGCTCCATTTCCCGCAATCGTGCGCCCAGCTCGTCAGCATAGCCGTCACGTGCGCTGCCTGCGATAAAGAGTGCGGTTACGTCACTGCGGTCGCCCCACAACGGTATTTCTTTGGTGCGCAATGAATTCTGCGCCGTAAGTGATATCAGAGAGAAGGATAGTCCACAGGTGAAAAGCATGACACCAATTCGCACTGCATAGGCACTCCACGCTAGCTGTTTTCCGGGGACTGCTCCTTTGACTGCCGCGATCAACGGCGTGATGGATAGCAGTTTTGCCGTTAACCAGCAGGTCACACCCATGGCAATGGCGTAGACGCCGAGCAGAATGAGGAAACCGCTCAGTAGAATCCCGAAGCGGTGGAAGGAATTGTACCAGCCTAAAAACCCTAATGCCACGGCCACTAGACCAACAATGATCGGCCATGCCCCGGCAAGAGCATTGATGATTTCCCGGCACACAAACGTTGTTGTCCGCTGCCCTATCATTGTTGCTATTGCTAGGTGGCGGGATCGAATAATGATATGAATGGCGGACATTGCCACGAGCAGAACCAGGATCACCACGATGGTGAGGGCGGCGCTTTTAGTCCGCAGATAGTCAAAGCCATTAAGCTGGGGCTGCGTACCATCCATGCCGTATCCCTTGGCCATGGTGAAGAAGTTTTGGCCTGCTCCCCGTGGACCATCGATATAGTAGAACCCGCGTGGATCGTTGACATGATAGTCCGAAAGATGACGAACAATCATTTCTGCGTCATTACTGAAGGCGGGGTAGCCATCCTGTAACCATTGTGTACCATTTGATGTGGGTGATGCCGGCGCAATGTACAGTATTCGTTTGGTTTGGGGGCTGTTTGGATCCGATATTGTTAGGAAGATATCAATATTGTTGCGTTGGGCATACTCCGTCACGTGTGACCAAAACTCCTCAGCTGTGGTTTTTCCGGTGGAGTCTTGAATCAGAACTACTTGATTACCAATGAGCCCTGCAGCCTCGTCTGACGCCTTGACCAGCAGAAAGCTACAGATGAATGCAAAAATGATAGCGCAGGTGAGGCCAAGAGCAAGGAGTGATTTTAAGCGCACCCAAATCATGGCATCATGCTTATCGACGACGGAACGTGGCCATTCTCTGTAATTACCATCATTAGCGACGAAGCTAGCAATATGGAATATTATTTGTCAAGTAGCAAAAAGTTTAAGGGCAAATATTACACCCTAATGAGCAGGTTTCATCGCAATAGTCCGAATATAACCCTCCCTAAACTCCATGGATAAATTTATCATTATGCATATATGCGCTTTGTGCTAATTATAGGTAGCACTAGAGAATCAGGGTCATTGCTGCCAGACCACACACTGGTGGATTATTAGCGGCGGTAGCGGTTGCGGTTCCGAAGCCGTTGGACGTATTGGTTAGTCACCTCCAAGGCAGCATTGGTGATTTCCGCCTGCTGTTGTTGCCGGAGGGCTCGTTGCTGCGCCATTTGTTGGGCATGGGCTAGCTGCATGGCCTGCACCTGCATGGCCTGGGCCTGGGCGATTTGCCGTCGCCGTTGCCGCGCCAAAGCGCGGGGGCTAGGCTGATGCCATGACTTCGGCCCTAACTTCATCACATACAACAGGACAAACATGGCAAGAAATGTCATCATCATTGTGAAAGCTACCAACTTATCTTGCAGAATAAGAGTTGAGCTCACAGCAGCCATGAACGTGAGTATCATAACGCCCAGCTTGATGCGTCTCCCAGACCGGTAGCTTTCTTCTATCTCGCTCCTGCTGAATTTGTCTTCTTCAGGGATTCCTGTGGCATGCGGTATGGCGGCCGAGGTGTTGGTATCAGTAATAGCCGGGAGATCCGAGAAGATCGGTATCAAATCAGACCACATGATTGCTTCCGCAACGTTGGTGAGGCGATTATCGTATTCGGTGATATCCAACCGACCAGCGGTGAAGTGCTTGCCTAGGTCATCCATTGCCTTCTGACGTTCGGCATCACCGATACGATAGTCCCGATTACGGGGATTATTTTGGGGGCTACGTGGATTAAAAGGCTGGCTCATGACACTAATGATAGCGAAGCCGCATATAGCCGTCTGCCTGTTTCAGCCTCGATAGGGGTAAGGCGCCCTAACCAAGAATGCGGGCGCCTGGTGTCTAACCACATCACATATCACCGATAATCGGTGTAATAAACAGGTTTCATCTTACACAATGAGGTTCAGCACTCTGGCAGCGCATACACCCGACGCACCTCGCTTCAAGGGATTCTAAGGAATCCTGTTTATCGACGCGAGGTTGCAAACCTCGTCAACGTCGAGGAAGCATGCATTCTTACTGAGGGGAATTGTCACTATTACCTTGTTTGGTTCAAACCACGATCGAATAGAAACAGCGTCTTTGCTTTGAATCCCAAATGATGGTTCACCGAACCGAGAATTAACAGGGATAAAATTATTATTTGTAACGTGGTTCTCTTTGGAGAATCCCTCTAACTGCCCAGTGAATGTTGGCTTATTGTTCAAACGCTCGTGAACATAGACTCGGCCATCCTCGGTCACATAACCACTATCACCATGCCGAAGAGCATAGGTGGACACAAAGTCTTCAGGCAATGACTTTGTAAAATGTGATACAGATAGCACACGTTTAGTGCTGGCATGGTTCTTCTTCAACTCAACTTCAAACGAGGTGAAATCTACTGTATGACCACGCTCGCCTTCCACCACTCGATCCGCTTGCAGAATCTCAAACCGATCATTCCCAAGATAATTAACATATGAATAAGGGAAATATGGCGAATCAAGCCGGTATTCATCGGGGAAACTAGTTTCTGTCACATGACCTTGGTCGTCAACCAATAAGAGCCGCTTTTCTGACGATAAATACCCCGCAACCAGCGCGTAGTCTTTCCCTACCGCTAAAGAAATAGGCACAATATCGGTGGAAAATTTGGTTGATTTCCCATCACTCTTCAGGGTCAGAATGTCGTATGCGAACTCTGTTGAAGAAGCGTTAACAGCGGCGACGCCAAAGGTCCCAGTCTCAGAATTACTAGAATATTCGATAGGGTCATGGGCATTAATGCTGATCTCATGAGTGTGTTCACCCGCCTGTTTGATAGCATCAGCAAAATAGAGATATGACCCTTGCCGTGTCGGGATAGCGATAGGATAATAACTACCTTGTTGGGTCGTTTCATCCAGCCATTTCCCATCAGGAGAAAATACTTGATATGTGTTTTTGATTGTATCAAGGTACGGTTCCCGAACCGGACCATATCCCATAATATAGTTGCCGGACTGCCCCCAACTAACGGTGTTCTCGGGGAATGAATGACGATTCGCCGCGTATTTCCCGGCGGACACGACCATCACGATCAGACACACCACCAGGGCAAGAACACTGAGACAGCCACGTTTCACCAAGCGTGCAACAAGACGCATCCAAATCTACTTTCTCACTATGGAATACCCATGCCTGCCTGGTGCTTTAGGCGTCGTAAAGCGGGCTAGTCGGTGCTGGCCCACATGGGGCAACGCCACTGGCCGAACTCACCAACCGGCTCGATCACAGTCAACGAACCGTTATCAATGTGCGGGCCGGTGATGCTCGGGTCGGCCAGGGCATGCACGCACAGTACCCGGATCGCGGCACTGTGCGTCACCACGAACAAGTCCTTACCGTTGGCGCGCTCGTAGGCGTCCATCAATGCCGGCACATAGCGATCCAGCATTTCACCAGCGGTTTCCCCACCCGGAAGCCCCGCCGACAAGTCCCCGGACTGCCACCCTTCGAACGCAATATCGTACTGGCGGTGGGCCTCGGGGGAATCCACATCATCGTAGTCGGCACCCACGAAAATCTCGTGGATGCCCAAAATAACCTCCACCGGGATATTGGGTTTGCCCACGCCCGGCACATCCAGCGGCATCGCCCCATAGCCCAATAGCGCCAGGTTGAGGCTTTGCTGCGCCCGCATGGCGATCGAGCACACCGCCAGCCCAATGTCCGAGGTCACGTTCCGCAGGCGGCGGCCCGCATCAAACGCCTGCCGACGACCGATTTCCGTTAACTCCGCACCTGGGGGTCGGGTGTCCAAATATTTTCGGGCATTCGAATACGTCCGCCCGTGTCGCATGAGGATCATGCGTGCAACCATGTCACGTCATCCTTCCGGTTTGTGCCGCAGAAACCCACGACTCGGCCTCCGCAAGCAGATGATTATTGTGGTGAAGTTGTCGCTCGCGCTCGGATGCGGTGGGGGCCGCCGGCCACGAACCCAAAAACTTTATTGACTCACACCGCACATAGAGTGCGCGCAATGCTTCCGCCACCATTGGTTGGGTCACATGCCCATTCAAGTCCACATGGAACCGGTACGTCCCCAACCCGTTTTCAATTGGGCGCGATTCAATTCGGGAGAGGTCGACGCCCCGCACCGCGAACTCCGTCAACGCGGCCACCAGGGACCCCGGCTCGTTCCGCAGGGTAAACACCACCGCGGTCCGGTCCACCCCGGTGGGTGCCGGCGACATGCCGGTCGGGCCCACCACCACGAACCGGGTGCGGGCCCCGGCCACGTCCGCAATGTTCTCTGCAACCACGGTCAGGTGAAACAGCTCCGCCGACCGGGCTGGGGCTGCCGCAAGGTCGGCACCACCGTCAGCCACGATTTGTGCCGCGGCCGCATTGGAGGATGCGGGCACGAAGGTGTGCTCCCCAATGGTGTCGGCAAGCCAGGTTTTTACCTGCTGGTAGGCCACCGGGTGGGTAGTAACCGTAGTGACCTCGGATAATGACATGCCGGGGCGCATCATCATGGCGAACGCAATGGGTAAATCCAGTTCGGCATAAATCTGTATCCCATCGGCATCAAGAGCATCAAAAGTGGGGGTCACAAACCCATCCACCGAGTTTTCAATAGCCACAACCGCATAATCGGCATCCCCGGCGCGCAGCGCAGAAATGGCCTCCCGGGGGCTGGTGCAGGGGAAAGGAATAACATTGTCGGCGGGGGATGCGGCAGGCGCGCCCCCAGCCCCCGTCTCCAAGCCTGCTCCCCCGCCGCGGGTGGCGTCGTCAAGCATTGTTTTTGTGTCGGTAACTGGGGTGGTCAGGTGGCCGCGGTGGGCGAATTCCCATAGCGCCGCCTCGGTGAACGTACCGGCGGGTCCTAAATATGCCACAGTTACACTCATAACTATTATCTTACGGTAATGAATAGGTACGCTACCTACATGCCTGAGTCCCTTCGTCGTTTGAGCTCACTCGTGGCCGCTTTGAGCCCACGGGAGCATGGTTTCGCATATTTCGACCCGGATGCCGCCCAAGCGCAATGGCGAGCGCAACAGCATCGAGTGCAACGATCCCAACGACTCCGGCGGTCGCGGGGGTATGGTCGGCTCTCTGGGTGGATTATTCCGGCGAAAGACTTATCTGATGTTGCGGGCATGCCCACCACGTTGGGAAACCGGAGTCGGACGTATATGGCGACGGAAACGGACCCGTTTCTTCTCCGCTGTCTGCGGCAGGGCGCCATTATTCCGGGGAAAACTTTGGCCCCCGAGCTAGGGCTGACCGCCTACACCGAGCCGGTGGGGTTGCCGCACCCGGATAATCCCACGCTGCCGGGGCACACGCCGGGCGGGTCGTCGGGTGGTGCCGCGGTCATGGTGGCGCGGGGGTTGGTGCGGGCAGCCCACGCGTCGGATGGTGGGGGGTCGATTCGGATTCCGGCGGCGTGCACGGGCATTGTGGGCTATAAGCCGCCGCACGACACAGGGAACGCGAACCCGGTGGCCCAGGGGTTTCTTGCCGGCACGCTCACCGACTCAGCGTATGTGAATAATGTCACCGTCCCGGCGCGGGTGCCGCGGCTGCGGGTGGGGGTGCTAATAGATCCGGTGCATGCGGAGGTTGAGGTTTCGGAGCACATGCTTTCGGCGGTGGATCGGGCGGCGTCGGCGTTGAGTAAGGCCGGGCATGATGTGATGATGGTGCGGCGGCCGTATGGGGATGCCCCGTTTGCGGCGTTTCACGATATTTTGTCGTTGCGGTCGGTGAAGGTGCCGGGGGAGGCCTCGCCGTTGGTGTCGTGGCTGCGGGATCGGGGGTCCCGGATTGGTGAGCATCGGAAGGAGGCGGTGATCACGGAGTTCATGTCGGTGAAGTCTCAGGTGTTGCGGGCGTGGGATGTGGATGTGCTGCTCAGCCCCATGTTGGCGTTTGATCCGCCGCCGATCGGGTATTTTCGGGCCATGTCGCCCGAATCTGATTTCTATGCGCAAACCCAGTGGACGCCGTGGGCAACCATGTTTAATATGGCAGGCTTGGGCGCATTGGTTTTCCCGTTTGAGAATATTCGTACGCCTATTCATGTGGGCGCGTTGCGGGTGTCGCCGGCCCAATTATTTGGGGTTGCGGCTACGTTATATGGTGACTCTGATAGGCGAATAACACTATGATTACTATTTCTAATAACCCCGCAACCGACCAGCCGGCCGACACCAGGCGGATTCGGCAAGAGATTGCGATCGTGCTGGTGGTGACGTTCGGGCTGAGCGGCATGCGGGCCGCCCTGCGACTGCTCAGCGATCTCATGCAGCCAGTACCGCTCAACCAACAACAGACCACGCTGGCGGAGCACCAATCGGACACGTCCTGGATTGACCTGGCCATGCAGCTGTGCAGCTCGGCAATGCTGTTTAGCTGGGGGTTTCTGGCCCTGTACCTGCTGCGCGAGTCAATATTTTCCCGGTGGCGGCCCAAAGCAATCCTGGAAGGCGCGGGCTTGGCGGCGCTCATTGGCATCCCCGGCCTGGTGTTTTATCTTTCCGCGGTACATTTTGGGTTCAGCAAGCAGGTGGTTCCCAGCACGCTTGACGACGCCTGGTGGGAGATCATCGTATTGCTCATCTGGTCGGCGGCGAACGCTTTCAGCGAAGAAATCGTTGTGGTGATGTGGCTCATCACCCGGCTGCAACAATTGCGGATCCCCCCGTGGGTGGCCCTGCTGCTCTCCGCGGTGCTGCGGGGCAGCTACCACCTGTATCAGGGCTGGTCGGCCGGCCTGGGGAACATCATCATGGGGCTCATATTCGGCGCATACTATTTGAAGACTCGCCGAGTCTGGCCGCTCATTCTTGGGCATTTTCTTATCGACGCGGTGGCGTTCGTGGGCTACTCACTCTTACGAGGGCATTTGAGCTTCCTGGGACTCTAACCCACCCCTGTTACGGTATTCTTAAAGAATAATTCAGGTAAGACCAGCGTCAAATGTTCTATTTTTCGCTGGTGTCCCGTTATTGTTGGGCCTATGGATCCGAGAAAGGTGACCACAATGCTATCGCACATCGTACAGGTGGGGTTGTCATGGTAGATCGTTATGGTCGGCCCATCCGAGGCCGCGAGGGGGCCACGCCGCGAGGACAACGGCCACAACGACCGCAGCAACAGCCGGCGCGGCAACCCCGCCAAACCGGTGGTGGGCAGCAACCCCGGCAGGGGCAGCCACGCCAAACCGGCAGGCCACAGCAATACATTCCGGACCCGGCCGAATCCCAGCAATATTATGAGACACAACAATTAGGTCGGGATGGTGGTGCACCCATGGGCCAACAGCGACAAAGCCAGGGACAACGCCGACCCCGAACCGCAGGGCAAGGCCAACGGCAAGGGCAGGGACGGCGAAACCCCCAACAACGCTCCGGCCAGCGTGCACCCCAGCGACGCCCCCAACAGGGACAACAACGCCGCCGGCCGGCCGGAAACCAATCCCCCTGGGGTAACTTGGGTAATTTCCGGCTACCCCGACTCCGGCCCCGCGGCTGCCTCTCCGGCCTGGCCTGGACCCTGGTCGTGGTGCTTGTGCTGGCTGTTGCCGGCACATTCTGGCTCGATAGTCGGCTCAACCGGGTGGCCGCCGACCCACCCCAGCACATTGCCGCCACCAGCGGCACCAACTGGCTCCTGGTCGGCTCCGACTCCCGCACCGGGTTGTCCGAAGCAGACGCGCAACGCCTCGGAACCGGTGGGGACATTGGGTCCATGCGCACCGACACCATCATGCTGCTGCATATCCCCCTCACCGGCAAAGCCACCCTGGTGTCCCTACCCCGCGACTCCTACGTGAACATTCCCGGCTACGGCATGGACAAAATCAATGCGGCCTTCACCTTCGGCGGCCCACAACTTCTCACCCAAACCGTGGAAGAAGCCACCGGGCTGCGCATCAAACACTATGCGGAAATCGGCATGGGCGGGCTCGCCAACGTTGTCGACGCAGTGAGCGGCATCGAAGTGTGCCCCAAGGAACCCATCCAAGACCCGCTCGCCCACCTGGACATTCAGGCAGGCTGCCAAAAAGTCGACGGACCCACCGCCCTAGGCTACGTGCGCACCCGCGCCACCGCCATGGGCGACCTGGACCGGGTACAACGCCAGCGGGAATTCTTCGCCGCCCTCGTCAAAAAGGTGTCCTCCGCCGGAACCCTGGCAAACCCATTCCGACTCCTGCCCACCATCACCACCGTGACCGGCAGCTTCACCGTGGGCGAAAAAGACCACGTGTGGAACCTGGCCCGGGTGGCACTCGCAATGCGCAGCGGGGTCACCACGGAAACCGTCCCCGTGGGCGGGTTCGGTAACTATGATGTGGGCTCCGTGGTGCTGTGGGACGAGGAAGGCTCCCAGCAATTATTTAACTCCCTGAAATAGCCGCCAGAGTAATCACCGCACCCACCAAGGCCACCACCAGCCCCTTGCCGTAGTAGCCGATCAGGTCGGGGGATACCATCGCCCCCAACCCGGAATCAACAACCTCCGCGCTGGTGGCGGCCCGCGGCCGGGACCGCACAACCCCCACATACACCACCATCACCACGGTTGCCACCAGGGCCGCCGGGTTTACCGCCCGCCAGGTGACCCACAGAATCATGGCCGCAACCAGGGCATGCCCTGCCACCACAACCCACAGCACCCGCGCAGTTTCCTGCGATCCCCACATCCCAAACCGGGTGCACCGGGCCACCCCCGCCCCCAGGATCGACCAGGCCAGGAGGAACACCACCACCGCCACCTGCGGCCAGGTGGGCGCCATGCTCAACGACAGGCACACAATAATGACCACCAGCAGGGGAAGATAAAACCGGCGCCCATATCTGCGCGCCACCAGCAGCCACGGGTTTCCGGCCGGCCGCACGGCCAACCACACCTTCAGGTTGTTAGTGATGGCGCACTGGGCGAACGCCTGGCTCACCAGTTCGGAGTCCTGCACGGACAGGCCACCCAACCCCACCGACCGGGTAACCCCCGCCGCCAACAGTTGGGCGAGCGTCCAGTTGCGCATCCCCATCATGAATCGGGACAGCACCGCGATCACCGCATACTGCCACCACATGCCCTGCCCCACCCCGACGAGGGCCGCAACCCCGCCGACCAGCCCCAACTGCACCCACGACAGCCCATCGAACCCGGGCATGCGGCGCGCCGGGCGGGCGGTATACACCCAATGCGCCTCGGAGAGCGCCCGAAGTGGGAGGATTCGTTCCAGGAGCAGGTTAAGGGTGAGCAGGCCGATAATTGCCAGGGGGAATGCCCAGGAGTCCGGCACCCGCGCCGCCGCCGTACCGAATGTGTGTTCGAGGGTGGGAGTGAGTTTTAAGGCGCCCTGCACCACGAAGCCGCCGATGATGGCGGTGACCACCAGGTAGTAGAGGGCGTCGATAAGCTTACCCATGGTGCCCCACCACGATGCGATGGTCGCAGGCGGCCAGCATGTCGGCGCTGTGTGTTGCCACCACCACGATCCGCCCGGCACTGGCGAGGTTCCGCAGTTCGGTGGTCAAACATTGCTGCCAGTGCGTGTCCAGGTAGCGTTCGGGCTCGTCCATGAGCAGCACCTGGGCGGGCAGGTACAGTTGGATGGCGAGGAATGCCCGCTGCCGCTGACCACTGGAAAGCTGCGCCGGGGGCAGGGGCAGGAGCTCCCCGAGCTGCCAGGTGGTGAGCGCGTCGGACAGGTCGAGTTTGGTTTTGCGTTGCATGAGTTCGATGTGTTCCCCCAGCGATAAATCCGGCAAGAATATCGGGTCACTCACGCGCACAATGTTGCCGGCATTGGTCACGTCTCCGGGCGGCGTTCCGCCAAACGTGACCTCGCCAGACACGGGTTCCAGCTCCCCTGCGAGAGTAAGTAGCAGCGTTGATTTGCCCGCACCATTGCGGCCAGAGAGCGCATACATCACGCCAGGCTCGAAAGTGTATTCGATATATTCGAGGGCAGTTTGTCGCCCGATCTCCCCGGCTATTACTAGCTTGTCGACGTCTGCCACGCGGTCACCCTTCTTGTTGCACCGATACTTACGGCAATAATTCTAAGCCTCCGCCGTGACTGCAGATGACTGGGATGTCTTCCGCTCCTGCACCCAAAAGTCCGCGTTCTTGATCCCTAGTTTTTCTGGGTCAAACACTGGGTCGAGCCCGGCCTTCTTCTGCCGGTGGTAATCCCACAGGGCCTTGTGAGCCGGGATCTGCAGCACCACGATCGCAATGATATTCAGCCAGGCCGTGGCGCCCACCCCGATGTCGCCCAGGGCCCACGCATTGCCCGGGGTAGTCATGGCGCCCACCACAACCGACACCACCACCAGCACCCGAAGCCCCCACACGAATGCCAGCCGCAGCCGCCGGCTGTGAATCCACCGGTTGAAATAGGCCAGGTTGGTTTCCGCCATGTAGTAGTAGGCCAGCACCGTGGTGAAGGCGAACAGCCCGATCGCCACCGCAACGAAGCTCGTGCCGATGCCGCTGGTGAAGCTATTGAGGCCTTCCTGAACGAAGCCGGGTCCCACGGGCACGCCGTCGGCAAGCTTGCCGGCGTAACGCACCGCGCCGTCCTCGCTCTGGTTTTCGAACACCTTGTACATGTCGGTGGAAATGATGATGAACGCGGTAGCCGAGCACACAAACAGTGTGTCCACGTACACGGCGAATGCTTGCACGAAGCCTTGCTTTGCCGGGTGCGACACCTCGGCGGCCGCCGCCGACTGCGGACCGGTACCTTGACCGGCCTCGTTGGAATAGATGCCGCGCTTCACACCCCACATGATGGCGGCGCCTAACATCCCGGAGAACATGGCTTCTTGGTCGAATGCGGACCGGAAGATCAGGGAAAACACGTCGTCAATCCGGTCGAAATTCACAAACATGATCACGATTGACGCCAGGATGTACACCACCGCCATGAGCGGCACCACCAGGGAGGCGAAGTTCGCAATCCGCCGCACCCCGCCCATGATGATGACCGCCAGCAGGATCCCCAACACCACCGCACTAATACGAACATCCGTTCCCCAGGCATTATGCATGGCGGCAGCCACCCCATTGGCCTGAATCCCGGGGAGGAAATACGATGTGGCCAGCATCATCGCCACGGCGAATACCACCGCATACACCAGCATAAACTTCCCCGCCCGGGTGTGCTTATATGCCTTCTCAATGTAGTAGGCGGGCCCGCCCCGATACTCGCCGGTGTCCCGGTCCTTCTCCTTATAAATCTGGGCGAGCGTGCATTCGATAAACGACGTGGCCGACCCCAACAGCGCCACCGCCCACATCCAAAACACGGCCCCCGGGCCACCGAACGCAATGGCGGTGGCCACCCCCGCAATATTCCCCACGCCAACCCGGCCAGCCAGGGAGATCATCAGGGATTCAAAGGAAGACACCCCGGAACCAGATTTTTTATTGCTCACAATCTGCCGCATCATGTCGGGCAGGCACCGAACCTGAAGAAACAGCGTGGTCAGGGTGAAATAAACCCCCACCGCCAAACACAGGAACACCAGTGCCGGCGACCAAATAACGCTATTGAGGGTTTCGAGGAGTGCAGCAAAACTCATGGCACCTCTCCATTCTTTGTGACGCGGAATACATCTGCTCATTATGCACGAGCCGCACCAGTTATGAGCCCTAAGTCACAAAAATGCCCCAGATTACCCTAATCTGGGGCTAGTTTTCGGCGAAAACGCTTATCTATCGGCGCATAGAAACCGATTATTGGGGGTTGGACTTACCGTCGGTTGCGTCTTTGCTGTCGCTGTCACCGGCCGCACGCTTCGCCGCGATGCGTTCCTCCATCGCCCGGACCGTCCAAAAGTCCGCGTTCTTGATTCCCAACTTCTCCGGTTCGAACACCGGGTCGAGCCCAGCCTTCTTCTGCCGCTGGTAGTCCCACAGGGCCTTATGGGCCGGAATCTGCACAATGGTGATCGCAATGATATTCAGCCAGGTGGTCACGCCCACCCCGATGTCGCCCAGGGCCCACGCATTGCCCGGGGTGGTGGTGGCGCCAATAACCACCGAGGCGACCGCCAGCACCCGCAGGCCGATAAGCAGCGACACCCGCACCTTATGGTTGGGAATCCACCGATTGAAATAGGCCAGGTTGGTTTCAGCCATGTAGTAGTAGGCCAACACCGTGGTGAACGCGAACAACACAATGGCCAACGCCACAAACCCGGCGCCGATGCCGGGCACGAAGCTGTTGAGGCCCTCCTGAACGAAGCCGGGTCCCACGTCTACGCCGTCGGCAAGCTGGCCAGCGTAACGCACCGGACCGTCCTGGCTTTCACCTTCGAACACCTTATACATGTCGGTCGAGAGGATGATGAACGCGGTCGCCGAGCACACAAACAGTGTGCCCGCATATACCGCGAACGCCTGCACGAAGCCTTGCTTCGCCGGGTGCGACACCTCGGCGGCGGCGGCCGACTGCGGACCCGTGCCCTGACCGGCCTCGTTGGAGTAAATGCCGCGCTTCACGCCCCACATGATGGCCGACCCCAACATCCCCGAGAACATGGCCTCCCGGTCGAACGCCGACCGGAAGATCAGGGCAAACACGTCATCAATATGGTGGAAATTGACGAACATGATAATGACCGCGGCCAAGATGTAGATGATGGCCATGAACGGCACCACCAGGGAAGCGAAGTTAGCGATCCGCTTCACCCCGCCCATGATAATGACGCCCACCAGCACCGCCGACACTGCCGCGCTGAGCCACACGTTAATCCCCCACGCATTGCGCATGGCGTCGGCCACCCCGTTCGCCTGAATGCCCAGGAGGAAATACCCGCCGGACAGCACCATGCACACCGCGAAAATAATGGCGTACACCAGCATGAATTTTCGGGCCCGCGTGTGCTGGAAGGTTTTTTCAATATAGTAGGCCGGCCCACCCCGGTACTCGCCGGTGTCCTGGTCTTTCTCCTTATATATCTGGGCGAGGGTGCATTCCATGAAGGATGTGGCGGCGCCGAAAATGGCGACGATCCACATCCAGAACACGGCACCCGGGCCGCCGTAGGCGATGGCGGTGGCCACCCCAGCAATATTGCCGACGCCGACCCGGCCAGCCAAGGAGATCATCAATGCCTTAAACGACGACACCCCGGATTCGGAATCATCATTGCCCACCATCTGCTGAAACATGTCGGGAATACAGCGAATCTGCATGAACAGCGTGCTGATGGTGAAGAAAATCCCCACGGCTAGGCACACAAACACCAGTGCCGGCGACCAAATAATAGTGGTGAGCGTATCGAGAATAGTGGCGAAGCTCATAACTTTTCCTATTCGTGACGGAGCGGACGATGTGGAAGATAGTGTTCATTATTCCGCAAGCACGTTAGTTATGCGCTAAAATTCTCGAAAAATTAGATAATTTTACCTGTTTTATTAAATGGTCACCTGACGAGACTTAATGTTCTCCAATTGCCGACGCTCCTCCGAAGACAGCTGCGCATCGTTATCTAGCTCGGCGAGAATGGCCTTGTCCACCCGTTTCAGCTCGGCGGCATAGTTGGTGTAGTCCCGATCCGGATCCAGGTCCCACACCGGCACCGCAATGCCGTGGGTGCGGAACACGCCGGCGAATTTGGTTTCCTCACCCAACTTCAGCTCGCCGCGGGCGGCAATCCGGGCCAGGGCGCGAACCACTTTGTCTTCGTTTTCGGTGCGCACCCACCGGATGTGGGCCTTGTCACCGGTGTCAATCCACCAGGCGGCGCCGGCGATGTCGGTGGTGATGCGGCGCGACGGCATCACGGAATCGTTGGCAGCCTTAATAGCCTGCGCATACTGCGGGTTGACCTCTGTGCCGGCGGGAATCCACCAGGTGAAATCGTCGAAAACCTTAATGTCCTCGGGGGCCATGGCGGGGATGAGCTTGTCGAGTTCCGGCTCCACGTTCTCGGCCACGGCCGACTCCAACTCCTCGCCCGGCTGGGCAGTGATCGCCCACTCCAGCGCCCGGGTGAGATCCCGATGCGGATTATACGACTGGTTGCGGGTTTGCAACGCCACATAGGCGCCGTCTTCCCGCACCAATACCGCACCGCCGCCGGGTAGCACGGTGCACAGGTACACGTCCCGTTCCGCACCTGGCACCGCTACTTTCACCGTTGCGGACGGCACGAACTCCTGCAACGCAATCAAATCCGCCTCAAACGGCAGGTTCCCATAGGGTCGCGGGTCCCGCGCCAATGCGGCACGCTCCGCGGCCCGAGCAGCCAACTTTGCTTGACGACGACTCATGCCCTCGGGCAGCTGCTCCTGATTCTTTTTCCGTTTAGCCATGGGTTACAACTTACCCGATCCCACCACATCCAAGGCAACGTCGGGGAAATCCGTGGCCATCACCGAAATACCATGATCCCTGGCCCACACCATGTCCGCCGGCTCGTTCACTGTCCACATATAAGTATTGTCGGTGATCAGCCATGGGCTGCTGTGCCCGCGCACCACCGACAGCCCCAAGCCTTTCGACGCAGACAGCCGCACATCCTTGGGGTTCACCCTGGCCTCCCAGTCGCGGCGCAGATAAAACGTCTCAATCTTGGGGGCCAACGCCCGCATGCGCCGCATCGCCACGTGTGAAAACGAGATCACGTGAATGCGGCGACTCTGCAACAGATTATGGTAGCGAAGCCGCAACACCAGTTGTTCCTCCAGCATCCGCCCGGCCCGACTGGGGTGTTTGGTCTCTATGTACAGGTGCTTATCGTCGGTGGCGAACACCATGTCGAGCAGCTCATCCAGGGTGAGCAGGTGCTGGACCAGGGGTTGTCCGGCTGGCGGCAAACCTGCCGGCGGGTAGGATGCCGGGTACCGGGATGATGCGGGCGCCTCCGGGTTGGGGGCAAAGGTTTGGGCGATGTTGAGCTTTTTCAACTGGCCTGCGGTGGCCTGCGACACCACCGTGGGGTCGCCGGCAACCCGCTGCATAGTGCGGTCGTGGGTGCACACCACCTGCCCGTCGCGGGTAAGCCGCACGTCACACTCCACACCATGAATAGGGAGTGTGAGGGCTTGTTCATAGGCGAGCGGGCTCATTTCCGGGTAGCGGCCTTTGAAGCCACGGTGTGCGATGATGTGCATGTTGTCACTGTTCCAAAGCGTTATGAGAGTGCATCAGGTCACGGGAGTGCCGACCAAGCTGGGTGTGTTATTGCGTTACACACCAGAGTTCGGGTTCGGCACTGTCCTGCTTTAAGGGTACCGCGGGTACGTCAGGGAACGGGTTTTTGGACGCCTAATACACCCTAATGAAGTCTCAACTATGCTTATCGACAGCATCCTTCAAAGCCACGTGGAATGCCTCATGATTCGCGGGCACATCATTCCCCAATAGCTCTTCCGCATCTTTGGCGAGATTTGTGAGTAATGTATGCGAGTAATCAGTCACAAGACCATTCTGTAAAACGAAATCAACCGCTTGAGCATAGGTATCCCGCCACCACAAAATGTTTTCCTTTGTAAAAAAGTCTTCACGGATGTGCGTGATCGCGTCAGCGGCCTGATCCGATGAATCCACAAGAATATTTTGGTCACCGAATCGGGAGGCAATGGTGACTTCTAGCGTTGTCCCCAATGAAAGCAGCTCTTGTACGGTGGTTTTTATCCCTGCATAGGCGTTGGTGTGGGACACCTCGGATGTCCACCGGGGAATATTGCCACCCTGCACTGCTGCCCGGTAACGATTCACAATCCCTAACCGCGATACCGATTCCGGCACAGCAAGAGCGATAAACGAGCACTGGTATCCTGCCCGCTCAAAATTTTCAGCCTCTGCAGCCATGATCTCTGAACGCGCAAAAGTGTTTTCGATAATAACGTTGAATCTTTGCTCCCGGATATTGGTGATGAGGGCTTTCGTCCATTCCCCCACCGGGCCATTCGATAATACGTCCATTCGAAGTGGATCTAATTGTGAAATACGCGCGATGTCAGGGTGCAGCAATCGCAACTCGTCAGAATCTATCGCTAGCCCGTCACCCATGTTCTTGAGAACATTATTGATGGTTCGGCTCTTCCCCGAACCAGGCTGCCCACCAATGAACGCTACCTGTGGCGCATCATGAGGTTGAAGTTTCTTCCCTCTGATAGCTATTTGTAAATACCGTTGGAGTATGTGTTTTTGTTGTTCAATGGATACTGGGAAATCTTGAGCAGTCAGATTGGTCATGATGTCTCATTCACTGGCGGGAGCCCGATGCCGCCCATCATGGCGATTTCCGCATTGGCTAACCGCGCAATCGCAAGCATCTCCTCGGGATTACTGTCATCTACTGTTTCGAGAAGCTGCTCGGCAGCTGCGAATTTGGCGGTCCACCACTTGTCCGCGGCACTGCTCTCATCAGCAATGTTCCTATGAACATAGGCGGCCTTCAATGCGCCCAGAGCATCCTTCATGGCATCGAATTCCGCAAACCCAATATTCCTATTAGAAGTTTCAGCGTCCGTCTCATTATTGCTGGTATCACCCATGTTTCATATATACCACGGGTATTAGGGAGACGAGCGGAAGGGCATCGACAAGCGAAACGGGGCTACGCGCTATCCCACTTCCGCAGGGAGGAAGCGTCCGGGTAGCGGGAGGTATCAAACTGGAACAGGGGCTTGCTCTCCGCCGACGCCACGCCATCACCCAAGGTCACCGTGTACTTATTATTGGAGACCTTGAGCGTGTCCCCGCGGGTATCCAGCAGGATGCGACCAACCGTGGCCACCGTATCATTCGGAATGTTGGCCTGGGCCTTAATATTTCCGGAAGGCATATAGGTGGTGTAGAAATCGTACGGCATGCCGAAGTCAATGGAGGCGTGATTCGTGGTACCATTCGGGCCGGCCTTGGAATCGCCAGGCAGGGCGGTTGGTGCCTGCACCGGCCACGTCGACTCACGCCGATTTTCGCAGGTTACTTGGGATTCGCGGATAAATGTGCACAGAACCGTCCCATCCCCCATGGCGACCTCGGCCAGCTGCGTCCCCGAATAGTCTTCAATATTCACCTGGTGATTCGCATTGCCGTACGGCATGAGACTGATCGAATCTGTGGGCGGATAGTTCTTGGTGAAGTCAAACTTGGCGGACGTATCGCCCTGACGCTGCGGGGAGCTAAGCACCATCCGCTTGCCCTCTAGCTTATATTCGGCCTTCCGCTCCTCATCAGCCTTCTGGGGAGTGTATTTAATAGTGATTTTATCGCCTTGAACAGTAACATCATTGACCTCCTTGGCGTATAAATACGGTGCCTCGGTGAGGAACTTGTCCTTGCTGAAGAACATAACCGTCTGGCTGGAAATATCCTCCGACAACGATCCTTGATCCATGACACCAGACTTGCCGTCCAAGGTAACCCAACTCAACTTCGCGCACGGATCGAACTGGTTATCGACAACATCGAATTTGTAGAAGCTTGACCGCAGGCTGGTGGGAATCATTTTCGGCGTCAGCCAATAGCCGAAGGCGGTTTCCGCTAAATCCAACTGTGGATTGGCGCACGATTCCGCACCCTTGGCGTCACTTTCGGTTTCCTGCGCGCCCCCGCTGTCGCCACTGGGACTGGCCGCGGCCGCAGTGGATTTGGCGACCACAGCAGCTTCGGAAGGCGCCGACTGTGGCATAATGAGCGCCCCGAAGTTAGCACAGGCGGATAAGCATAACGCAACTACCGCAATAGGAATAACGGTGAAATAATGTTTGGTTGTCATCTAACATATCCTCAATATTTTCTATCCAAAGCCCTACCACCATATGCTTTACGACGTCACGCCAAGCGCATCACCAGCAAAACCACGGCTATTATTTTGTATAGTTATTATTTTTTCCACATTTTTAATGTATATAGCTCTACTTCCAGCTCATAAAGCTGAGGGAAGTAGCGCAAGAACTAATAAGATTAGATTTACACCCATCAGATAAATAACGCCATAGCTAAAAATGGGAGCAATTTGTAAATTTTTACTAAAACACGACTTCAGACATGGTAAACCTTGGTGACCCCCACCAATCCCGCACGATAATGGCTACCCCATAAAGGTGAAAGTATAAGTGATAAATTGATCTATCTTACAAAATTTAATTCGTGTTCACACCATTTTAAGCAATTATTCAATCGGCATATAGCCACGATATTACCCGATACCGTCACTGACATTACCCCCATATAAACCATCCATTGACTCCCTATAGATCATCTGCCACACTTCATATTTGGCGGGGCAGACCAAATTTAGCCATTAAAAGATATATCTAATAATTTAGCCGACGTTTACCCATTACAATTTTAAGAAAACATATTATGCACTATCGAGAACTAGCCGCCAACCAGCGTGGGTTCTTACTCCGGTCCCAACTCACCGAAGAGGAAATAAAGGAAGCACGAGACACAGGATTCATTATTGACACTCCGCCGCTGTGCCCTGATTGTCTCTTCTATACCAAGCTAAACATTTCTGACCGGACTGAAATGTTCTATGAATGGTGGTTAGCAGCATTCCCCACCATCCCCCCCGGAGCAACGAAACCCTATGCCTTACCTTGCCGGCAGTGAAGCACTCCAAATCCGGGGAATTGGCCGGATCGGCAGTGGCGACCCAACCTGTATTATCACCCCACCAGAGCTCATGCCCTACGCCAACATCGAAGAAAAAGTCACCGACGAATTCATTGTTGACGACAACATCCAACCCACCGACTGGTCCCTCGTTGATAACACCCCCGTAGAAAACATTCTACCCGCATTGCGGAAATACCTCATGACTACTGATGATTTTGAGGACTCCGCCGACGCAACCCTCGACGCACATTACTATGGCTGCTCATGGGATGAACTCGCCGAAGTACTAGAAGTCTGTACCGGGCAATGGACAATCTACGAAACCGGAGAAAAAGCCAAAACCGGCAAAGAAGTCCTCAACCAATTCCTCAACGAATACGCCAGCCCAGCCACAAGCAAAGACGAAGAAGACGATTATGACTATGACGAGGACGATGATTGGTAACCGCAATAGCTACTAACCTTTATGGTAAGGCAGCAATCACAAGGAATGACCCACATGAATTCACGCATGAACAGAACCATCTTCATCATCGCACTTACCGCCGCCCTCACCGGGGCAGTAGCACCATATGCTGGTGCGCAAGAAACCTCCCCCGGCGCTCCCAGTTCCCCCGACCCATTGGGGCGCTGCGGCACCCTCACCATGATCGCCAAACTATCGGCGGATGTGGGTATGGGGGTTCTCACCGGAGTAATCGACTCCTACCGGGTGGCTTTCGGTTCCATTGATTTCCAAAACCCGGACGGGTTGACCGTCAAGGATCGGCTCATCAATAAAACCCATGCCTTCCCCCACCAGCTCATTGATATTCCCCGGCTGAACCAATCCGAACGGGAACAGCGCTACGGACAATACTGTTAGTTGCGGATCCTCCCACGCTTCGAGCGTCGATAAGCTTCAGGCTATTCCCACGGCGCTAAATTATTGGGAAACCTGGAAGTATCCAGCTTGACCAGGGGTTTCTGCTCGGCGACCGCGACGCCGCTGGCAAGAGTGACGGTGAACGCATTATTGGAAATCTTCACGTTGTCGCCCCGGGTGTCGATCAGGTATTGGCCGACCTTGGTCACCGCCTCGTCAGCAATGAGCTCACCGGCAGTGGTATTGCTGGGGAACGAAAAAGAGGTATAGAACTGGTTTGGGGTTCCGAAAATAATGTGGGCATGGTTGGTGTCACCATTGCCACGATCGGCACCCGCATCATCGTTGGGTGGGGCGATGAGCGGCCATGTGGATTCCTGCTGGTTCTGGCAGTGAATCTCGTTGGGTTTGTGGGCGATGTCGCACAAAATCTGGATATCATCCATGGGCACCCGCGCCAACACCCCGGATTTCACCTCATAATCCCATGGTTTCTGGTGCACATTCCCATAGGGGCTAATCACACTGTGGGAACTCGGCGGCGGGTTCTTGCCGAAGTCTAGGTCTAGGGCCCGAATATCTAAAATCGGATCGGTTTTTTGTTCGAGCTTATCGCCCTTGAGTTTATAGGTGATGGCCTCCCAATCCCCATGCCATTCGCGGGGATAATTAGGAGAAAACTCGGCGAACTCCACTGTGATTGTATCCGGCTCCACCTTAATCTTGCCGATCTGCGGCGCCACCAACTGGTGCACGTCAGTAATCAACTTGTCGTAGTGGAAAAACACCACCGTTTGGGTGGCATCATCCCAGGCGGACTGCTGTTCCTCCCCCACCGTCTGGCTCACACCCCGCAAGGTCACCCAGCTCAGCTTGGCGCACGGGTCGAAATGGTTATCGAGCACCTCGAAATCCCATGCCAAGCCCGCCTCCTGCTGCGGGATCTTTCTACCCTGCAACCACAGGCCAAAGGCGGTTTCCGCTAGGTCAAGCTTCTGCTTCGGGCACTGCGGCGCCGCAGATGCGCTGGTGGTTGTGTCTGGATCGTCATTCTTCCCAGCGCTACTGCAAGATACCACAAGAAACGCCGTGAGCATCAACAATGCTATGGTGCGAAGTTTGGCTATGTCCATGATGTGTTTCTTGTGTGTTATCCGATGGTGCGATAAGGGAAGGAATAGTGGCGGGAAAAGGTAGGAATGTTTGTACGGTTAAGATTTGGGTTAGTTGGTGGGTTAATAAAAAGTATCAGAGCGGTTCGGGGCAATTTTATTCATGGCATTAACCACCAGTATGCAATCATATGGGGCTGCTACACAACTAATCAACTAGATATGGGACAGATACAACAAGACACTAACCCCATTAGAGGTAAGTAGTCTGAAGTCTTGTCGACCAATGGCGATATGGCACGAGTGGCGCTTATAGCGGATGTGCCGGTAGATATATGGGCGGTTCCAGCCTGGGCCCATGTCGGAACCCCCAGCAACCCCCACAAAACCAAAAACCAGGAATGTCGAGGCTTTGGCGAAGAAGCCACCGACATTTCGGCAACGGAGGCAAGTAAAGGGGGATGCAGCATTGATACCGGCATTACCCACTGTGAAACCGCCCGCCGCCAAGCAATCCGCTACGAAAGCTGCATCAGCATCAGCACAGGAATTGGCACCAAGAGTGTCAATGCTGGCTCACTCAAGCACCATGCTGACGCTAGTAAAAATCATGAATGAGACAGCAACATTACCTTCGTATCAAGCATGATAGGCACATGAACGAGATCATCCGTGATGTGCTTATAAACGATCATTGAGTGGCGCAAATCATATATGAAATTATAAAGAATGACGCCCCAAAATGCTTAAAATAATCTTGTTATTTTATTAGCGCATGTTTATAGCATGCTTTTCTGGAGGAGATGAGATGATTCATCAATCCACATGGCGGAAAGCCACCCTTGGCGGCATTGCCGGTTTCGTTCTTGTCATGAATCTTGCTGGTTGTGGCGATATTTCCAGTACGACATCCGCGGCTAGGTCGTCCGCCAATGCGATGGCAACCCATATAGATAGCGGGTTATCCGGTGGGACGCAGAATGATGCTGCGCAGATCGGGACTGTAGGTGATTCCGAGGAGGGGTCGGGCGATACTGGAAGTGGTGCCGAAAACGTTTCACGCGAATACAAGAATGCGCTTCGGTCGGCAGAGTCATACCTCAAGTATTCGGATTTTTCCAAAGCCAAGCTATACGATCAGTTGACTAGTGAGTATGGTTCAAAATACCCGGCAGATGCTGCGCAATACGCTATTGATAATGTGAAAGCCGATTGGAAAGCCGAGGCTTTGGATGCGGCGAAGGCGTACCAAAAGTACACGCCCATGTCCGATTCCGAACTCTACGACCAGCTGACCAGCGAGTATGGGAGCGGTTTCACCCCTGAGGAGGCACAGTACGCTATAGATAATCTTGATAAATAGGCCCTCGCTTTTCGACGCCCAAAGGTGCCCAACATTCCCCGGGCACGAACACAGACGCAAACACCCCCGCTGTTCTCACAATGAGTGGCGGGGGCGTTTGTTGTGGTCAGGGCAGCACCGGCGCATGGCTCAACCAGAACGGAATTGGTCAGATTTTCCCTGTTCATGACCAGTCCCGAAACAACATACTGATCCATATAATCCAGAAGCTAATAATAGACAAAATATAAATTAAGAGAGTATACCCACAAAAATAAGGGCTTTTACATGTACAAAGAAGGATCTATACTTAACTCAAAGCTACAACATTGCATAATAAATTAAGAATATCATATGTAGATTCCTTAATTTAATAAGGTTTTGATGTGGCTTATGGTTACCACCTATCTAAGTGGTATTTGAGCGAGGAGAACAAAGAGGTTCTATGAAAAAGAAATGGGTAAGGCCTATTATTTCGGCACTAACAGTTGCTGGAATCATTAGTGGCACAATGGTTCCAGTCAGTGCTGAAGAACAGCTAGATGATGAGACTATTCAGATGCTGAAATCTGATGGGTTAAGCGATGAAGAAATCGCCAAGTTCGCAGCATATGTGACTCAGGAATCAGAGTTCGAAAAAACCACGGTCACAGAGCCCAATGTAGTCAGTGACGCTCATGATTCAGATGCAGAAGCAGCAAAACTTCCAGACTCGGCGATCACCAACCCCGCAGGACTGAATAAACGAGCTGATGATGGTTCCAACAACCGGATTAATCTGGAGCAAGACGACTCAGCTTCTGACACAAGGATGCAAACTCTCAACCCAACCGAAACACAAGACAACCGTGTTGGGGCCTTCTATCAAAAGTTTGGGCCATCTGCTTCTATTCACTGTACTGCTAACCATATTGGCGGCAAATGGTGGATAACGGCACAACACTGTGTTGAGGATGATCTAAATATGATTGGTTTCATCGAGCAAGCCGATGGTGATTTCGCTGGAATTGAAGCAATCTACCAAAAATCTGTTGATGATATTGCACTCATCAAAGTAGGATCCGGCATTAACTCCGGCACTTTTGACCTAAGTGACACCAAGGCCAATATTGGCCAGACATTATCTGTTGTCGGCTATGGGGCAGTTCAACCTTATTCCTCCAAATCCACCTTTGAGGTCGTAGAATACACACCAGACATCGTTTACTGGGATAAATATGGAAAGATCACAAATCATTATTATGATTTGTTACGTACAGTACCCGTATTACCAGATAACTATTTAGCTACTGAAGGCGACTCTGGAGCTGCTGCGTGGGTTGGCAACACTCTTTATGGTGTCCTTAGTGGTGGTAATAGCACTTATATTTATCATGCTAATGCTGTATCACACCTCTCGTGGATTAAAGATACAATGAAGAGAAATAATAGCTCTTCAATCGCCGAGAAGTATCGTGCCTTCCGGGGTGGAATTGCTCAAAAATATCCTCGATATAACGGTGGCACTAACTACGGCAGCCTTGGTGTCGGCTCTTCAATAGGATCTTCTTAAGAAAGGGTGACTAAACCATGCCTATTAATTTTGATTGGCGGAATTTACAACAATACGTCATACCCGCACTAGGGATCGTATCACTACTGGTATCCGCCATCATTGTGATAGTAAGTGGGGTAGGGGATGAATATGTAAAATCATCATCCCAAGGCCCCTCCTCAGATAACGACGCCAACGTTATGTTCCAAGTCGTAGACCAACACGGGGTACCACGCTTCTGCCATGTCCTATCAACCGGTTCCCCACATGACCTCAAAGCCAGGTACACCTCACCCATCGGATATTACGGTGTGAAAGCAGACCCGGGCACAACCGTCACCGTCGCTTTCGACTGCAAAATAACAGAAATGGGCACCCAAACCGCACAGGCATCTGCCATCGCCCCAGAAACCGGCGTCGTACGGCAGAAAGTGGTAATCCCTAACCCTGACTCGTTGTCGTCAAAATTGAGCTCTAGCAGCTCTGACGAGAACAACGAGGAAGATGAATAGTGCTTAGTACTTGCTGCTAGCTTCTTCAACTAATTAAGCCCATCATGCCATTCATAAAGCATGATGGGCTTATTTTCGAAGTTCATGCGGGAATATTTGCAGTAAGTGATTGCATTGTCGGGTACAGGATACATAGTTCGGACGCACGCAAACGCCCCTGCTGCTCTCACAATGAGTGGCGGGGGCGTTTGTTGTGGTCAGGGCAGCACTGGCATGTGGCTCAACCGGAACAGGATTGGTCAGATTTTCCCTGTTCATGGCCATTCCCGAAAATGGTTCAACCACTACCCGACTACCCAAGAATTTACTTGGAATTGGGGAAATTACCTGAAGTTACTTGGCTGGGAAGAATTCCTCCTGGATTTCGCGCAGCACCTTGGCGGAGTGCTTGAAACGCTCCATTTCATGGTCGCTGATCTCCAGCTCCACCACCCGACGAATACCCTCACGGTACAGAATGGCCGGGGTACCAATGTAGATGTTTTCCTCACCGTATTCGCCATTAAGCAAGGCAGACACCGGTAGCGCCACATCCTGGTTTTGCAGGATGGCACGGGTGATACGGGCCAAGCCCATGCCGATACCATACGAGGTTGAACCCTTGGCCTCAATGATGTTGTAGGCAGCATCACGGGTCTCTTCGAAGACTTTTTCGAGCTCACCTTCGAGGTTGGGGTCCCTCTCCAGCTGCTTCCGCATCGACACGCCGGCAATGGTGGCGGACGATAGCACCGGTAGCTCGGTGTCGCCGTGCTCGCCAATAATGTAGGCGTGAATCGAGGTGGGGGCAACAGCATAGCGTTCACCCAGCATATAGCGGAACCGGGCGGAGTCCAGCACGGTGCCGGAGCCGACAACCTGGTGCCAATCCAGACCCGAGTACTGCCATACGGCATAGGTGAGGATGTCCACCGGGTTGGATGCGACCAGGAAGATACCATCAAAGCCATTGGACATCACTTCGTCCACGATGGACTTCATGATCTTCATGTTCTTGCCAACGAGCTGCAACCGCGTTTCACCAGGCTTTTGGGCGGCACCGGCGCAAATGACGACCATAGCGGCGTCGGCGCAATCCGCGTAGGTGCCCTTTGACACCCGAGTCCGCGAAGATGCCCACACCACGCCGTGGTTAAGGTCCTTGACGTTACCTTCCAACTTCTTTTCATCGATGTCGATGATTGCCAGGTGATCGCACGTGCCCTGATTCACCAGAGCATACGCGTAAGCGACGCCCACATCGCCTGCGCCAATAAGCACAATTTTATTACCAACGATATCTTTCATATTCTGAAAGCACCCTTCCTGACGACATATCTATACCGCCAAGTATGCCCGATTTTCTGTGACTATGCCCGATTTGCGGTAGTATTGTGAACAATATCGCAGAATTACTCAGCCAAAAGTAATGGAATACAGATGAACGCCTGAAGATGGCATGATAGTGATAAGTTCTGGATCCCCGTTATCTTTACGAATAATATCCACCGTACCATCACCAGTGATATCGAAAGTTTGTTCAGTACCATCGGCGCGTTTGACCGTAACAGTTCCCCGCCCAGAGGCCACCAATTGCACCCAACGGGCCTGGTAGTGAAGCTCCACCGTCGCCCCATCACTCCGGGGCGTGATGTCCATGGGGTTGACGTCCCACTCGCCCTGAAGCGCATAGTATCCCAGCGGCGGAGTTCCCGAAACCCGGTACTGTGACCGGGAGGCCCCCAGGTAGGTTTCCGGGGATCGCGGCTCGGTGATGGCGTGTTCATCCTGTTCAATGGGGTTTGGTAGTGCAATGCCCGGATTACGCTCCTGCAAGAGCTGCCGCACCACCCGCTCGGTCTCCGCGTATTTGCCCTCGCCCTCGTGCACCTGCCGCAGCCGACCGGTGTGGTCCGCAAGATAGTGCGCCGGCCAATAGCGGTTATGGAAGTTCTTCCAGGTGGCGAAGCTATTATCCTGCGCCACCGGGTACTTGATGTGCTGCGCTACGACGGCCTTCCGAACGTTGTCCGCATCCCGTTCGAATGCGTATTCGGGCGCATGCACACCGATAACGTCGAGGCCATAGTCCTTGTAGTGGTCGTAAAGCTTGACGACGTGCTCGTTAGCACGCTGGCAGTTGATGCAGGCATAGGCCCAAAAATCCACCAGGGTCACCTTCCCCGAGGTGGCCGGATCAATGGCCTGGTCGGTGTTGATCCAGTTCTCTAGCCTGGATAGTTGCGGCACTGGGCCACAATCGTGTGGGGTTCCGGGGTCACCCTTACGACAGGACTCCAGGTCTTGGTTTCCGATGATGTGGTTTCCGAGGGCCTGTTGGGCACTACTGGTCCAATCGGGCACGAGCCGTTGGAGGGCCGTTGGGGCGTCGACAGCAAGCAGGACCGCCATGGCGATGACGACGGCACCGGCCGAGCGTCGAAAAGCGGTGTGGTGGGATCGAAACCAGTCGCTCATGCGATTGCCGCCGAGGGCAAACATGGACAGCGGAATGGCCGCACCAATGGCAAACGCGATGGTCAAAGCGATGATCGAGGCGTCAATCTCACCGGTGGCCGCGGCAACAGTAATGGCGGCCAGGACCGGCCCGGCGCACGGAACGTACACCGCGCCCAGGGCCAACCCCACCATGAAACCGCCCCGGCCCTGCGCCTTGGTCAGGAGCGCGTGGAGGCGGGGCAGCCGGTCGAATGGCGCCTGCACCCACTCGCCCAGCACCGGAATGAGCATGCCCAGGCCCACGAGGACGAGCAACCCAATGCCCACCCAGCGCACCGTGTCCTGGGGCAGCCCCAACAAATTGAGCACGATCGAACCACTGAGGGTGATCGCAGCAAAACTGACAACCATGCCGGCCACCACATAGTAGGGGCGCCGCTTATCCCCGGCACTTACGGCCAAAACCAGTGGCAGGACCGGGATAATGCAGGGAGAAAGACTCGTTAACACCCCGCCGATAAGACCTATCAGAATAAGAGAAACCATGAGTAAAGTCCTTTCAAAGTTCTTGTGGGAATATTCGGTGCCAACCACCGCTTTGGATTGGACCAATCCAAATATTCGAGGACTCCGAACTCTTTTATGACCGCCAAATCACGGCGGCTACCACATACGATAAGGAGATAATCATGACCAACCGTAAATTTATTGCCATCGCCTGCGCATTGGGACTGGCCGCCACGGGTCTGGTTGCGTGCGATAAAACTGGGGCGATGTCGCCGGCGTCCGCACCAGCCATGTCGCCCGCAATGTCTATGTCGAACACGCCATCGGATGCCATGACGCCGTCATCGTCGGAGGCCATGAGCCCGTCCGATTCCATGGCACCGTCGGGGATGGATTCTCAGGAAACCACGATGATGACCGAGGAAAAATCGGGGCAGTAATGATGAGTGGTAAAAAGCACAAACCTGTGTGGGGCGCTACTCTGGATAACCATGGATCTATCCAGCGAAGAGCTACTTGTGCAGGTCGCCACTGGTGACAAGCGCGCATTCGGCGAACTTTATGATCGGCTAGCAGCCCGGGTCATGGGTATCTGCATGCAGGTACTCCGCAACCGGGCCATCGCCGAAGAAATCACCCAAGAGGTATTTGTGGAAATCTGGCGCACCGCCCCAATGTTTTCCCCCGAAAGAGGGAGCGCGCAGGGGTGGGTGCTGCGCCTAGCCCGCTCCCGCGCCATTGATAAGCTTCGTTCCCGCATGGCGGCACTCGCGCGTGATGAGCGCACCACCATGCTTGAACAGCTCACCCGCTACATTGATGTGGAAGAAGACGCCATAACTAGTGTTGAGGGTGAGCATTTGCGTGCCGCGGTAAACGACATTGGGGAGCCGCACCGCACCGCCATTATGCTCACCTATTTTGGTGGGCTCACTCAGCAACAACTCGCCGACCACCTGGGCATTCCCCTGGGGACGGCTAAGACCCGGGTCCGTGATGGATTGAAAAAACTAAAATCTGCCCTGCATGTTACTAATAAGAAAGAGGCATGATGACTACTAAGGACCAATCCTGGCTACCCGACGAGAAATTAGCCGACGCTGAGCTTGCCGACGCCCTGGCGTTGTCCACGATGCCGGTCACCCCGTCGGATTCCCTGAAGGATACTGTGCTGGCAGCCATCGACGAGATCGAACCGGAGGGGAATTCCGGCGCCCCAGACGCCGCAGAAGCAGACGCGGTGACCAGCACGGACGCTGCTGCCACGGACCTGGATGCTGCGGAGCCGGATGCTGCGGAGCCTGCGGATGTGACCGCGGCCAAGGCGGATTCGGGTGGGGCTGGTGCCGGTGATGCGGGTGGGACCGGTGGCGGGCGCGTTATCAACCTGGGTAATTGGCGGTTTCGCTTATCGAAGCAACGCATCATGTTCATTGCCGCGGCGGCCGCGGTGGTCGCACTCTTAGCCGGCAGCGGATTCCTCCTGCCCAAGCTGCTCTCCGCCCCCAGCACCGGGCCCACCAACCAGGCGATGTCCGAGATCATGCAGTCCGCGGATGCCCAAAGCATCACCATGAGTTCCAGTGGGGTACAACTTCACCTGGTGTCATCCACCACCATGAATAAGGCCGGGGCAATGGTGCAGGGCACCCCCGAGGTGAGAAAAGGTATGGGAATCCAGGTGTGGAGCGTGAACCAAGCCGGCCGCATCAATTCAGCCGGGGTAATCACCCCAGAGGAGCATAAAGACGTGTGGATGCCATTCGAATCCGCCACCTCCAAGGTATTTCTGACCGAGGAACCGGTGGCCGGCAGCGACAAGCCCACCGGAAAGATCCTGGAGGAAATGCAGCTGTAGCTGCGGATAATGCACCTTGGGGTGTCAACAAGCGAGCTTGTTTGCAATAAACCGTGACGACCACTGGCATGCGGTGGTCGTCACGGTTTCTCCGTTGGCGGAAGCCCAATGCCGCCCGTCATGATGATTTCCGCATTAGCCAACCGCGCAATCGCAAGCATCTCCTCCACAATGCTTGACGACGGACCCTTATGGGGAAAACATGCAAAAATGAGCAGAATCATAAGATTCACCCTGACGCACTCCGATAGGGTCGTTCGTAAATTTTTGCAAAACACAACACCCAACACGATGCTCCATTGTCTTTATGCACATTGTGCACCATATGACAACCATCCCATAACAGGAAAGCACAAGCGATAAAATAATCGCTCTTACAAAATTTCATTCACGTTAACACCACATTCAGCAGCAATTAAATTAGCACATAACCACACCAATGAGCTGCTCAAATGTGCTACCACCCCCATATAAGTCAATCATTGACACCTTTATTGGTTATCTGTCACACTTCAATAATTATTGAGAGAAAAACATTTCATTAAAGCCTTATTTAATAAATAATCTACCGTTCTATAAACACTATTGGAAGTAGTACTGAAGGGAAACATCATGTCATATTGGGAATTAGCCGCTCAGCAGCACGGATTCCTCCTCCGATCTCAGCTCACTGCGGAAGAAATCCAAGACGCTCACCAAACTGGGTTTATCATTGACGACTACCCGCTCCAGTCCGAATATGTTTTCCCCACCCAATTAAGCAGTACCGCGACTAACTATGGTTATTACTGGTTATGGTTACTGGCTTTTCCTACTGTTCCTCCGGAGCAACGGAACCCCATGCCTTATTTTGCGGGTGGCGCAGCTCTTGATGTCCAGCAGATCGGCTGGGGTAGTCGTGAAAGTCCGGTTTTCATTGTGATGCCGCTACAACTCACACCTTATATCAATGCTGATGATGGCATCGTGGATGATTTTATTGTTGATGCCAAGATTCAACCCACCGACTGGTCCCTCGTCGACGGCATTCCTGTAGAAAATATCCTACCTGCTTTGCAAAAATATCTCCTCAGCAATGATGATTTTGAAAACGCTGCCGACGCGGTTTTTGACGCACATGATAAAGGCTGTTCCTGGGAAGATCTCGCTAGTGTTTTGGAAGTGTGTACTGGACTATGGCCGAACCGGGAGACTGGGAAAACACCTCAAACTGGCAAAGAAGTCCTCGAACATTTCTTCCAAGAATATGCGCTTCCCGACCCTGACCCAGAAGACGATGATTATGAGGATTTCACCGAAGACGAAGATGATACTTGGTGGTCATAGTCAGGCCATATAGTAACCATACAACTACAGAAGGAAATAACCATGGCATATAGCGCAGATGTTCATAGGCTCCAGGAAGACGCTAAGCAGCAGGTTCTCTCCCAACATCTTGCTGCACAACTATCCTATTATGCGGCTCAACCCACGAGCACAAGAAAACGACTCGGTAGGGTTGTTATCAGTGGGGAAACCTCCCTCTCGTTCCGTGTTCCTCATGCTCGCGTCTACCGGAGTTTAGAAATCATCACCTCCATTAACCCTCATGATATGAAGCGACTGCTCGAAGAAACCATGTCACAAGATGACAGCGATCCCTTCACGTACAAAATCTTCAGAACAAAAGACATGGCAAGCCGACCAGGTAAAATTTACTCAATTCGGGTTTTAGATGATGAGAATGAATATGGTTGGATCAAGATGCAAGCCACCAGGGGCATTGATGTAGAGTATGAGGATACCGAGGAGATGCAAATCAAAAACCCGCTGGTAGAATCGCGTGCTACCACCACAATAAAATTAATCGACGTAGGAAAATACCTTGCTGAAAAAATAGTATCGGTATTCGGATAAATCAGCTGGGGAAGTGATCGTAATAGTAGATTGCTTCCCGCGCATCCCTCTGGACAAAACTCAAGGAGACTTTCATGGGCTATCGGGAAATAGCTGCTCGGCAGCGTGGATTTTTACTCCGGTCCCAACTCACCGAAGAGGAAATCCAGGAAGCACGAGAAACCAGATTTATCATTAATGAGCATTTATTGCACACCAAGCAAGCTTTTGAAACCCAGCTCAGCGGATACTCAACCAGCGATATTTACTACTGGGCATGGCTCTTAGCATTTCCCACGATTCCCCCGGAACAGCGAAACCCCATGCCCTATATGGCAGGTAGCGCAGCACTTGATATCCGGGGGATTGGCCGGATCGGCAGCGGCGACCCAATATATGTCGTTGCCCCACCAGAGCTTATGGCTTATGCCGATACCACCGAGGGCGTTAGTGAATTCATCGTCGACGATAACATCCAGCCCACCGACTGGTCCCTCATCGACGACACCCCAGTGGAGAACACTCTACCCGCGTTGCGGAAGTACCTCATGACTAATGATGATTTCGAATACTCCGCCGACGCAACCCTCGACGCACATTACTATGGCTGCTCATGGGATGAGCTCGCTGAAGTGCTAGAAGTCTGCACCAGACGATGGACCGATGAAAACGGCAGAAAACCTCAAACAGGCAAAGAAGTCCTCGACCACTTCCTCAACGAATACGCCAGCCCTGCCACAAGCAAAGACGAAGAAGACGATTATGACTACGACGAGGACGATGATTGGTAACCGCGCGCAATCGCAAGCATTCTCTCCACAGTACTTGACGATGAACTCTCGCGGGGAAGAATATAAGCAAAAACACACTTAATAAGCGCCATAATGCACAAAAAGTGCAAATTTCAGCCTAGAATATGGGTATGTTGCTTTCGTTCACGGTCGAGAACTACCGATCATTTGCTCATGAAACTACTTTGGACATGCAGTCCCCAAAATTTCAAACACTACGACCCCGCGAGAATGAGTCATGGAATGATCTTGTTCTTAAGCGAGCAGCAATTTTTGGCGCTAATGCTTCCGGTAAGACCAACATAATCAAACCACTGGGAATACTGCGCAAGGCCATTACATCGTCAATACGAGACGAAGACTTGGTAAAAAGTTTATATAACCCACACAAACTTTATAAAGATGATCCCACCACATTCATCACTGAATATGAGTATAAGGGCATTCGGTATCGGTGGACATTAGTGCTAGATAAAGCCGGCATCGTTGAAGAAAGCTTATATGCCAATGCCAAACGGATTTGGCGACCCATTTTTGAACGCGAACGTGACACAATCGTTTTCGGTAAAGGCGCACAAATCTCTATCGCCGCACAAGAGAACATTAATCAATTTCTCAAGCCAACCGCATTATGCTTTAGTGCCTGGTCAACAATAAAAAATCCAGGTAGGTTTATTGGCGCAGTATACTGGTGGAAAAAGAAGATGCGTCCTCCAATCCATGTCTCTGATCCGGATCGTAGAGCCCGCCATTATTGGGTCATGAAGCTTGCCTCACAAAATATCAATTGGCTGAACCTGCTCAAACTCATAATGACCGCCGCGGATGTGGGAATAACAGACGTCTCTGTTAAGAAGGAAGAAGCATTACCGGAAAGCTTCCAAGAATTCCTCATCTATTTAAAAAAAACGCAGACAGAAGTTTCAGGTAATCAACCACAAGGTATGTCCGTTGCCGAATACCTCCAGCAGTATATTGAGTTCCATCACGAAGGCGACTCGGATGGCTTTATTCTCAAGGAAGAGGATGAATCACGAGGCACACAGGTATGGATTGATAGTATTGTTCCGGCGCTTTATGCGCTTTACCATGGTGCGCTTCTTATCGTTGATGAACTAGATAGCAGCCTACATCCCACATTGCTGCGTGAATTCATTCATTACTTCCAGGATGAAGAGATCAACACCAAAGGTGCACAGTTGATTTTTACAACCCATGATCTTACGCTCCTAGGCAACCACCCCACGGAAGCCCTGGACCGCAACGAGGTATGGTTTGTGGAAAAGCAGCAATCAATTTCCGAGCTCATTGCTTTGAGTGAATATTCCCCACGCGATAATCACAATATTGAAAAGCGCTATCTCCAGGGTGTCTTTGGCGCTGTTCCTATTACTTCCTCACGAGGCATTGCCGAGGCCCTAGATGCATTACGTTCAGCGACAACGGAAACGAAAGCATAGAACATGGCCAAAAAGAATAGGGACAAAGAAACAAATTCACGCCGACGCAGAGGTCCAGGAACGCGCCCCATATCTGAGCCCATTCTCCTCTTTGTGCAGGGAGAATGCACCGAAAAAGACTATTTCAAACTTTTAAAACGTTGCTTAAGGTTGCAAAGTCTTACCATAATAACAGAATCACAATCACCAGAAAACCTGATTAAGCAGACAAAAACCACCATTAGCAGAGAGAATGACGCGCCCTTTTCCGCAATATATTATGTTGTTGATGTTGACGACACTAGTGATGAGCAGTTCCGTCAAGCATTCAAGGCCGCAAAAGATGCAACTAACCGCAAAACCGAATACCATTTTGTGGTGTCCCATGAAAGTTTTGAAGCCTGGCTTCTAGCACATTTCGAAGACATTCGAAACAAAAACATTCCTCGAAAAACTATGGGCGAAAAATTACAGGGTGGAGAAAGGCTCAATGGGAAAAGGGTTTCAGATAAATTCCCAGTGGAAGATTATGAACAGGCTGTGGAGCGAGTCACACATTGTGCCTTTGATGAGGTCAACCGAGAAACTACTAGCACAGCGATGCCGCACCTGATTACCGAGCTCATAAAATTGAAGCCAAAACCCAAGTAGACCTACCGGCTCGACTTGAGATCCTGCGGCCACCGGGATTTGTCCAGGGTGAATAGTGGCTCGTCCCGGAGCTCCGCCACGCCGTCGCCAAGCACCACGGTGCTGGAATTATTCGAAATCTTGACGGTATCGCCGCGGGTATCCACAAAATAGGGGCCCACTTGCACCACGGACTCGTCCGGGAATGTGTCCTCGGGGTTGATATTCCCCGACGGGAAATAGGATGTGCGCAATGATGGTGGTGGGCTGAACGAGAAGGCTGCGAAATTGGTTTTACCTTCACTGTTGCTCTTGCTGTCGCTATTGGTTGGCGCCTGCGCGGGGCCCTCATTGACGATTGGCCAGGTGGCTTTCTGCCGGTTCGTGCAGCTCGGACCGCTGGTTTTCTGGGTCAGGTAGAAATCGCAGAGGATTTTTCCGTCGCCCATGGGGACGTCGGCAAGCACATTACCTTCATATGTTTTAATTGCGGGCGAGTAATTCGCGTTACCCAGGGGGATGGTGATGGCGTCGCTCGCGGGCGGGTTGGTGTGGAAGTCCAGTTTCAGGGGTTTCACGTCGATGGTGGGGCTGGTTTCCTGCCGCAGCGCCCCATCCGCATATTTATAGGTGATTTTCTGGGTGGGTCCCTCGGTCACGCGCGGGTAGGCCAGGGCCTCGTAGGTGACTTCCAGCTGGTTGTCGGCAACCGTGATGTCGCGCGCATCGTAGGCAAGGAGGAAACTCGCGTCGGTAATCAATTGGTCACGATGAAAAAATATGAGGGTGCGTTGTGCGGATTCCATCGCCATGGGATCGTAGTGCGCCGGGTCCTGCTCCACGCCCTGGAGGGTCACCCAGCTGAGGTCGACGCAGGGATCGAAGTGGTTGTCCTGCACTGTGAAATAAAACTGGTGGCTGCTGCCCTGGATGGGGATTTTCTTAGCGGTTACCCACAGTCCGAAAGCGGTTTCAGCCAGGTCGAGTTGGGGGTGGCATTCGGTGTCGGCCACCTGTGTGCCGGTCAGCCCGGTGCCGGCGCCGTTGCCGAGACCCGCCATGCCGGTCGGTAGGGCGCAACCGGACAGTCCGCCCATGCCCACGGCACCGGCAAGTATGGTCGCTGTTACCGCCAGTGCCGCGCGCAGTTTCATCACAAACTCCACATCCGATAGTTGCCGATAAAATGTTTGTAATACAAATCCTATCGGAGATTGGGGGCTGAAACCAGACGTTTCGTGCCGTGTTTCACACAATCGGGTGATTATTTACTGCGGCTGCCGGCCTTCACGACCCGCTTGGTGGTTTTCGTCGGTTTCTTCACCGCCTTCTTCGTCGTGGTTTTCTTCTTTGCCGCGGTTTTCTTCGTGGCCTTCTTTTTCGGCCCGCCGTCCGCGGCTTCTTTGGCGCGCCGCTCGGACAAGAGTTCGTTGGCCCGCGCATCCGTCAGGGTGAGGGGATCGTCACCCTTGCGTAGCGACGCATTGGTTTCCCCATCAGTCACATAGGGGCCGAACCTGCCGTCCTTCACGCTCATGGGTTTGCCGGACACGTCATTATCGCCCAGTTCCTTAATGGCCTGCTGGGTGGCGGCGCCCCGACCTCGGCGTTTCGGCTCCGCATAAATGCGGCGGGCCTCATCCAGAGTGATGGTGAAGATTTGTTCCTCACTGCTTAGGGATCGGGAATCCGTGCCCTTCTTCAGATAGGGGCCGTAGCGGCCGTTTTGGGCGGTAATCATCTGGCCGTCGGTGGGATCCACCCCCACCTCCCGGGGCAGGGAGATCAGTTGCAGGGCTTCCTCCAGGGTCACCGTGGACGGGTCCATGCTAGAGAACAAGGAGGCGGTGGCCGGTTTTAGGGTTTCCTCAATGATCTGGTTGATGCGTTTTTCCTTCGCGGCAATCGCGGTTTTGGTCTCCCAGTTTTTGGCCCGCTTGCCCTCGGCGGCGCGTTGGGCGTCCTCCGCGGCCCGCTCCTCGGCAACAATCTGTTCTGCGGACACCGCAACTTTTTCCTTCTCGTCCGCGCCCATGATTTCGGTGACATAGGGCCCGAACCTACCCTCTTTGACCACAATGACCCGGCCGTTGGCGGGGTTGACGCCCAGCTCCCGGCCCGATTGGGGGGTGGCGAAAAGTTTCTCGGCGAACTCCAGCGTGAGCTCGTCCGGGGTGGTGGTGTCGGAAAGGTTAGCGCGCTGGAATTCGGGTTCCCCATCCGATTTCACCCCGATTTGGCGTTCCAGGTAGGGGCCGTACCGGCCCACCCGCACATAGATGGGTCGGCCCTGGTCGTCGTCGAAAAGCGGTAGGGAGTTGACCACTCGCGCATCAATCTGCTCCAGGTTATTGCCCACCAGCGCTTTCAGACCACCCTGGCGGGCGATGGTTTCGGCGGTGGCGTCGGAGGCGTGCTTGTCGCCGAAATAGAACCCCTTGAGCCAGTTCGCGCCAACCTCGTTCCCTGCGGCAATGTCGTCGAGCTCATCCTCCATGGAGGACGTGAAATCATAGTCCACCAGGGCGGCGAACGATTTCTCCATCAACCCCACCACGGCGAACGCCACCCAGCTGGGCACCAGCGCATTGCCACGCGAATACACGTAGCCGCGGTCCTGAATGGTTTTAATGATGCTGGCGTATGTGGAGGGGCGGCCGATGCCTAAATCCTCCATCTTTTTCACCAGCGATGCCTCGGTGTAGCGGGCGGGCGGGTTCGTGGTGTGCTCGTCGGCGGCAACATCGGAAATCGCCACCTCGTCGCCGACTTTCAGGTGCGGCAGCCGGCTTTGGTTCGCGTCGGAGCTCGCGGCGGCGTCGGCAATCGCATCCGAATAGGCGCGCAGGAACCCGGCGAACGTGACCGTGCGGCCCGTCGTGGTGAACTCCACATCCTCGTTGCCGATCGTGACCTTCATGGACACGCCCTTCACATCCGCCATTTGCGAGGCGATTGTGCGCTGCCAAATCAGTTCGTACAGCTTATACTCCTCCGCATCCAGCTGTGACCGGAGCTCCGCCGGGGTGGAAAACTGCTCTCCGGCCGGGCGGATAGCCTCGTGGGCCTCCTGCGAATTCTTCACCTTACGGTCGTAGCGGCGCGGCGCATCCGCCACATGATCCTTGCCGAACAAAGCGATGGCCTGCTGCCGGGCGGCCTGCAAGCCCTGCTCAGATAGGGTTGTGGAGTCGGTACGCATATAGGTGATGTGCCCGTTTTCGTACAGTCGCTGCGCCACCCGCATGGTGCGTTCCGACGTGTAGTGCAGCTTCCGGCCCGCCTCCTGCTGCAGCGTTGAAGTCATGAACGGCGCCGACGGTTTCCGGGTGTACGGCTTCTCCTCCACGTTTATGACCGGCAGGGTCACGTGCTGCAATTGAGTGGCCAGCTGCTCGGCCTGCGCCTTGGTCACCACCACCGCGTCGCTTGTGAGCTCGCCGCGGTCGTTGAAATCCCGGCCCGCAGCCACCCGCTTGCCGTTGACCCTGCTCAGCCGGCCCGCAAACTTCCGGTCGTCCCCACCGTCCGTGCTTGTCGACGAACCTTGCGACGCCGTGCCCGCCGACGCGGGGGCCGTGAACTCGGCTGCCAAGTCCCAATACTCGGCCGGCACAAACACCATGCGGTTGCGTTCCCGATCCACAATCACCCGGGTCGCCACCGACTGCACCCGGCCCGCGCTCAGCCGGGGCATCACCTTCTTCCACAACACCGGGGAAACCTCATAGCCATACAGCCGGTCCAAAATACGGCGGGTTTCCTGCGCATCCACCAGGTTATTGTCCAACTCCCGGGTGTTTTGGGCCGCCGCTAAAATCGCCGGCTTGGTGATCTCATGAAACACCATGCGCCGCACCGGCACCTTCGGCTTTAAGGTTTGCAACAAATGCCACGCAATGGCCTCACCCTCACGGTCCGGGTCGGTGGCCAACAACAGCTCATCCACATCCTTGAGCTTGGCCTTAAGATCCGCCACCTTTTTCTTCTTATCTGGGCTCACCACATATAACGGGGTGAAGTTCTTATCCACATTCACCCCGAGTCGCGCCCATGGCTCCTTCTTATATTTCGGCGGCACATCAGCAGCCCCCCGCGGCAGGTCACGGATATGACCCACCGACGCCTCAACGATGTAATTGCTGCCTAAATAGGGGGCAATCTTTTTGGCCTTCGTCGTGGACTCAACGATGACCAGACGCTTGATGTCATTGCCTTCAGCCATGAACCGAATGAACCTCAATCTCAATCTCAGTGTCTCAATGTGAACATAAAAAAATTACAGACGATTCCTTATAATACGGCTGCACCTGACATAAATGTCCAACGCCCCCATAAAACCCCCAGACCCGGGGGCTATTTTTTCACGCAGCCACCAGGGGCAAGCGTCGAAAAGCTTACTTGCTCTCACCCCCACAAGAGCAAGGATCACCAACCAATTACCGAATCACACGAACGTTCAATGCCTGGGTGCCCTTAGCCCCGCCACCCACTTCAAACTCCACTACCTGATCCTCCTCCAGGTATCGGAACCCATCACCGTTGATTTCGGAATAGTGCACGAACACATCAGCCGAACCATCCTCCGGCTCGATAAACCCAAAACCCTTCTCAGCATTAAACCATTTAACAGTGCCTTTAGCCATAGTATTTTCCTTCATATATAGTCAATAAGAGATTGTTATCAGGGCAGATCAAGCGCGATCATCTCGGCAACCTATCATTGCTGAACACACGCCCGACGCCACAAACCATGGGGCAACACAATAAATCAGAGGCACATCACCTTGCTACAATGCCGCGAAGATACAAAACCTCATGTGACAACCATCCTCTAGTGTTCCATGTTTACCCCCCAAAGAATAGATCAGTGGCCTGATTCACACCCTTATGCTTAATGGTTGTACTTGATTCTTTGCCACCAAGGACCATCCATGACCCCCACCTACCGCACCACCATCACCCAGCCGCCCCGACCCGCAGTCTACGGCGACTGGCCCACCTGGGCATATCCCCCACTCATCACCCAGCTTGCCGACGAATACGGCATCACCCGCCCCTACCAGCACCAAAGCCTCACCGCCACCACCGCCCACGATGGGCGCCACGTCATTGTCGCCACCGGCACCTCGTCGGGGAAAACATTGGGCTACCAACTCCCCACCCTCACCGACCTGTCCCGCAACCCGGCAGCCTGCGCCCTCTACCTCACCCCCACCAAAGCCTTGGGAAACGACCAGCTCACCGCAATACTGCGGCTCTGTCGGGCCGACCCGGCGCTAGCCAGCATCAACCCCGCGCCTTACGACGGTGACACCCCCACCGAGGCCCGCCGCACCATTCGGGCCACCAGCCGCTACCTAGTCACTAACCCGGACATGCTCCACGGCGGGATTCTCGCCTACCCGGACCTGTGGCGGCGGCTGTTTGCAAACCTGCGATATGTCATCGTGGATGAGGCCCACCAATACCGGGGTGTTTTTGGGGCGCATGTTTCCCTGGTGCTTCGGCGGCTGCTCCGGCTCGCTCGGCGCGCACAGCAGCCACGGGGCAATATGAGGGAAGGCAGGTGTGGGGGTGGGGTTGGGGCCGGCGGGCATGGTGGGCCGAAAACTGGCGGGCCGGTCGTGATCCTGGCGTCCGCCACCAGCAATAATCCGGCCCAGCATGCGGCACGGCTCATTGGCGATCCTGACGTGGTGGCAGTCACCGAGGATGGGTCGCCGCGGGGTCGGCGCACCATTATTCTCACGGAAGCGGGGCCAGCGGATTCCTCCGGCGGAGACGCGGGGGAAAACTTGGCGGCGGATACGGGGCGGCAAGCCGATATTCACCCTGGTGACCGACGGCGTTCCATCACCACGGAGGCGGCGCTGCTCATGGCGGATTTCCTCGTTGAGGGCGCCCGCACCCTAGTGTTCACCAAGTCCCGGGCTGGCGCGGAGCTCGTAGCGTTGCGCGCTCAAACGGAGTTGGCCCGGGTCGGTAGACCAGACCTGGGTGCTCGGGTTGCCGCCTACCGGGCTGGTTATTTAGCAGCCGACCGGCGGCGGATCGAACTAGCGCTCGACGATGGTGAGCTATTGGGGGTTGCCGCCACCAATGCCCTGGAGTTGGGGATTGACATTGGGGGTTTGGATGCGGTGATTACGGCCGGGTTTCCGGGAACTCTTGCGAGTTTTTGGCAGCAGGCGGGGCGTGCCGGGCGGCGGAATCAGGCCGCCACGGTGGTGCTTATTGCCAGTGCGGATCCGCTGGATGCGTATTTGGTGCATCACCCGGATGCGCTCATCAGCAGGCCGGTGGAGGCGGCGGTGTTCGATCCCACCAATCCCCACATTCTTGCCGGCCATGTTCTGTGCGCGGCATTGGAGGCGCCGCTGACGGATCGGGAAGTTGCGTGGTTTCGGGCGGGGCCGGTGGTGGACCGGCTGGTGGCGGACGGGTGGTTGCGGCGGCGACCACGGGGATATTATGCGGCGGTGCCACCGGGGCAGCCGGACCCACATCGGGTGGTGAGTGTGCGGGGTTCGGGCCGGGAGGTCACGATTGTGGAGTCGGCGACGGGCCGGGTGGTGGGCACGGTCGATGCCGGCCAGGCGGCGAGCCAGGTGCATCCGGGCGCGGTGTATTTGCATCAGGGGCGTAGCTATGTGGTGGATGAGTTATCGCTGGCGGAGGGTGTAGCGTTGGTGCACAGGGAGGTGCCAGATTATTTCACGCAGGCGCTGTCGTCGACGACGATTCAGGTGGTGTCGGCGCCTGATGCGGCATGCGATGAGGTGGCGCCGGGGCTGCGGGTGGCGAATATGCTGGTGGAGGTGACCCGGCAGGTGACAGGCTATGCGGTGCGGGATCCGGGCGGGGCGACGCTAGCAGCGGTGCCGTTGGGTATGCCGCCGGAGTCGCTGGTGACTCGGGCGGTGGCGATCACGATAGATCCAGTGGTGTTGGCGGAGTTGGGGATTCAGGATGTGCCGGGCACGTTGCACGCGATGGAGCATGCGTTAATTGGGCTTTTGCCGCTGGTGGCGACCTGTGACCGGTGGGATATTGGTGGGGTGTCGACGGCGTTGCACCAGGACACGGGGCTGCCCACGGTGTTTGTGTATGACGGCTATCCGGGCGGGGCGGGGTTCGCGGACTGCGGGTTTTCCCGGTTTGGCGAGTGGGTTTCGGCGACCGCGGTGACGGTGGCGGGCTGTGGGTGCGAGTCGGGGTGCCCGTCATGCGTGCAGTCGCCGAAATGCGGGAATGGAAACCAGCCGTTAGACAAGCGCGGCGCAATCGCCCTCCTACAGAAAATATGTTCGATGTTAGATGGTTAACGTGGGCCGGCGGTAGCGACAGCGTGGGCTGGCGCGTCGAAGACGGTCACGGTGACGTCATCGCCGCTGGTGGCGCAGTGGTCGAGGATTGCCGCGTTACGACGGGCGACGGTGGCGGCCGTGTCGCAAGGGTCGGCACCCGTGTAGGCGGCGTAGGCGCCGGCCACGGCGCTGAGGTCTGCCACGACTTTGGCGTGGTGGCTGGCGATGGTGCCCCGGATGCCGTGGGTGAGGGCCAGGACCACGAGGATGAGGGCGACGATGAGGCCGGCGGTGGTGATGGTGGCGCTACCATCGTCATCACGCAGGGTGGTGAGCCCGCTCATGGCGTTCCGAATTCTTGTTCGATGGGGAAGACAGCGTGGGCGGTTTGGGCCCCCAGGGGGCTGGACACGACGGCGGTAGCGGTGGCCAGCCCACCGGATTCGGTGATGGTGACGGCACCCCGAGGCGGCTCGTAGGGCACACCAATGGTGTAGGCCCGGGCGGCCGCGCCGGCAATGTCGATAGCAGCAAGATGAGCGCCCACAGCCACCAGGCCGGCGACCAGGGTGGTGAACACCGCGATCAGGGCGCCAGTGGCAATAGCGGTTTCAACGGTGACCGCACCATCATCGTTCCCCAACATGATGGTTAGGGGGTGTTGGAGAGGGCGTTCGTGATAATGCCCTGGAGGGCATCATGCACGGTGGGCGAGGTGACAATCACGTAGAGGACGCCGGCCAGCGCGGCCGCAGCGAGGGCCGCCATGGCGTACTCGATGGTGGTGGTTCCCTCGTCGTTATCGAACCGGCCAAGGCGTTCGAACGCCTTGGTGAGCAGATTCATGGCGGTGGCCATGAGGGTAGTAGTAGCAATGACGGGGAGATGCATGAGGCGACTCATGATGGGTTCCTTTACAAGAAACTAGTGGGAGGAAAGAATACTGGTTCCCAGGCTGATGACCATGGGGGCAAGGCCCAGGAGGAAGAAAGCCGGCAAATAACACAAGGTCATAGGCAGGGCAATGAGCACCCCGGCGCGTTCGGCCTCGGCGGTGGCATGGTCGGCACCGTCGTCACGCAACCGCGCCGCGATCCGTGAACATCCATTCGACAACCCGGCGCCGGAGTGGTGGGAGCTGCGCGCCAGGGCAGCCAGCTCGCCCAAACCGGGGGCCTGGGCGAGTTCCCGCCACGCCCGGTCGGCGTCGACCCCCAGGGACAGGAGGCTGGCGGTACTCCGCCACGCGGCACAGGAGCTGGTGGTGGCGACCGCGGCGGCGGCCCGCGCCGGGCTGAGACCTGCGGACACGCACGCAACAAACAGTTCCAGGTCCGCGGCGGTATCGAGCGGGTTGGGGGTGGGGGCGAGCTTCGCCACCCACCACCGGTAGAGCCGCCCGGCCGGCCCGGCGGCTCTACC